>ULVC01071919.1_pt1 | contig 11393 bp, 10 predicted proteins | sample 1958821 | NCBI WGS metagenome assembly ULVC01 (sample SAMEA4835769, study PRJEB28245) | human gut metagenome | biome: gut microbiome; material: fecal sample | place: Denmark | collected 2008 | reverse complement strand
AGTTATTCCGCTTGTCACTCTTTTTTGTTCTCTTTTAACAGAGGATATTTAGGGCTTAACAGCGGTTAACGGCAAAGACTGACAAATTAGCATTTATGTACGATTGCTGACTGTTAAAGAACTGACAGATAGGGCATAAAAAGACGCATCACCCGTTGCGGCCGAAACGGATGATGCATTTGGGGTAAACAGATGATGCGTTTATACCAAACAGATGATGTGTTCGGGCTGAACGCATCATCTGTTTTTAGAGGGTAGATAGCACCTTAATAATTCAAGTAATCAATGTCCATGTGGTAGTCCCACTGCGGGAAGTAGAGGTTACCTCCCTCCCACTCCACCTCGCCACGCTGGAAGTCGACGGTCTCGCTGCGGGGATACTGCTTTTCGGGCTGTAGCGTCATGCCGTAATCAGTGTTCACAATCATGCGCCAAGAGTCTATACCACCCAGGAAGAAATATTCTTCGTCGGCATTGCGGGCAAAGGCAGGAATGCCGAATGACTGGTCGACAGGCACCCAACCCACACCCTCGAAGTAGACTTCTGCCCAATCGTGCAGATTCCATGCACGGGGATGCATCATGAAGCCGCTCTGGAAATGTGCGGGAATACCACTGATGCGGCAAAGCGTAATGAACAGCAGGCTGACTTGGCCACAGTCTCCGTGACGGTTGTCCAACACATATTCCGGGATATTCTCAATGGTGGAATATTCGCGTGCAGAAGCCCACGGGAAGTTGTCATTCACCCAACGGAAGATACGTTTGGCTTTCAGGTAGGGGTTGTTTTCACCGGCTGTCAATTTGGCAGCAAGTTCGCGCAAGCGCGGGGAAAAGACGATATGCTTCTCACGCTCGGCAGTATATTCCTTATAAAGGGCGGTCGTCGTATCATAGGGCTGCACGTCTTCCGGCTTCAGATTATGCCATTCGCCGTTGGCGGTAAACTCAAAGGTTTCGGAGAATACGGTCGGTTCGCCTTCGACAGCACGTTTCTCCATGTACAATGTACTGTGACGGCACTCGGGCGACGAAAAGGTGTATTGCGGTTCGCTGGCCGAAATGAACTTGACATCCTGCTGCCGGGCCTGGTCCTGACGGGGATAGGGTAACCAGCAACGGATGATTTTCCCGGCAGGCACGGCATTGGTATCTACGGTCAACGTGTAGGTGACGCGCATGCGCTTCGGCGCAACAATGGCCTTGCCCTCTTTCTTCACAGCAGAAATGATTTCGGGCAGGTTCTCCATATTCACTTTCTCGCTGCCACTCGGCGAAGTGCCTTCCTTGGCTATCTTGATGTCATAGCAAGTGGAGTCCACACGAAACAGATTAGGTCCGGCATTGCGGAAATAGCGTTTCTCTCCATCCAGCATCATGCACTCCAAAGCTTTGGAGGCTTCCCACTGGCGCATCTGCTCATCGGTCACGTCGGGAATATACTTGCGGATATAGTCCTTCACCTGGGATTCCGTCATACAGAAATCCGTAAGCAGACGTTGGTGCAGGTCGTCCTCCCAATTATAGGGCTTGCTCTCGGGCTTCGTGCTGCATGCAGAAGCCATCACAAACAGAGCGACGGTATACAATAGCTTTCTCATAACTTCACCACTCCAATACCCGGCAAATCGGGCAACGTTATCTTACCTTTCACAACCTCCATACCCTTGAAACGGTCGTTCGCAATCAGCAGACTACCGTCCAAGTCGGCAAAGTCCACTGCCGGAGAGAATTGGGAGGCAGCGGTAATGGCACAAGAGGTCTCGGTCATACATCCTACCATCACTTTCATGTCCAATGCACGTGCCAAAGTCACCATCTTCCAGGCTTCGCGCATGCCGGTACACTTCATCAGCTTGATGTTGATGCCCGTAAAGGCGCCCTTCAAGCCTGCCACATCCTTCAGACGCTGAATGGACTCATCGGCAAATATGGGTAACGGGCTTTGCTGGGCGACCCATGCGATATCGTCCAATTGTTCCTTGGGCATCGGTTGCTCTATCATGACAATTCCTTTTTCGTGCAGCCAATGTATCATATCGAGCGCATGATGTTTGTCTTTCCAGCCCTGGTTGGCATCAATGGCAATCGGAAGGTCTGTCACCGAACGGATGGTCTCTATCATTTCTTTGTCGTTCTCCCGCCCCAGCTTCACTTTAAGGATATTGAACCGGTCGGCACACTCTTTCGTCTTTTCACGCACCACGTCGGCCGTATCAATGCCGATGGTGAAAGTTGTAGAGGGAGTCTTTTCCTTGTCCAACCCCCATATCTTATACCAAGGGGCTTGCAACAGTTTGCCCACAAGGTCGTGCAAGGCGATGTCCACAGCAGTTTTAGCAGCGGAATCCCCTGCCGAGAGGCTGTCTATATAAGCCAGTATATCTTCCAGCTGAAAGGGGTCTGAGAATTGGCCGATAACATCCTGCACCTTCTTCAGAAAAGCCAGTACACTGTCCATCGTGCCTAATTCGTGTTGCAGGTACGGGGGCATGGAGGCTTCACCATAACCGATAATGCCATCATATTCTATCTCGACTTGAACGTCGGGAGTGGTAGTACGCGAGTAGGTGGCCACTGTAAAGACATGGCGCAATTTCAGTTCATAGGGGAAGAAACGCAGTTTCATTTTGGGGGTTACACCTGCCCTACTGTTCACGTTGAACAAGGAAGGAGCGTCATTTCCTCCGGCAAATACATGATTGATTGCCATGCCTGAGCCGAGTGCGGCAAAAGCGGCGGTTTTCAGGAAATCTCTTCTGTTTGACATAATTGTGTGTGTATTAAATGTGCCAATATGCTAATGTACTAATGTGCCAATGGGCTGCGCTATATATATGCTACGTCATGTTTGCACCGTCACGCCGAGGTCATTGGCATATTGGCACATTAGCACATTGAATATATTGGCACATTAGCATATTATTACATTGAATAAAATGGATTCGTTTTCGTTGTATTGAGCGACGCCTCCTTATTTATATAAGGTAACACGCGCGTAGCGAACAACAGTCTACCGAGGTTGTATTCATCGAACAGCTCGTCGTCGGGGCTGAAGCTATTGACGCGCACATCGCCTTGCGAATGGATGAAACGCTTGTTGCCGATATACATGCCGACATGTACCACACGTTCCTTGCGTTCCGGCGTCGCCTTGCGCCCGAAGAAAATCAAATCGCCCGGCTGGAGGTTACTGAAATCAGGAGCAATATCGATATGCTCGCCCACGTATGCCTGCTGGGAAGCATCCCGCGGAATGATGATGTCGTGCATGAAAAGAACGGTGCGCATGAAGCCGCTACAATCCACCCCTTTGGAGGAAGTGCCAGCCCAAAGATAAGGGATGCCCATCATGCTATGCGCCGTAGCTATAATGCTGGCTGCGTCCTGCTTCAAGGCTGCCCGCCATTTCTTCTCAGGCATAGAGATGGATTTGGAGATATATCCCTGGCGGCCGTCGGGATAAGCCACCTTATAAAAGGCACCTTTTGTCCCCTCCCACTTCAGGCGGTTTCCGGCAGCAACATCAGAGACGGTCTGCGATGCCTGGCTGGGCTGTGAGTAGACAAAGCCATAATGCGAAGTCACCACTATTTTCTCTGCATTGTTCCAAGCGGTCAGCTCTTCCCGCGTGACGGGATGTATGCCTACTCGGTGTACCCATGCAATGTAGTTGTCCGGTGTCTGGATACGGTACCAGCCGTCGCGCTGCAACACCCGCACCGGCATACCCATCAAGCCTTGCGTCATCATTTCTGAAGAGAAATCCGGGGCTACCCGAAGATTGCACACAGACACATTGACAATGCCATACGTCTTGCCTTCAAGTCCGGCCTCATCCGGAAGCACTTGCAGACAATCCATCACCGCATATCCTTTCTTTGCCAAACCATCCAGCAAAGCCGTCTTTGCCTCTGCCGAAGTGGTGACACCACGCAACATCACATTCTTTCCGGAGAAAGAGTAATCCACATCGAACAAAGCCACGCGCTTGTCCGGTGCAAACTTTTGTTTCAAACTGTCAGCGAGTTGCGCCACTTCTGCAGGTATTGTACGGTCACCCACTTCCGAAGCGACAGCAAAAAGCGGGATTAACAGAAATAAAGAAAAAAGAGAGGATAACTTTTTCATTGGCCAAAAGGATTTGGGGGTTATTACTAATAGCAAAGCTACGAATTTATTCCGAAATAGATACATGTTTTTAAGATAATTAAGGGTAAAGAATGAAGAATGAAGGATTCATCCGTACTGCATCCGCACACTGCACAACAAATTCTTCATCCTTCATTCTTCATTCTTCATTAATATTCGCTATCTTTGTACCCTATAAAGCAGTTGGTCGGTCTGTCGCTTGCGCCTCGTGCGTATGAGGAAAGTCCGGGCAACACAGAGCGTCCCACTTCCTAACAGAAAGCTGTCCGTGAGGGTAGAGTAACGTAGAAGAAAATAACCGCCGTCGCCCTTGGGCTACGGTAAGGGTGAGAAGGTGGGGTAAGAGCCTACCAGTCTTGTGGCGACACAAGGGCTGTGCGTCTTGGGAGTTGTAAGGTCATGTAAACCGACGTTATGAGAGTTGCTCGCTCCATGTCGGAGGGTAGACCGCTAAAGCTTGTATGGTGACATGCGGCTCAGATAAATGACAGACACTTCTTTAATGGAGAATGGATAATGAAGAATGGATAATTCCTAATTAGGCTTTTTCAGAAACAGAAGAACAGAACCCGGCTTACAGACTGACTGCTTTTTTATTGACAATGGATAATCGAGATAATAGCATGAACAAGCGTATTGCTGCCCTTTGGAAATTCCTCACCTACGACATCTGGCGTATTACGGAAGATGAAGTCACGCGAACGACCTTTTCCGTATACAATATCATCAAGACGATTTATCTTTGCATCAACCGCTTCACCAAAGACCGGATAGTAAACAAAGCCTCGGCGCTGACTTACAGTACGCTGCTTGCCATCGTGCCTATTCTTGCCATTTTGTTTGCCATAGCCCGCGGTTTCGGATTCGATAATCTGATGGAAAGCCAGATTGTCAACGGTTTCGGCGGTCCTACGGAAACCACGGAAGTCATCCTGCAATTCGTGAATTCGTATTTGTCTCAGACCAAGAGTGGAATATTCATCGGAGTGGGTCTGATTATGTTGCTGTGGACAGTCCTGAATCTAATCAACAATATGGAAATCACCTTCAACCGCATCTGGCAGGTGAAAAAGGCGCGCAGCATGTACCGCAAAATAACGGATTACTTCTCTATGCTTCTGCTGATGCCCATTCTGCTGGTGGTGTCCGGTGGTCTTTCCATCTTCATGAGTACGATGGTGAAGAACCTCGAAGACTTTACCCTGCTGGCTCCCGTCGGCAAGTTTATGGTGCGCCTCATCCCCTTCGTGCTGACCTGGTTCATGTTTACAGCACTGTACGTCTTTATGCCGAATACAAAGGTCAAGCTGAAACACGCACTCATATCCGGTATTCTGGCAGGTACGGCACACCAGGCATTCCAATTCCTTTACATCAGCAGCCAGTTGTGGGTTTCCCGTTACAATGCCATCTATGGTAGTTTTGCCGCCCTTCCGATGTTTCTGCTATGGTTGCAGGTATCCTGGACCATCTGCCTATTCGGTGCCGAACTGACCTACGCCGGACAGAATATCCGGAACTTCAGCTTCGACAAGGATGCGCGCAATATCAGCCGGCGCTACCGCGATTTTATCTCCATCCTGATAATGTCTCTCATAGCCAAGCGCTTTGAACAAGACGCCCAGCCCTATACAGCCGAAGAGATATCCGAAGAGTGCCAGATTCCCATCCGGCTGACACACGAAACCCTTTATGAATTGCAGGAAATCAACCTCCTACATGAAGTGGTGACCGATGAAAAGAGTGAAGACATCGCTTACCAGCCTTCCATGGATATCAACAAAATGAATGTGGCCCTCCTACTGGACAAACTGGACACGCACGGCTCAGAAGATTTCAAAATTGATAAGGAAAATGAATTCAACAACCAATGGGGAGCATTGCTGAAGGCACGGGAGGAATACTACAAGAATGCAAGCAAGGTGCTGCTGAAGGATTTGTAAGCACGCGGAAGTCTTTCCGGAAACTCCGTATCTGCTTTCTTTTTGATTATTTTTTAGACGCGGATGACGCGGATTGGAATATTAAAAAAATCCGCGTCATCTGCGTCATCTGTGTCTAAAAAGTAAATCACCGATATTTCTCAGGCTCCACGGCACGAGTCATATCATAGGCACGGTCACTCTGACGGGATGCCACTAATTGCAGGAAATCGTCCATAGTGCCGTTACCTTATTTATATTGTATCATGCGGCTGATGTACTTACCAATGATATCGAACTCCAGATTCACCACACTGCCCACTTTGAAAGCATGGAAATTGGTATGCTCAAAGGTGTAAGGAATAATGGCCACCTGGAAAGTATCGTCGGTGGGATTGCACACGGTCAGGCTGACACCATTGACCGTTACCGAGCCTTTGTCTACCGTGATGTAGCCGCGCTTTGCCATCTCCTTGTCAAAAGCATACCGGAAAGTAAAGTAATAGCTTCCTTCCGCATCCTTTATATCGATGCAAGTGGCAGTCTGGTCCACATGTCCTTGAACGATATGGCCATCCAGCCGGCCGTTCATCATCATACTACGCTCCACATTCACTTCATCTCCCACCTGCAACAAGCCAAGATTGGAACGGTCCAGCGTTTCCTTCATGGCCGTCACGGTATAGGTATCATCTGTCAGACTGACTACCGTCAGGCAAACACCGTTGTGAGACACACTCTGGTCTATTTTTAATTCACTGACGAATGAACACTTGAAAGTAAAATGTACATTCTCCTGGTCTTTGACCATCGCCACCAATGTGGCACATTCTTCTACTATTCCGGAAAACATGGTTCTATATACTTTTAGGTTATACGCGATTTATTATTAATATGCGCAAAGATACAAAAAGCCCTTCGTATAGGTACAAAAAAAAGGAAGCTTTTCACAAAGCCTCCTTTTTCAGTTTTCAATAGGTATTAGTTTTTTTTTAAGGTAAAAAGATTGTTTTCAGGATAACGATGCAAATATAGGCGCTTTTCGTGATACTAACCAAATTAAAAAACATGTCTTATAACATCTTTTTGAAAAATCATTTAAGTTTATTATCATTTCAAAGCATTTTTCTACACCTGCAATCGTTTTCAATGGACAAATATAAGGCTATTTTCCATGAAACACTGAAATTATCCTAAAATTTTGTTTATTTCTTATCATTTAAGTAGTGTTCGTCTGTCCGCCCACTATGTTTTAACACTTTTGCGTCGATAAAGAACACTATTTCTTCGGCAATATTCGTGATGTGGTCGCCGGAACGCTCCAACTTGCGGAACACGCTCACCAGGTTCAGACAAGAGAGTGCACTCTCCGGATGCCGGCTGATGTAGTCGGCAAGAATGGCAGTGGCCTCAGCATTGATTTCATCCAGCATATTGTCCTTGGCAAACACGGCGGTAGCCAGTTCCTGGCTCTCCTCCTGAAGCGCCTGTTTTGCCTGTTCGAGCATGGAGAGCACCTGGGCTATCATCTCTTCGAGACGGAGTTGCTTGACCAGCTCAGTATCCAATGCCGGTTCATGGCAGTTGAGGGCAAAGCGGGCGATGCCTTCTGCAAAGTCGCCCAGACGCTCCAAGTTCGTATTGATTTTGAGCATGGCAAGCACAAAGCGCAGGTCGATGGCAACGGGGTTGTAAAGGGCAATGATGTCTTCCACGTCGCTGTCTATTTTCAGTTCGAAAGCATTGACACGACGTTCGCGCACCAATACCTGCTGGGCCAGTTCCCGGTCCAGCGTAAGCACGGCATCACCTGCACGGTCGAGCTGATTATATACCAGGGTCCACATTTCGTCTATTTCCTTTTTCAGCAAGACGAGTTCAGATTCGATAAACTTCACCATAATGTTTCTATTTTAAGATTACTTTTGTACAACTTATTTTTGCTTGTATGGAACAATCCGCTACCCAAAGCGTCCCGTGATGTAGTTCTGCGTCTCCACCTTGTCGGGATTCGTAAATATCTTCCGGGTATCTCCAAACTCCACCATCTGCCCCATATAGAAGAAAGCCGTATTATCACTGACACGCGCTGCCTGTTGCATGTTGTGGGTGACGATGACGATAGTGTACTGCTTCTTCAACTCGTGGATAAGCTCTTCCACCTTGGCAGTGGAGATGGGGTCGAGGGCGGATGCCGGCTCATCCATCAGCAGGACTGAAGGAGACACCGCCATGGCACGGGCTATGCAGAGACGTTGCTGCTGACCGCCGGAGAGGGCGTAGGCAGAGACTTTCAGCTTGTCCTTCACCTCGTCCCAAAGGGCGGCGCCTTTCAGGGTTTCTTCCACCCGCTGACGGATGAAGGAGTTATCGGTGATGCCATTCACACGGAGTCCGTAGGCAACGTTCTCGAAGATGCTTTTGGGGAAAGGATTGGGCCGCTGGAACACCATGCCCACGTTCTTGCGGAGTTCGTCCACTTGCACTCCTTTTCCATAGATGTCTTGTCCGTCAATGCGTATCTCGCCGGTCAGACGGGTGTCGGGAATCAAATCGTTCATGCGGTTCAGCAGGCGCAGGAAGGTAGACTTTCCACAGCCCGAGGGGCCGATGAAGGCTATCACAGACTTCTCCTCAATGTCCATGCTGATGCCTTTCAGGGCATGGAAATCGCCATACCAGAAGTTCACGTCACGGGTTTCTATCTTGTTCTTCATACCTATTGTATATGTTTTCAATTCGTCTTAATCTTCTTCTCAAAGTATTTCCGCAGGGCGTTTGCCAACAGATTCACCAGGAGGATAATCAGTATCAGCACCAATGCTGTGCCATAAGCGATGGGAAGCTGCGCTTCCATATCCGTACCGCTGGTAGAGATGACATAGAGGTGATAAGGAAGCGCCATGCACTGGTCGAAGATACCGGTCGGCAGTTGCGGCAGGAAGTAGGCGGCACAGGTGAAAAGGATGGGTGCCGTCTCGCCCGAAACGCGCCCCAGCGCCAGAATCAGTCCGGTGATGATATTGGGCATTCCCATCGGCAGGATGACATGCCAGATGGTCTGGAGCTTGGTGGCTCCCAACGCGCGGCTTCCTTCGCGCATGCTGTCGGGGATGGCTTTCAGTGCTTCTTCCGTGGTGCGGATAACCAAAGGCAGACTCAGCAAGCCCAGTGTCAACGAACCTGCCAGGATGCTGTCTCCAAAATCCATATAGTTGACGAACAGTGCCATGCCGAACAGACCGAACACGATGGAAGGGATGCCGCTCAGATTATTCGTCATCATCCGTATGAAGCGTACTACCCAGCCTTTCGGCACATACTCATTCATATAAATGCCGCTCATCACTCCCACCGGAAAAGCAAACAAGGCACTGCCCGCCATCAAGCAGAACGTACCTACAATGGCAGGAAGGATTCCGCCGGCAGTCATACCGTTGGTAGGAGCCGTAGTGAGGAACTCCCAATCGATGACTCCTATACCTTTATATATAATGAAGCCGAGGATTGCAAAAAGAATCCCCACCACACTTAGGCTCAACAGACAGAACAAGCCGAATGCCACGTTTTGCGAAAGATGCTTTCTATTGACCATATCTACCTTCTTTTATTTTCGTCTTGGCGAAACTGCTTCCACCGTGAAATTTATCAATAAACTGATGAAGAACAGCACGACACCCAGTAGGAACAATGCTTCGTAGTGAGGTCCGCCGGCAGGTGCCTCGCCCAGCTCCGCGGCAATCGTTGCCGGAATGGTGCGCAGCGGTTCCAGGATGGTATGGGGAATGACGGCGGCGTTGCCCGTCACCATCAGCACAGCCATCGTCTCGCCCACCGCACGGCCGATGCCCAACACCACTCCGGAGGTGATGCCCGAAATGGAGTAAGGAATCACCACCTTATATATAGTCTGCCATTGCGACGCTCCCAGTGCCAGACTGGCTTCACGCATGGCACGAGGGCAGTTTCTCATCGCATCTTCCGTCACCGTAATGATGGTGGGCAGTGCCATAATGGCAAGCACAATACTGCCCGCCAGCCCGCTCTCGCCGACCGGCAAGTCGAAGACCTGCTGCAAAAAAGGCACAATGACAATCAAACCGAAAAAGCCGTAAACCACCGACGGTATGCCACTCAGCAACTCAATGATAGGTTTCAGCAGATTCCTTACCCGGGAATTGGCTACCTCCGACATATAGATTGCCACCGACAGACCAAACGGCAGTGCAAAAAGGATGGCAAACAGACTGACCCACAACGTCCCCGTAATGAGCGGCAAAAAGCCGAACTGTGCAGCAGGTGTTGCCGTGGGAAACCATTCGGCACCGGCAAAGACGTCCTTCACCGAAATGGTGTTGTCTTTCAGCAGATGCACCGAGTCCGGACGGACAATGAACTGCTGCGGTACAAAGGCTATAATGCCAGGCGTACGCTCCACCAGCTCCGTAATGCAGGCACCTGCATTTTCGTAGGAAGCGCCCAACTGCTCTTCCGTATAATACAGTGTGATGTCCTCCAAACGGAAAAGGCGGATAGGAAGGTCCTCCCCTCCCACTTCGTTCCAGTTTGTCAGCTCTTCATCAAAGACATTCTTTATCTGTGCCGGAGTCAGTTCGCCCACCCGGTTCTCCTTATTCAAGGCCAATACATACCCTTCTTCTATCACCTTGCTGCTGAACAAGCCCAGCGCTTCGGAAAAGAGGAACACGACGATAAGTACGATGGTAAGACTCGTCACAAAGCCGCTACAAGCCAGTATACCTTCTACAATCTTCTCAAAAATCTTTTTCATGTTGCCTATTGATTTCTGTATGCAAAGGAACGGGCCGGATGTTAAGGCAGTGTGACTAACGTTTGAAAGAAATGTTTCAAAGGTGTTACAAAACTATTACAACGACTCAAAGCACATTCCATGTAACACATTTGTAATATCCATTACCTTAATTTGCATCATGTGTTTACCCTATTTGCACCATGTGTTTTATGAAGACAAGAAAATTACTCCTACTCCTCGCCCTAGCAGCTGCCACCACTGGCATGCAGGCGCAACGCATCAAAGGCAGCGACACCGTGCTCCCCATAGCGCAGCAGACCGCCGAACGCTTTATGACCCTGAACCCCTCTGCCCGTGTCACCGTGACCGGCGGCGGAACCGGTGTCGGTATTTCAGCCCTGCTGGACCAGACCACGGACATCGCCATGGCTTCCCGCGCCATCAAGTTCAGCGAAAAGATGAAGGCCAAAGCCGCCGGAGAAGACTTGGCAGAAGTTCCCATCGCCTACGATGCCCTTGCCGTAGTGGTCCACCCCTCCAACCCA
>ULVC01005259.1_pt1 | contig 11548 bp, 9 predicted proteins | sample 1958821 | NCBI WGS metagenome assembly ULVC01 (sample SAMEA4835769, study PRJEB28245) | human gut metagenome | biome: gut microbiome; material: fecal sample | place: Denmark | collected 2008 | reverse complement strand
ACGAACCCGGACTACTATTTCTATCGTAATGCTTATTTGGGCGGTCGTCTGCATCGCGGTGACCGGACTGTATGTGGGAAACAATCACGCAGAAGCCGCGACCACGGGAACTCTCACGTCTGACTACGTGTATTTCCGCAAATCACCAAACGGCACGCCTATAAAATATAACGGCTCGGCCCTAATCCTCAGGAAGGGGCAGAAGATGACCGTACTGAGCACTTCCAACAAGACATGGTACAAGGTCAAGCTTACATACAAGAAGAAGAGCTACACCGGTTATGTGTACTCCGCATTTATCAAGGTAACAAGGACAACCTCCAAGAAGGCTCACCTTCGAAAAAATGAAAACTATGTATATTTCCGAAAAACGCCAAACGGCACGCCGCTGAAGTATAACGGATCGCCGATCATGCTCATGGGCGGTCAGAGCATGACCGTACTGAGCACTTCCAACAAGACATGGTACAAAGTCAAGCTTACATATAAGAAGAAGCGCTACACCGGTTATGTATATTCCAAGTTCATCGTGATCGACTCCACTTCAGCCACAACAAAGGCCACGACCAAGGCTACTACACAGCAGCCTACCACAGCGGCTCAGGCAGCCAAGAGCGGTTACGTGAATGAAGACTATGTATACTTCCGCCAGACGGCAGCGGGTACACCTATAACCTACAACGGAAGCGCGATCATGCTCATGAAGGGACAGGCACTCTCCGTGACTGATACATCCAACAAGTCATGGTACAAGGTCAACCTCACATACAGCAGCAAGAAGTATACAGGATTTATCTCCTCATCGCTCATCACAATGGGAACATACAAGGAACCTGACGGTAACCAGACATCGGATGCAGCATTTGAAAAGCAATTATCCGCCCAGAACTTCCCTGAGAGCTACAAGGTGCTTCTCAGAAAGCTCCATGCGGAGCACCCAAACTGGATATTCAAGGCGGTACACACCAACCTTAACTGGAACGACGTGGTCAAGAACGAGGTCAACGTACAGGGACGTGTCAACAACCTTGTAAACTGTACATCTTACAGTCCTAACTACGGCTGGAGATCACAGACCGTTGGATACAACTACAAGACAGACTCCTACTCATCATATGATGGTTCAACATGGTTTGCAGCCTCGGACGATCTTGTAAAGTATTACCTCGATCCGAGAACATATATGTCATCCGCAAGCTCCATGTTCGCATTTGAAAAGCTGTCATACGACTCATCACAGACAAAGTCAGGAGTTGAGGCTATATTATCTGGTTCGTTTATGCACAATGCGCACCCAACCGGTTCGACCACCACATATTCGTCCATGATAATCACCGCAGCACAGAAATCCGGCGTCAGCCCTTACCACATTGCTTCACGTATCAAGCAGGAGGTCGGAGGCTCGATAACCTCGGGAACAAACGGTAAGAATGCCACATATCCCGGCATATATAACTTCTACAATATCGGTGCATTTGAGAGTGCATCAGGCAACGCTATAACAAACGGTCTGAGATGGGCTTCATCGGGCACATCGTACAACAGGCCATGGACAACACCTGCCAAATCAATAATCGGCGGTGCGATGTATATCGGAGAGTCCTACATCAACAAGGGTCAGAACACTCTGTATACTCAGAAGTTCAACGTAACCTACACAGACTGCCTGTACTGGCATCAGTACATGGGAAATGTACAGGCCCCTACAACAGAGGCATGGAAGGTATATGATGCCTACAAGTCTTCAGGAGCACTCAACAAGGCCATAACATTTGCCATACCTGTTTACAAGAATATGCCAAGCACAGCAATGAAGATGCCTGCGGCTAATCCGGGCAACCAGAACAACTACCTGAAAACACTCTCTGTAAGCGGCAAGAAGCTGTCACCTACATTTGCAATAAACAGCACTACACAGTACACGGTAAATGTGCGCTCATCTGTATCAAGTGTGAAAATAAACGCTTCACCTGTAAGCAGCTACTCCACAGTGAGCGGAAAGGGAACAAAAACCCTGAAATCAGGAAAGAATACATTTAAGATAGTATGTAAATCCCAGAGTAAAGCTACACGTACTTACACCATAATAATTAACAGAGGATAAGGAGGACTCGGTGGATAACCGTATATGAATATTATGAGGACTACAAGATTTAGCTTTAGAACGTTTATGACAGAAGTTGCATGTGTGTTGACTATGATGCTTTTCATGCTTCATACCACTTATGCCGCTACAGTCGCATTTAGTGTTGAGGTTCCATCCACCACGGTCGTTGTTGGCGATACCGTGGAGATCAAGGTAAGTATAAACGCAGCCGATCAGGCTTTATCAAGCTACAGCTACAATATCACATATGATTCCACATTGCTCAAGGCTGTGAGCGGCGGCACCGTGGAATCTGAGGGCACCGTAAGCTACTCCCAGGCAAATGTAAAGCCTGGAGATGCAATGACAGCAACATTTACATTTACCGCCATTGCAAGCGGAACTGCCAGCATAGAGACATCAGCAGTTGAGGTCATCTCCGACACAGAAGAGTCGATAGACATGACACCGTCATACAACTCGGTAACCATCAGCGACAAGTCAGCCGCCGCTTCCACCGAAGCAGCTTCATCTACTGTCAGCGATACCAGTTCAGAAGCCGAGCCTGCAACACCTCTTGCATTGATCGACAGCGAGACCAAGCCTGTTGTTACTGAGGATGAGGTAGGAACACTCACAGAGGCAGATCAGAACGCATCCGCACCTGCAGATACCCTTGTAAGCGTTCACTCAAACAACAACACTTATAACATCATTCCAAAGCCTAATTCAGTCTCAGTGCCAACCGGATATCTTCCAGTGAAGATCAACCTGAACGACACGGACATCAGAGCTTATATGAAGGGAAGCAGTTCCAACACCGTTCTCCTCTACGCAGCAACAAACGACGGACACCAGGGCTGGTATTTCTTCAATCCAAATGAAGGAACTTTCCTTGACGCAACGGATCTCATCGAGGAGACGGATTCGCTGTCCAGCTTCATAGACAAGCACAAGTTCGTAATAATGCTCATAGCCATCATAGTTCTTGTGATACTGGTCGTTGTCATCATCATCCTTGCTGTCTCACTCAAGGGTCTCATCGCTGATTACGAGGCTCAGATAGACAAGCTGAAGAAGGACAACGAGGAGAGGGAAAGCACAGCAAATGAAACATCAGAAGCTGCCGAGCCTTCCGCAAAAGCCGCTGAACACGTCAGAATGCCTCACCACGACAATAGCGAGGTGCCCACCATCAACAACAAGGCGCTCTTCCCTGGGGACAACGAGGTTATCCACGAGAGTTACGCAGACTCCGATTACGACAATCAGGTATCTCCTGATGAGGACGATGTCATCCACACTGACGACTATGACGACACTGCATTTGAGGATGTCGCCGATGACAGCGAGCCTATAGATTCAGCATTTGACGTCAAAGAGGATACGGAGAGTACGGAGAGCAAGATCCAGGCATCCCTCGACGAGATAGATGCGGCACTTGAATCCGCAAAGAAATACAAAGATTAATACTCACGGAATAACGTGATATACAAAAAGCACATGTATCAGTTTCAATCTGATACATGTGCTTTTATATTTGTCTGAATTTTTTTAATCTGCTTATAAGTATGCTTTCAGCACATCCACCTTGTCCAGCTTCTCCCATGGGAGATCAAGATCTGTTCTTCCGAAGTGTCCGTAAGCTGCTGTCTGCTTGTAGATAGGTCTTCTGAGGTCAAGCATCTTGATGATACCTGCTGGTCTTAAGTCAAAGTGCTCTCTAATGATCTCGACAAGCTTATCATCTGAAAGCTTTCCTGTGCCAAATGTGTCTACCATGATGGATGTAGGTCTTGCAACACCGATAGCGTATGAGAGCTGTATCTCACACTTGTCAGCCAGACCTGCTGCAACTATGTTTTTAGCCACGTAGCGGGCCGCATAAGCCGCTGAACGGTCTACCTTGGTACAATCCTTGCCTGAGAAGGCTCCGCCGCCGTGACGGGCATATCCGCCGTATGTGTCAACGATGATCTTACGTCCTGTGAGACCACTGTCACCATTTGGTCCACCTATTACGAATCTTCCTGTTGGATTGATGAAGAACTTGGTCTTCTCATCGATGAGCTCCTGTGGAAGAACCTCGTCGAATATATACTTCTTAACGTCAGCGTGGATCTGCTCCTGGCTGACTTCCTCTCCGTGCTGTGTTGAGAGAACGACTGCATCAAGTCTTACAGGCTTGTCATTCTCATCGTACTCAACTGTTACCTGTGTCTTACCGTCCGGTCTTAAGTATGGGAGTGTTCCGTTCTTTCTTACCTCTGTGAGCTTTCTTGCAAGCTTGTGGGCAAGTGCTATTGGATATGGCATGTACTCAGGTGTCTCATTTGTTGCAAATCCGAACATCATACCCTGATCTCCGGCACCGATCGCCTCGATATCATCCTCGCTCATGAGATGCTCCTTTGCCTCGAGTGCCTTGTCAACTCCCATGGCAATATCTGATGACTGCTCGTCTATGGCTGTGATAACGCCGCATGTATCGCAGTCAAATCCGTACTTTGCTCTGTCGTATCCGATCTCTCTGATCGTCTCACGAACGATCTTCTGAATATCCACATAAGCGTTGGTTGTGATCTCTCCCATGACAAGCACAAGACCTGTCGTGATGGATGTCTCACATGCCACACGGCTCATTGGATCCTGCTCCATCAGCGCGTCAAGCACTGCATCTGATATCTGGTCACAGATTTTGTCAGGATGTCCTTCTGTTACTGATTCCGATGTAAATAATCTTCTTTCCATACTACTTCCTTTCCTTTTTGTACATAAGAAAAACCGCTTCGTATGAGCGGTTTGATCGTGTCTGTCAAGCCTCTCATTGTTCGAGCACAGATCTTGTATCACCTACATATCTGCGTCGCTCAGGTCGGCACCTTCCGAATCTGACATCGGGGTTGCCATGGCTTCTTCGTCCCTTCTGACTCCACCATTCTGAATAAGAGCGTTTTTCTAATATCTATAAATGCAATCATTACTCTATAGCATTGAGAGTTATTAGTCAACATATTTTTGGGGGAAATGATGCTTAATGAATATTTTTATATACAAATGGCAATGGGCTGTATACAACATACCATTGCCACTGTAACTGTCAACTTTATTTTGCCGCAATAAAATCTGATACTGCGTTTGTACCAAATACATCCTCCAATTTTCCATAAGTTGCTGGCACATAACTTATACTCACATCATGAATATTAGCTTTCAATGTTCCTGAGCTTGAATTGCTTGTCTCTGAAACATATATTACGATTCCATAATCAGCAAACTGCCATCCTATATAAGTGCTATACGCTGTTACTGAATCACTTCCATAATTCTCAGGATTTCTCATATTATCAATGAATTCTTTTGCATCATATGTTTCTCCAGGTCTTGTCTGATTGTCTGCATCGCAAAACCAGCCAATATAGTTAGGAGTTCCAAGCATATCATACAGCTTATCCATCAGCAGATATTTACCATCTTCATCTGGATTTTCATTACACATATTGTCATACTCATCCTCCGTGAGTCCAAGGGCATCATAATACATAGCCGTAGGTCCTAACATCCAATTGCCATCAGAAATAGCCTGCTTAATATTAGTCTCCTGACTATTATCTTCTTTGCCCAATATAAGATCCGGCATATATGCATATACTGTACCTGTTTTATCTAATATCATAAAATCCAGGCTGGTAAAACTGTCAGTATAACTATCAACTATAGATGATAGAGTCCCCTGATCTACTCCGGCAGCCAATACCTGATAATCCATAAGACTATCTATATTAATTGGCAATGTCAATTTGTCTGGAAACAGTGCAGCACCAGATGGTTCGTCCAACACAGCTTTATCGGTAACCTCATTCCTCAGCACCCAGGCTCCCATACTATCATCTGAAACAACACTTCCGCCATCACTTGTAGTCTCTTCTGAAGATTCTGATTCCTGAACAGTGCTCTGTTCCTTTGTGCTCTGTTCCTTTGTACTCTGGACATCTCCATTATCGCCCGTATCTTTTCCGCACCCTACAAGCATTGCTGAGAGTGCAATACACATCGCTCCATACACTAACTTTTTGCGCATAATAATCCTCCTAGTAACTAGTTATTTTTCTAAGTTTTAGCTTATCTAATACTCCCTTGTAACTTTTATAGTATAACCGTTCAGCCTATATGCTGCAAGTCAATCTTTATTGGGATTTATAAATCGCTATCCATAACCAGCGTCAACCCAAACGCCACCGCCATACCCACGGCACTTGCCACCATGAGCATGCCGAAGCCTACTCCGAGAAATACCGGCATGGAAGCTGCTCCCGGGAGTACGAAGCTCACCGCAGAAGCGGGATCCCAAGGAAATGAACCGTCTGCCCCGACTCCAGGACTGTGTTGAGCACAGGATACATGCTCACACCAGCCACGACCACAGCCACATATTTGTTCGCTCCGAATTTCTTTGCTGAGGAGTAGGCAAGCACCAGTATGCCCTTGAGTGTTCCCGCCGCACTGAGTACGTTCACAACAGGAAGAAGTATTCCTGATATTCCATCTATTATTCTGTTCAAAAGACATTTCTTTTCCATATAAACCATATAAGCAGCAAATGCAGGGGATAGAACAGATAGAAGAAATACTTGAGCTTCATCCTTCCTCTCTCTCCACTGTACATATTCACAGGTATCATCGCCAGCAGAGCGTATAGCTGATTCATGCCCAGGCAGAGAATGTATACCAGCGAACTGAGCACCACGATCTCAATGTTCTGCTTCTTATTGAAATATGCCAGAGTATAAGCATCCGCTCCACTCCGCTCCTTCTCGATCAGATAGAACATGACTATGATTCCCACTCCCGCCATGCCGTAGTCGAATCTCAGGAACTCCGCCAGAAGTGCTGCGGCCAGTGCGATCTCGACCTTCCATCTTCCGATTGGCCCCCGGCTATCCATGGCGTATATGGCAAACAGTCCGGCTGTCAGGGTGAAGAATATGTTCTGAGCCCCCGGATACCAGATCGTATCGTGCATTGCCAGATCAAATGGCATCTCTGACACCACCGCAAATATTCCAAGTCTCAGAAGATACCTCCTCACGTCGGATGTACGCAGAAGCCCCTGTACAAGCAGGAATGCAAATACAGGAAATGCCAGACGCCCCACAGCGCGCATGAACAGATTGTTGTCCACAAATACGATTCCTATATGATCAATCAGCATACTTACGCAGGCTATGATCTTCAGCGCATTGGAGGAAAATATCCTGATATTCCTTTTTTGTTTTTTTATATCATTCAGTCTATTTTCTCCCATTTATTTATCCTTTCCTCATCGTTGATCACCAGCCATACGACTGCCTTCAAGTGCTTATCCAGACTCTATATCTGTATTTGCAGACATTGTATACAGAAAAAAACAGCACATGACTTATGTTCATCATGTGCTGCTCTTCTCACAAAACCTTATATATCTATCTTCAGTCGTCTAGATTCTCTTTCTGAGAGCCTTAGACAATGCTGACAGCTCCTCTGTATCAGCCTTACCCGGTATCCAGGTCATAGTCACGTTGTCCTTGATGTATCTTGGAACAAGGTGCATATGGAAGTGGAATACAGTCTGGCCTGCTGCCTCGCCGTTGTTCTGAAGGATATTCAGTCCGTCCGGATTCAGCTCAGCCTTCTGTGCCTTTGCCACCTCTGTAGCTATAGTAAATATCTTGGCTGCTGTCTCAGCATCCATGCTGTATATATTGTCAAAATGTTCTTTCGGGATAATAAGCGCATGGCCCTTGTTAGCAGGATTCACATCAAGTATTACTCTGCAGATACTATCCTCATAAACTGTCGCTGATGGAATCTCACCGTTGGCTATCTTACAAAAAATGCAATCGTCCTTATTCATATAAGTTTTACCTCCTCATTGCCTCTATCCATTGTAAACCATCTGACAAAATATTACAAGCACCAAAGAGAACACCAGTTTTATACACCAGTCAAATAATTCTATAATATTGACATGTAAAATTCATTTTTCCTGTCCCTGCCCTGCGGAAATGTCTTTCTGGCACCGGCTATGACCGCAGGATCCAGCTCCGCAACGAGCAGTCTGTCGCTCACCCTCTCCGCCATCTCGTTGCCGTAGACATCATATATATGTGAGCTCGGGACATATCTCTCCCTTTTACCCATGCCCACTCTGTTCACGCCTATCACGTATGCCTGATTCTCAATGGCCCTCGCCCTGAGCAGCGCTTCCCACTGGGCAACTCTCTCCTCAGGCCAGTTGGCTATCACAAGTATGGCATCGTAAGAATCCCTCACCGCCGAAAATATCTCCGGGAATCTGAGATCATAGCATATGTATCCGCCCAGCCTCAGATCCTTGACATTCGCCTGACAAATACGGCTGCCTGCCCGGTACACCCTGTCCTCACCGCTGAACGAAAAAGGATGTATCTTTGCGTAATCCATGATCACCTCATCACCGCTGACGATCGCCAGCTTATTTTCAAATACCTTCCTTCTGCTCTCATCAAACTCACCGCTTCCATCAGCCATGAAAGCTTCTATATAACCAAAGGCCATGGCCATATCGTATTTCCTGCTGTTCTCCATAAAAAACGAAACGCTCTCCGGTATCTCACCATCCATGTACGCCTCCCACATGCGAGCGGGCATCATGGTAAATCCCGTCAGCGTCATCTCAGGAAACACCAAGAGCTCAACGCCATTCTCATATGCCTCCTGCATGACCTCAAGACAGTGCTCCCTGGCATACTCCTTATCCTCGTATCCAATATCGATCTCCGTGATTCCGACCTTTATCATATCCCGCCTCCTGTGTATACACTCTGTATATCGTTCGAATTCTATATTAAGTATTTTACACAATAACGTGTGTTTTGCAAATGTTAACCTGTGTTCAAAATTTATGGTTGACATTCCTCCCATGTATATATATAATGTCAACCATAGCCCTTGTGTATAGGTTAACAAATCCAGGCAGTATTCGTCATCAGCCCGTCGAAACTACCTGGATTTGTTGTGAATAAGCTGTACACAGGCATTACAATCATTGGAGGATTATTACAAATGAAAAAAGCATTTACCACTGTAGAGCTGGTCATGATGGCCATGTTCACTGCAATTCTGTGTGCATCCGCTTACCTGAGCATTCCAACACCGCTCCCTAACGCAGCACACATCACATTACTCAACTTTATGATAATTCTGATAGCTCTCGTATTTGAGCTCAGAGACTCAACGATCATAATAGCACTTTGGATGATCATGGGTGCCATCGGCGTTCCTGTATTCATCGGCGGAGGCGCAGGCCTTGGATATCTGTTCGGAGTATTCGGTGGATACACCTTCTCATTCATCATTGCATCAATCGTAGTCGGTCTCATCAAAGGCCAAAAGTACAAGAGACTTAAGTATACCATCGTTGCGATCATAGGTGTCGTGATCATTGATATCGTGGGAATGATCTGGTGGAAGTTCAACGGTAACCTCACATGGAAGGTTGCATTCTTATCAGGTTTCGTGGCATTCATTCCACTCGACCTCGTTAAGGCTGTCATCGCCGCACAGCTCGTTCCACTGTTCAAGAGACTTCTCCCTGAGAAGGACGACAAAGAGGCCAATGAACAGGCAAAAGAAGCCTGATTAATGGAAATACACAAACTTAAGTGCAATTATAGCTGTCGGCTATGATTGCACTTTTTTGTTACCATCTCGTTTAGTAAACATATTTACTAAAATTAAAGGGGTCACAAACCCGTATGTTATCATTTTTGCGGGTGATCGAATGCAGTATATGGAATTTAGCAAGGATAAAAAGTATATAGAAAGAATCCGGGGACTGCGGGAAGATCATGACTTTACACAACAATATGTTGCCCGCTATCTGAACACCTCACAGACCATGTACGCACGTTATGAAAGGGGCGCAAGCGCGCTGCCAATCCATCACCTTATATATCTCACCGAGTTATATAACGTGTCATCCGATTACATTCTTGGAATCACCAACAACCCTGTTCCATACGAAGAATATTACAGAGAAGCCGCTGTCACCGACCAGGATCCCAGATCACCGGGAAAATACGATATACACTGGAAGAGCAACAGCTAATTCTTTCCCGCACATTTGACCACTATCAACCTGTCACCGGCTTTCACGTCATCCCCCTCAAGGCTGTTGAGCTTTCTTATGGAATCAAGACTGGAATAATACTGTTTTGCGATCGACCATATGCTGTCACCGTCACGCACAACATAGCCCACTATACCTGGCGCCACCGCTTTCTTCTTCATATCGACCGGAGCCACCGTCATGTCATCGATAAGCTCTATCTCTTTCCGGGTAAATATGGTCATTCCCATATCCACTATGGCTTTTATCTCCACCTCGTCATTGCCCGGCAGCGCCGCCGTGATCTGATTGAGTGCAGGGGTAATCCTGATGGAATCCTGAGTTCTGAGCGGAACAGTCTCCACCCTGTATGAAAATGGAGCTACCACCTCCATCTGACACAGAGGTCTGCTGTCATCCGATGACACATAAAGAACTGCCGCCTTCACAGCACCCTCGACGACCACGGCGTCATCCGCCGGCCTGACATCGTCTATATCCACACTGCCCGTCACATTTACGATCTGGAGAATGGACGGCTGGCTGCTCTTGAGCCTCTCCTTCTTCACGACCCTCGTCTTTGCATTGTTTCTCATGAGAAGGTTCTCATAGCTGAATCTGCTCCTGACGGGATCGACCTGCGCAGAATATGAGAACATATCCTTGAGAAGGTCTGCCTCCACGTCCTCGTACACCTTGATGTCCACATTGAGGCTGCTCTCCACCTGGAGTATCCTGTCCTCACCGCCGTCATTTGCACGCACGGACACCGAACCGCGGGATGCGGTTATCATATCGTCCAGTATCATATCCTCGTCTATTCCATCGCAGTTCACAGTGTCCTGGAACTCCCTCGTGGCGCTGACATACTGCACCGGAGCCACCTCGTCATCCGGCTTGTATATGACAAATATGTCCATCTTGCCGCTTATATGTACCCCCACGTCCGTGGCACGGCTCTCTATCTCCGAGAAGTTCACCTGATCCCACAGCACACGTCCGATATTCGGCTTATTTGCCGGGATCTCTATGTCCTCCTTTATCTTCATTATGTCTCTGGAAGACGCCGCAAGATTTGTAAAGCTTACCTTCTCCGTCATGCACTCTATACCAGAGCCGTTTGCTATGCCCACGGCGCCCTCTGCGGTGATCTGCTGGCACGCCCAGAGCTTCACGCCCACAAGCCCTCTCACCTCGTATTTTCTGGAATTTATCACGGTCACGTACAGATCCTCCAACACACCCTGTACGGAAACCTTATCTCCCAGCGACAGTTCATCCGCATTTATCGTCTCCTCAAATGGCAGCTCTCCGTCATGGCTCTCAAATGAATA
>ULVC01032276.1_pt1 | contig 11613 bp, 6 predicted proteins | sample 1958821 | NCBI WGS metagenome assembly ULVC01 (sample SAMEA4835769, study PRJEB28245) | human gut metagenome | biome: gut microbiome; material: fecal sample | place: Denmark | collected 2008 | reverse complement strand
GGAGGATAAACAGGCGCAGATGCTCGTTCTGATGGGCGTAGGCAGCCATGAGCAGCGGCTCTGCTGATACCAGATGGGCCTTGATGATACACTCTATGGTAGCCTGGCGTACCACCTGACTCTTGTGGGCCAGGTATTTCTTCATGTTGTCCATATCCTCGGCTGTGCCCCAGTAGCCCACCTCTCTGATCAGACAGGCTTGCAGCTTCTCGTTCTCACACTGGGCGATGATAGGGGGCAGCGAGGGCATCTCCTTGTTGGCTATATGCCGTGCTCTCATCAGGAAGTGTATCTCCAGAGCGTCCCATTCGCGCCACTCATAGTTGTGCAGCTCGCTCTCCATGAAGAATCTGAAGGGATTGTAGTCGCTCAGCCACAGATAGTACATACGTGTCTCCTTGCGGATGACCTGGTTGACCGAGTTGAGCAGGCGCACCAGCACCGACTCGGGCAGGTCAATCATCATGAACTGGGAGATTTGCAGCGCGCGACGCCTGTTGGTGCGCGAGCCGAACACGAGCATACGCTCCATGAACTCTTCGATGGCGAGGGCGTTGCAGAGGGTGCGCACGTTGCGGTAGTTGTACTCGTTGTAGTAGTCTGACTTGACCTGCACCAGCAGCATGCACAGCGCAAACATGTACTTGGGCTTCTTGCGGCGGGCTATGTCGCGGGTGGTGAGGCCTATGCGCTCGTCGATCTCGTTGCGGGTGAGTTTGTCCTTATTGAGTGTTATCTCGCAGAAGATGTCGTAGAAACGCTTGTAGTAGCGGTTGTAGATGCGGTTGCGTCGGCCCTCGAAATGCTTGTTGACACTGATAGAAATGGTAAAGACGGCCGTCGATATACAGCAGATGAGAATCATGAAGATGCTGACACGCACCACGAAGGGATAGTTGAAGAAACCATTGTACCACATGGTGAGCACATATCCCATATAGTCGATGGGGGAGAAGTCGCGGGTGCGCATACGGTCCATGATGCTGTCTGTAAAGACTTGCGGGCAGCACAATAAGGTCATAGACAGTGTAAGCACTATTCGCTTTATTGCTCTCATTTCAGTTGTTCTCAGTTTCCTTGTTGGTTGAGGCAGTCTGTTGATACAATGCCAAGAATTCGAAATTCTGTTTATTCCGTTTATAAGCGCGTCTATATTGATTATATGTTGCGCCTATATTAATTATGTACAAAGTTATGCGATTATTTGTAAAATCTATCCTTTCTGTCCTTTTTTTTTTCATTTTTGCAGCATTTTTAGGCAAAAACGGCGGCCATCGTCGCGTTTTCTGCCATTCCAAGCAGTTTATTTTGAGACCATTTGCACATCGCCCGCTTGCGCAAAAAGTTGCGCAACCCTTGTCCCGACGACCTGCGACATTGGCGCAAATTTGTCGCAGACATCCTCCGTCTTCTTTGCCGCATCCTCCGTCTTCTCCGCCACATCCTCCGTCTTCTTTGCCGATAGTCTTCGAATTCTTCGCCGCTTCATCCGTCTTGACCGCCATATCCTCCATCTTGCCGCTGCCCCCATTCAGCTTCTCCGCCGCTCTGGCTGTCTTGCTCGCCATTCTGACCTTCCTGTCCGCCACCGCGCCAATCTTGCCCGCTACCACCTATATGTTGATTTCAGGGCATGAAATAATGATTGCAAAGCATGATTTCCTTATTTCGTGCCCCGAAACGACTGTTTCGCGCCTTGCAATTATCCTCAAGAGGGCTGCGGGCGCAATGGCGCTGGTGTCGGCGCAAGGCGTCGCGTACGCGGGCGATAGGGTAATTGCTATAAATAGAATATAGTTAAACATATTTAATTTCGCCGTCATCCCTCCGCATCTCCTTTCCCCTCTGAAGCATGGCAGAGATAGCTCTGGCTGTCAGCCTTTGACTCCCGCCAACATCTCGGGCGTGGTTGTTGGTGGTAAAAGTATAAGTATATGTAATACAATGTGATGCGCGCTGCGCAGAATGTGCGCTCTGCTAATCGTCAAGTAGCTGTGCCCGTCTTGCCGACCATCACGCTTGGCATCAAAGTCATCTCTGCACCCGCCGCGCGTGTGTTTGCGATTGTTAACAATCGTCGCGTTTGATGTGTTAATTGTTGCAAATGTCCCCAGAGCCATCTCTGCTCCTTTTGTCCATCCCTTCCGTCGTTACATCTCCTTTGCAGGGCGATTAAAAAAACACTAAATGCACGTCTGAAAGTCATCACGACCTTGGTGGAATTGTGTGCTGTGTACGCACACAGCGACTCCGGCCACACTATTTTGCGTTAAAAGCGAAAAAAAGTTCATGAAAATTTGCACGGGAATTATATTTTTTGTTAAATTTGCGGCCATAAAACCAACGTATGCTAAACTCGGACGCGTCCAGGACCAGCCCAACGCAATAAAACCTCATTATAAAAAATTGAAGAATTAGCACTAAACGTCTATTCTTATATGTCTAACTTAAAATAATAATGTTCAACGCTATGAATGAAAAGCAATTGTTAAGATTGTGCTTTTCTGCAGCCTTGTGCATGGGTACTCTGAGTGTCAGTGCCGCTTCTACGGAAGCCACAGGCAGCTCCTACTCTGTACAGCAGGCTAATGTAAAGCAGGTTAGCGGACAGGTACTCGACGAGAACGGCGAGCCCATCATCGGAGCAACCGTTACCTTGAAGGGAACCAAGACCGCAGTGCCAACCGACGTAGATGGTAACTTCTCATTGAAGGCTCCAGCAGGTAGTAAACTTGTCATTACCTATCTGGGTTACTCCACCGTAGAAGTCAATGCCGGTGAAGGCATCAAAGTAACCATGAAGCCCGATACCGAGGTGCTGAATGAAGTTGTGGTAACAGCTCTGGGTATCAAGAAAGAAGCCAAATCACTTTCGTACAACGTACAGCAGCTTGGCGGAGATGCTGTAACAAAAGTACAGGATGCCAACTTTGTCAACTCTCTCAATGGTAAAGTAGCGGGTGTCCAGTTTACTACAGGTTCTGCCGGCGTCGGCGGTTCTACCCGTGTCGTTATGCGTGGTGCCAAGTCACTCACCGGCAACAACGGCGTACTCTATGTCATCGACGGTATACCCATGAATGACCTCAAGGGTAGCCAGCCCGAGGGAATCTTCGAGGGTGCCGGCCAGACAGGTGATGCCGTGTCTACCATGAACCCCGATGACATCGAGAGCATCAACGTGCTCACCGGTCCTTCGGCTGCCGCCCTCTATGGTGCCAACGCCGCCAACGGTGTCATCCTCGTTACCACCAAGAAGGGTAAGAAGGGTCATATGGACGTTACCTACAGCGGCAGCTTCCAGTTTTCTGAGCCCTTTGTGATGCACGAGTTCCAGAACCAGTATGGTCCTACCGAGGCCAACTCCTACTTCAGCTGGGGTAGCAAGCTCGCCACTCCTTCAAGCTATAGCCCTAAAGATTTCTTCCAGACCGGTACCAACATCTCTAATAATGTAAGCCTCTCTGTAGGTTCTGACCACAACCAGACCTATCTCTCTTTGGGTTCGACCAATGCCCAGGGCATCATCCACAGCAATGACCTGGACCGTTACAATGTAGCTTTCCGCAACACCACAACTGCATTGAACGACAAGCTGACCATCGACTTCAGCTATATGCTCTCTACCGCCAAGGAGCAGAACATGCTGTCACAGGGACAGTATCACAACCCGCTGGTTGCCGTCTACCTCTTCCCCGCAGGCGACGACTTCAGCAAGCTCGGCTACTATGAGCGCTATGATACCAACCGCAACTTCCCAGTACAGTACTGGCCCTACGCCAACGATATGAGTATGGAGAACCCCTACTGGCAGACTGAGCGCGAGCGCTATATCAACCACAAGACCCGCAATCAGATCTCGCTCTCTCTCAACTACAAGATCAACAGCTGGCTCGACGTGACCGGTCGTGTGAAGTACGACAACAGCCACAACCGCTCCGAGTACAAGTTCTTCGCTTCTACCAACCAGTTGTATGCCTCTAAGTATGGCGCATACAAGAATCTGACCGAAGACTATACCACACTCTACGCCGAGGCTTTCCTCAAGGCCAACAAGTATTTCTGCAATGAGACATGGAATGTGTCTGGTGTGCTGGGTACCAACTATACACAGAACGACTACAAGCCTTTCGGTTTTGAGGGCCATCTGCTGGGTACCCCCAATATCTTCACCTTTGAAAACGTGAAGACCAGCGATGCCACCTTCAAGAAATATCAGGATGACGGCTACCGTACCCGTCTGGAGAGCGTATTCGCTACTGCCCAGGTAGGCTACAAGGGTATGGCTTATGTAGACCTCACCGCCCGCAATGACTGGTCATCCAAGCTCGAAGACAATTTCTTCTACTGGTCTGCCGGTATCTCTGGCATCTGGACCGACATCTTCCCTGTCATCAAGAGCAACAAGTGGCTCAACTACTTCAAGACCCGCCTCTCTTATGCTGAGGTAGGTAATGAGCCTAACAATCCTTATCTCAAGCGCGGCGGTTACACCATCAACCCCACTACCGGTCGCCCTGAGACCACTACCGTCTTCTATGATGACCTCAAGCCCGAGCGCACCAAGTCTTGGGAGTTGGGTCTCGACTTCGTCCTCTTCCAGAACAAGTTGAAGGTCAACGCCACTCTCTATAAGTCGGCTACCTATGACCAGTTCTTCAACGTGCCTATGTCTTCATCTACCGGTTATACCAGCATCTGGACCAACGGTGGCCGCGTAGACAACAAGGGTATCGAACTCTCTGCCCGCTTCAGCCAGCCACTCGGCCCCGTAGACTGGGAGACCTATATGACCTGGACTCTCAACCGCAACGAAATCAAGGAGATGCTCCACGGATGGAAGAACCCCATCGACGGCCAGCTCTACGACCTCGACGTGATGTATCCCGCCAGCACTTCAGGTTATCAGAACCGTCTGCAGGTAGGTGGCTCTATGAGCGACATCTGGGTACGCACACTCAAGACCGACGAGCACGGAGCCATCTATGTCGACTCTGACACCAAGACCGTAGAGGCCAGCCCCAACGGCAACCAGTATTATGCTTATGCCGGCAAGGCCACACCTAATTACAACCTCTCTTGGGGCAATAGCTTCAGCTGGAAGGGTCTCAACCTCAGCTTCCTCTTCACTTACCGCAATGGTGGCGTGGTAGTCTCTGAGACACAGGCCATCCTCGACTACTATGGCGCTTCCAAGGCTTCTCAGGATGCCCGCAACAACGGTGGTGCTATCGTCAATGGCAAGCCCATCCCCGCTCAGGCTTACTATCAGGTAGTGGGTAACCCCACCAAGACCATCGATGCCATGTACACCTACAGTGCTACCAACCTGCGTCTGCAGGAACTGAGCCTCGGCTATGATGTGCCAATCACCAAGTATGTCAACTGGATCAAGGGTCTCAACCTCTCATTTGTAGCCCACAACCTGTGGATGCTCTACAACAAGGCTCCATTTGATCCTGAACTTACATCCAACACAGGAACCTACTATCAGGGCGTAGACTACTTCATGCAGCCAAGCCTCCGCAACTTAGGTTTCTCTGTTAAAGTTAAATTCTAACAAGGAGATAATACACTATGAAATCAATCATCAAATATACATTGATAGGAGCCTTTACCATGAGCTTGGCTACAGCATGTACCAACTCGTTTGAGGATATCAATACCAATCCCAATGAGGCTCACGACAAAGATATGGAGAAAGACAACCTGAGCACAGGTGCCTTCTTCACCCAGATGCAGAACAATGTGGTGCTCTACAAGGACGGTGCCGGCAACGAGTCTTCTGACTATCAGGTCTGTCAGGGTCTCTCTCATGACCTCTATTCAGGCTATATCGGTCCGACCGGTACCTGGGCCAGCGGCTCTCACAACGGTACTTACAAGATGACATGGTATGAGCAGATGTTTACCAAGCCATTCTCTCGCGTCATGCCCGCATGGCAGAGTCTGGTAAAGGCAGCCGAGAAGGGCAACCAGCCCGAAATCAAGGCTCTGGCAGACATCATCAAGGTTGAGGCTATGCACCGTGTCACCGACACCTATGGCCCTATACCTTATATCAATTATGGTAGCGGTTCGCTGGGAACTGCCTTCGACAGCCAGCAGGAAGTGTACAAGAAGTTCTTTGCCGAGCTCGACGATGCCATCGACGTGCTCACTCCTCTGGCCAGCGCCGGTGCAACTCTGATGCAGGACTACGACAATGTCTATGACGGCAGTGTCAAGAACTGGGTCAAGTTTGCCAACACTCTGCGTCTGCGTCTTGCCATCCGTGTGGCTTATGCCGATGCAACACTCGCCAGGACCGAGGCTGAAAAATCCATCAACAATGCCATCGGCGTCATCGAGGCTGTAGACGAACACGCCGAACTGCTCCACAGCAAGCTCAACTACTATCATCCCAACTATGATATGCAGGAGACCTTCAATGCCGGTGAAATCCGTATGAGTGCAGCCATGGACTCTTACATGAACGGTTACAACGACCCCCGTCGTACCGCCTACTTCAAGACTGCTGCCGACGACGGTGGCTATCATGGTGTGCGCTGTGGTACGGGCAACATCAGCTCTAAGGTCAGTGCCTATGCCGGAGCCAAGATTTCCAAGCTCAATATCGACAAGACCACAACTCCTATCGTGTGGATGACAGCTGCCGAGAGCTACTTCCTCCGTGCCGAGGGCGCTCTGCGTGGCTGGAACATGGGTGGTACAGCCCAGCACTTCTATGAGGCTGGTGTGAAAATCTCTTTCCAAGAGGCTGGCGTCTCTGGCGCTGACAACTATCTCGCCAACGACGAACTGACTCCCGCTGCCTATGAAGACAAGACCGGCGACGGCAACGATGCCGCTTCTCCCAGTTCTATCACCATCGCTTGGGACGAGAGCGCTGGCTTTGAGAAGAACCTCGAGCGCATCATCACCCAGAAGTGGATAGCTATGTATCCCGATGGCCCTGAAGGATGGTCTGAATTCCGTCGTACAGGTTATCCCAAGCTGTTCCCCGTGGTACGCAATGACAGCAATGGCAAGATAAGCACCAGCGTACAGATACGCCGACTGCCTTATCCACAGTCAGAGTACACCACCAACAGCGCTGCTGTCAACTCAGCAGTAAGCGTACTCAACGGCGAGTCTAACAATGGTACCGGCGACAACGGTGGCACCACTCTCTGGTGGGACAAGAAGTCACATTAATATTAATAATGTATATTAAAGATAGAACCAATATGAAATTCAGAATATTTTTCAGCGCTGCCGTAGTAGCCTCTATGGTGTTTGGGGGTCTCACAAGCTGTGATACCGACACCGAGGCCAATACCGTTCAGGGTTTGAAGACCTACGACGAGCAATATTACAAGAATCTCCGTGCGTACAAGAAGAGCGACCACGAGATCTGCTATGTTTACTATCAGAACTGGGCACCTCTCGAGGGTGTGGAAGGTAGCAAGGACCCCGCCTCTTGGGGCGAGCGTCTCGTCGGACTGCCCGACTCGCTCGATATCTGCAACCTCTGGATAGGTATTCCTACCCCAGAGACCCATCCTGTGGCTTACGCTGATATGCGCTACTGCCAGGAGAAACTGGGTACACGCTTTGTGTTCCATGCCGATGCCTCTAACTGGAACCACGCCGTGTGGTATCGTGACGAGAATATGAATGTAGACCAGAACACCATCGTAGACCTGCGTGAAGACCGTAGCGAGGAAGCTCTGCGTGCCTATGCCCGATGGGCTGTCGATACCGTGGTAAAATGTGGTCTCGATGGCGTAGACTTCGACTACGAGGGATGGGACAGCAACTCTATGTACATCGTTGCCGATGAGTGCAACAAGTATTTCGGTCCCGAAGGCAAGTGGGCAGAGAAGCTGTTCATGATAGACTATTTCGGCATCTGCCCCGGTGACAACTGCGAACCCTATTGCGACTACCTCATCAAGCAGGCATATAGCGGCCAGGGTGCTACCGGCATGGGCGCTCCCGCAGGCTGGCCCGAGGAGAAGCACCTCTACATCGAGGCGTTTCATCAGAAACCCGACGGTGGTATGATCTGGAACTATGCCCGCTGGGAGCCCGCAAAGGGTCATAAGGGCGGCGTAGGTAGCTACTCTACCCGTTTCAACTACAACCAGTCTAAGAACGGACAGCCCTATCAGGCTCTGCGTGAGGCCATTCAGATTATGAATCCCGCGTTGAATAAATAAACGTATCAACACTACAATAAACAGAAACAATAATGAATATCAAGTATAGTTTAATGTCGGCAGCCCTGCTGCTCATGGCAGGTGGTACAGTACTGACCGGCTGTAATGCTGAGGGCGACGACTTCGATTATGGCAAGAACGGACTTCTGGTAGTAGGTACCGAGGTTACTCCCGTTCAGAAATTTGTGGTTGAGGATACCCCTTCTTCGTATCCTATCTCTATCCAGGCAACCAGCAAGGTAGAAAGTGATGTTAAGGTTTCACTCGCCATCGATACTGCATTGGTATCGCAGTACAACCTTAAGAATGGTAGCTCTTACTATGGCATACCATTGGACTGTGTAGAACTCGAGAACAGCGAGGTAACCATCAAGGCTGGTAGCGCTGTATCTACAGCCACTGCTGTCAAGGTGGTAAGCACCGAGTCATTTGTCGAGGGACGCAGCTACATGATTCCTGTTACCATCAAGGCCGTATCTGGTGGCAATCTGGATGTCGTTGAGGCTTCGCGCACTCTCTTCATCCGCATCTCACGTGTGCTCAACTTCCACCATATGTCATACACCTCTACCGCTTCATCCAACTTCATCTTTGATGAGAGCAAGAAGGTAGACCTGGGCAACTACACCATCCAGTTCAAGTTCTATGCCAACGGCTTCGGATATGCCGGTAACATCCAGCGTGTGCTGGCTATCGAGGGTGCCAATGAGGAAATGGCCAATATGTTCCGCTTTGGTGAGTCTGGTTCTGCTGGTGGCGACATCCTCCAGTGGATTTATCCCGGTGGCGGTATGTTCTCTACCACTCACTTTGCTGCCCGTCGCTGGTATCTCGTGACCTGTACCTACAACGGCTCCGACTTCAATATGTATGTAGATGACAACCCCTCACCCGATGCCAATGCGTCTGTATCAGGCAAGTCTACTCCCTTCCAGCGTTTCGAGCTGGGTATGTCTTGGGGTAACTACTATGCCAGCCAGTACTTCAGCGGTCGTCTGGCTGAGATTCGTCTGTGGAACAAGGCCCTCTCTCCCAGCACCATCGCTACCACTCTCTGTGGCGTAGACCCCAACTCTGATGGTCTCGTGGCTTACTGGAAGATGAACCAGACAGAGGGCTATGTCATCAAGGACGTTTCTAACCACGGTTATGACATGGACTGGAAGAATACCGTGCGCGACAAGAACGAGAGCGGTAATCTCTCAGCTACAACCGATGCTTATCAGGGTATCTCTTGGGGCATAGACGAAAACAACAAGTGTTCTGAGTAATCAAAGGAGGATAGTAACAATGAAAAATATAATCAAATCAGCAGCCCTCGGTGTCTTGGCAGTAGCCGGCATCACGATGGCATCATGCTCGAGCGACACCGTATATGACGTGGTGGGCAATCCCAACAACCTCGTTTACTTCAAGGCTAACGCCAACAATACCTTTACAGGTACGGTTGCTCATACTCCGGTAGGTGACTTCGGTTCGCTCAAGGGCGAATTCCCTGTAAAAGTGCAGCGTGCCCCAAGCCAGAATTGCAAGGTATATGTAGTCTCAGATCCCAGCCTGGTTGAAGCCTACAATGCCGAGCATAACACTTCTTATGTTGCTCTTCCCGAGTCTGCCGTTACATTCGAGAACCAGAACGTCACGGTAGAAGCAGGAAAGACGGATGCAAGCGATACCGTGAAGGTAACTCTCAATGAGAGTGCTCTGGCTTCGCTCACCGAGAAGGCCTATATGATGGCTGTCAAGATAGGTTCTGCCGAGGGAGAACTTAAGGGCAGCGAGGAGCGTGGCGTAGGTTATCTCATCGTGAACACAGAGACCAAACTCGTCAAGGATATTTCTTCTAAAGATGACGTTGTAGGAACTCTCCTTACTGATTATACTGGTTGGAATGTTAAGTATGACAGCGGTGTAGATATTACCGCCAGCGAACTCTTTGATGGTGACCTGACCAATGGCGCTGGTCTCCGTGCCGACGGCAATGATGGCAAGACCAAGGTAGTCATCGTGGATATGGGCGGCAATAAGTCTGTCAGCGGTTTCCGATTCTCACGCTACTACAAGTCCTGGTATGGCGGATGGTGGTATGATGAGTACTATTTCTCTGCTGTCAAGATTGAGTTGAGCAAAGATGGTGTCAACTGGGATGAGGCTGGTACCGTCACAGAGAGCGAAATGCCCAAGAACGGAGGTTACCAGTACTGTTCGTTCTATGGTGGTGTGTCAGCACGCTACATACGCCTCTCTATTGAGAGTGGCTCTTCTTCAGTATCAAGTCTTGCCGAATTAGGCGTATATGTAGCCAACTGATAGATAAGCAAGAATACACCTAACGGGCTAATGACCGTAGGGGTTCAATATTAAGGGGTGCCTGGTCGATATGAAGACCAGGCACCCCTTTTATCAATGTCTCTCTGATTGTTCTGATTGTTGCTGCTGCAACTGTTACTACCACCCAACCAGCAGCCCTCTATGGGCGCTTGAGTATCACTTTGCCTTTGTAGACTGTGTCGGCGGCGCTGTCGAGGTCGTCCAGCAGCTGTGCCTTGGCGGCGGGATAGGTGCCGCGGTGCAGGATGAGGGTGTTGGTCTGCTTGACGGTGCGCCCCTCTACGCTTACGGTCGATGTGAAGGAGCCTATCTCGTTGCTTATGCTTACCGGCTTGGGCGTGGCTTCTAACATACATCCCTCGGGCAGCGTCATCTCGATAATCTCCACGTTCTTGAAGCCTTGATCTATGTAGATCTCGTGCTTGCGGTCGCGCGCTATGTGGCTCGGGACAAAGTTGCTGTGCAGCGGGTTGATGGTGGCAAAGAGGCGGGCACGCGTGCTGGTGGCTATCTGCACCTGGTCGGCCTCGACCGAGGCTGAGATGAGGGGCAGGAGACCACGCCCGCCCTCGCCCTTGCGGTAGCCCATCCTCGCCACAGCCCGCTTTATGTTGCCAAAGGGCAGACTGTAAGCTCTCGCAGCCGCATTGATGCAGTCTTTCTCGCTCTTCTTGAGCCAGCCATAGAGCCTGGTGTAGCGATGACAGCTATAGCTGTCGATGATGTTTATGCTGCCGGTGCCGTTGGGGCGGAAAACGGTCTTTACCTTGGTAGTGCGCAGATTGAGCGTATCGGCATAGTCGGGCAGGATGACCCTGTGTCCGCCCTTGTCGCTTATCTCTACCGCCTCGTGCCCCGCTATGTCGTCGTGGGTATAGCCCAGAGGTATCTCTGGGTTGGTACACTCCATCCATATCACCCCTTTGGAGGTGGGCACCTTGAGGATGACGTGGTTGAGCTGCTGGAAGTTGGGCAGGTCGATGAGCCTGTCATACTTGGTGCTGATGAGCGTATAGGTCGAAGCCACGCCCGCTTCTGCCAGCATGGCCTTCATCAGATTGGTAAGTGCCTTGCAGTC
>ULVC01065306.1_pt1 | contig 11659 bp, 10 predicted proteins | sample 1958821 | NCBI WGS metagenome assembly ULVC01 (sample SAMEA4835769, study PRJEB28245) | human gut metagenome | biome: gut microbiome; material: fecal sample | place: Denmark | collected 2008 | reverse complement strand
TCGTTAGACAATATTTATATCTTAAGCCTCTTATTGATATAAAAAAAGGACGGAATAATGGTGGTAAGCACTATGATGAGCTAGAAAAAGTAGTTTCAAAGTTAGAATCAATGTACAAACCTGAGGTTATTAGTATATCACATTCATTATCTGATGATTCAGATGTTAATGAAAATAAGGATATACCTTAAAGCAAAATAAAAAAGTTTTTTGGCTGTTTTGGCTAAATATATTTTAAATATATTTTATCATTCACGATAAATCTCTGGACATTTGAAATTCTTTGGATATACTTGTTGCTTGAAAGGAGCGATGAGAATATGAAAAAGAAAATCGCAATAATGCTGACATTGATTTTAGCAGCAGGAGCATTCACAGCTTGTACGGCAGAAGAAAAGGTAAATAACGATATTAAGACATCCGTAGTTTCAAGGGCTGCGGATGTTTCTGTATCCGAGGATACTTCTGCAACGACAAACTCCTCAACGGCAGAAAAGGAAACTACTGAAACAACCACCACCGAAAAAGCCACTGTTTCAAAAGAAACAGAGCCTTTGGAACAGGATACCAAAACCGAAGAAAAAGCCGACAGTGGGCAAAATTCGGCGGTTGTTTCGGCAACTGATCCGATTCAGAAAACACAAACAGAGGTTCAGAATAACAGCAAGAATACAGCGAATAGTAATCAGCAAAAATCGGAATCTACTGCTAAAAAAGAAACTGAAACTACTACTCAAAAGCCTGTGCAGAAGCCTACAGAAAAGCCAACGCAAAAGCCAACGCAAAAGCCTGCGCAAAAACCAACGCAGAAACCAACGCAGAAACCAACGGACAATACTACGCAACCGCCTACAAAGGCAAAAACGGTTGATGTTCAGTATGTGGTGAGTGCCTGCATAGCCTACGGTCAGCAGCTCGGAATGAAATATGATTCCTCACTAAACAAGGGCAACGCAAGTTGGTTCTCCCCGACAAACACATCATATTATGATGATACGCAAAGCCTGACAGCAGATTGCTATGGTGATGTTGAGTATGTAGCCTACTACTACCAAAGCAGTGGCATAGCTCCGAGCGACTTATCATTCAATGTAATCACAGAAAACAACAAAATATATGTAGTTTATTGCTAAGTCAAGTTTAGACAGCACTCTTAATCGGGTGCTGTTATTTTTTTGAAAGGAATGATCTCAATGAAAATAAACCAAATAACTCTAACCGATCTCCGCCGTATGAACGGAAAGGAAGGACTCATTTTGCAGGGCTGCGGCGGTGAAACACGGGAATGGGTTGACGGCATCAATAAAATGCTCACGGACAAGGGAATACTTCTTGACGATACAAAGTTTGAGAATGTTTCAGTGTTTAAGAGTGACGGTGTAACCTGTATTCTCTATCCCTTTGAAGATGTCCACCTTGATATCGGCAAGCTGGCAATGTGGAGATTGCAGTCATACACAGCCTTTGCAGGAATGTGGCTGTCCGACTATGTGGACAACAGGCTCGGAGGTTTTGAACCTGAGCAGAACAAAGTGGAAAAGGTCAAACCCGACTGTGCATTAATAGGCTGTGATTCCAACATATTCAATCTTATGGGCATTGCAAGTCACACTCTTAAGCAAAACGGTATGGGCGATGAGGCAGAAATGATGTGTGCTCGAATAAGGGGTGCAGAAAACTACTGTGAAGCACTGAACATTATCGGCGAGTATGTAAATATCGCAGACGGCAGTGAGCAGTCTGATGATATAGATGAAGATTACAATGAAGGGCAGGCGATGAAATTATGATTGTATTTAAAACAGAATAAGGCATCAATCGGGGCAAGGGTAAAATCTTGCCCCATATTTTTTATGAAAGGATTTTTAAAATGACTAAGTTAATCAGAAATAAGAAATTCACAAGAATAACTGCACTTTTACTTGCGGTGTCAGTAATATTCGGAACAATGTTCTCGCTCCCTGTAAGTGCGGCAAGCGGTGATAAGGTTACAATCACCTTTGATTACTGTTATGACAGCGCAGGAAACATAATCAAATTTCAGCAGACAACAGTCAACGACGGTTATACTGTAGGTACAGTGGGCGAAGAGTTGTGCAAGATTTTTGCAGACGGCAAAGAAGCCTACTGTATTGAACCCGGTCACACGCTCTATTCAGGCAATACGCTGACAGAGGACGGTTCAACTGTGTGGAAGAATTTAGGCTCTGCAAAGCAGAAAGCAATTAACCTTGCTCTGCTCTACGGCAAGCCCGGTTCGGGAAAAAGCTTAAGCGGAACAGAGGATCAGAAATGGGTGGCAACACAGCTGATTGTATGGGAGTTTGTTTCAGGTTGTCGTTCTACAGGCGAAGGATATAAATGCACAAATACAAAATTCATTGACGGTATCTGTGCAGGCGGAGCAAATCCCGGAGTTAAGTCAGTTTACAATGCTATCTCAAAAAGCCTTGCCAATTACTCAATTGTTCCAAGCTTTGCATCTGCAATCGCCTCAAAGGCTGAAACCTATGAGATGAAATACTCTGACGGAAAGTACACTTTAACTCTTACTGACAGCAATAGTATTCTTTCGGATTTCAGTTTCAAGACAACAGGCGGTGTGAGTGCAACGGTATCAGGCAACAAGCTGACCTTGACTTCAACTTCGCCAGTCAACGATGCAGTAACATTCAACTCTGCAAAGTCAATGCCTGATGTCGGCAAAACTGTTCTTGTGCCATATGGTGACGCAAGCTTGCAGGATGTCATAACAGGTGTTGAAAACGACGCAGACCCGATAAGAGCATATTTCAAGGTCAAGACAAGCTCGGGCAATCTCAAGCTTGTTAAAACCGCAGAGGACGGCAATGTTACAAATATTGAGTTTACTGTCAACGGCGATGGTTACAGCAAAACTGCAAAAACCAATTCAAAAGGCGAATTTGAATTAACCGACCTTGTTCCCGGAAAATACACGGTTACCGAGCATACTCCGACAGAGTATGCCGAACAAAAATCAAAGACCGTAAATGTTGAAAGTGGAAAAACGGCAACTGTATCTTTCAGTAATGTTCTTAAAAAGTGGAATCTTACTGTTAAAAAAACAGACGCTGAAACAAAGTCTGCACAGGGTGATGCAACACTTACAGGAGCAGTTTACGGCATCTACAACGATGGTAAGCTCATAGATAAATATACCACAGACAAGAACGGCAGTTTTACAATATCCTATTATTTATGCGGTGACAACTGGACTCTGAAAGAAATTGAGCCGAGCGAGGGTTATCTGCTTGACGAAACCGAATATCATATCGGTGCAGAGGCGAAAAAATATGCACTTGAAAACAACAGCGTTTCAATTGTAGTAACCGAAGATATACTGAAAGGAAAAATTGCAATCATAAAGCACACCGATGACGGCAGTACAAAAATTGAAACTCCCGAAAAAGGTGCTGAATTTCAGGTGTATCTGAAATCATCGGGAAACTATGCAAAAGCAAAAGAATCCGAAAGAGATACGCTTATTTGTGATGAGTACGGTTTTGCAGAAACAAAGGAATTGCCCTACGGCACATATACCGTTCATCAGACCAAAGGCTGGAATGGCACAGAGTTCATTGCCGATTTTGATGTATTCATTTCTGAAAATAATAAGACTTACAAGTACCTCATCAATAACGCAAGCCTTGAAAGCTATGTAAAGATAGTAAAGGTTGACAGCGAAACGGGCAAACAAATTCCGTATGCAGGTGCAGGCTTTCAGATTTATGATCCCGATGGAAACAAGGTAACAATGAAGTACACCTATCCGACTGTTACAGAGATTGAAACATTCTATACGAACAGCGAGGGTTATCTCATCACCCCCGAAACTCTGCCATACGGCAAAGGCTATTCAGTCGTTGAGGTGCAGGCTCCATACGGATATACCCTCGACAGCACACCTGTATCTTTTGATATTACAGCAGAAAACACAAGTGAAGAAAACGGCGTTACAATTGTAAAAACCGAGAAGAAAAATACTCCGCAGAAAGGCACAATTACCGTAGAAAAAACAGGCGAGATTTTCTCGAATGTAACTGCAGTCGGCGGCGGATATACTGATGAAAACGGAAATGATGTTGCACTTCCGACCATCTATCAGCCTGAATATTCTGTAAGCGGTTTGTCAGGGGATGTGTTTGAAATATATGCTGATGAGAATATCACAACGCCTGACGGAACAGTTCGATATACAAAAGATACTCTTGTTGACGCCATTACCACAGGTGAAAAAGGCACAGCTACAAGCAAACAGCTTTACCTTGGCAAATATCGTGTTGTAGAAACCGTTGCTCCGTATGGAACAGTTATCAATCCCGAACCTCATACGGTTGAACTTACCTACTCAGGACAGAACGAAAAGGTAACCAACACCTCAACATCATTTACAAACGACAGGCAAAAAGCTGAAATTAACCTTACCAAAATTCTTGAACAGAACGAGAAATTCAACATTGGCAGTAATGACGAAATCCTCAATGTTTCATTCGGACTTTACGCTGATGAAGATTTGAAAGCCGCAAACGGATCTGTCATTCCAAAGGATGGACTTCTTGAAATCATCACCTGTAATGAAAAAGGTAAGGCAACCTTTACAACCGACCTTCCGATTGGAAGTTACTATGTTAAGGAAATCAGCACTGACAGCCACTATATCCTATCTGAGAAAAAATACCCTGTTGTGTTTGAATACGCAGGACAGGATACAGCAACTGTTCATATTTCTGTAAATGACGGTGAACCGATTGAAAATGAAATCATCTATGGCACAATCAAAGGCTTGAAGATTGATCGTGAAACAGGCGAAAATATCGCAGGCGCATTATTTGGAATGTTTAAAGCAGAGGAAAAAGAATTGTCAGAAAAAACTGCAATTCTCACCGCTGAATCAAACGAGGAAGGAATCTTCACTTTTGAAAATGTTCCATATGGAGAATACATTATCCGTGAGTTAAAGCCTGCCGAGGGTTATCTGCCTAATGAAGAAAACTATACCGTAACAATTTCTGAAAACAAGGAAATTATCGAAATCACAATTGAAAACGATAAAATACCTGAACTCGGAACAACTGCAACTATTGACGGTAAAAAGGAATTCACAGTTAACGGTGATATTACCATTGACGATGTTGTTTCCTACAAACATCTCACAGCAGGAAAAGAATACACAATCAAAGGCGTCCTTATGGATAAATCCACGGGTAAGCAATTCCTTGTTGACGGCAAAGAAGTTTGTTCCGAAGTAACATTCACACCCGAAACAGCAGACGGCGAAGTAACAGTATCCTTTACCTTTGACGGTTCTGTAATTACCAAAGAAACAGAAATCGTTGCTTTTGAAACTCTCTACCGTGAGGGAACAGAAATTGCAGTACACGCTGACATTGAAGATGAGAATCAGACTGTAACTATTCATCCGCAGCCTGAACCTGAAAAACCGCAGACAGGCGACAATTCAAATATCGGTTTTTGGATTGGTTTAGGTGCAGTTGCGCTTGGCGGTCTTGTTTCTGTGGTTATCATCAAAATCAAGAAGAAAGATGAGGATGATGAATAATGCGCAGGGTGTATATCTGTTCGCCTTTGGGTGGTAATGTATCTGCAAATATTGAAAATGCAAAACGATATGCCCGATATGCGTTAGAGTGCGGTATGGCTCCGTTCATACCGCATTTTTATGCGCTGATTTTAGATGACAGCAACAAAGAAGAAAGAAACCTTGGTATGCTTGCGGGACTTTCTATGCTTTGGGTGTGTGATGCGGTCTGGGTTTTCGGTGATGAATTAACCGAGGGTATGAAAACAGAAATTCGCTTTGCAGAAAAACTGAACATCGAAGTCAGATATATATCGGAGAATGATCTAAGAAAATCGGAGGTAAAAAATGATAAAATCAAGAAGAACTAAGTTAATTAAATGGTTATCAGGCGTATCAGTAATACTGTTAATGCTCGGAATATCGGCAGTAACAGTATTTGCCGCAGGAGATGTATCATCAGCCATCGAAAGTACATGGACCTCGGCGCAAACACAGATTAAAAATGTTGTAAACAATGTTGTTTTTCCTGCTGTAGATATGATTCTTGCTATACTTTTCTTTGTCAAACTTGCAACCGCGTATATGGACTATCGCAAGCACGGGCAGTTTGAGTTCACGGCGCCGGCAATACTTTTCGGTTGTCTTGTGTTCTCGCTGACAGCACCACTGTACATCTGGACGATACTCTGATAACAATAAAAACAAAGGCTGTTGTGTTAAGTCATAACAGCCTTTTGTGGAGGTGATTTATATTTTTGACTGGTTAGGAGATTTTATCGGTGGTATCGGAAGTGCCATAGGCGGTGTGTTCGATTACCTCGGTGAGCAAATCTCAAACGCTATATGGAACACGATGTTACAGTGGTTCTATGAAACGATTTACAACGCTGTCGCAGACTTTTTCACTATGATGGGAAATATGGGCGCAGATGTGTTTGACCTTGAATGGGTGCAGGCGACAATAAATCTGTTTACTCTTTTTGGCTGGGCATTGTTCGTCGCAGGCACGGTCGTTGCCGTATTCGATGTTGCAATAGAGTATCAGAACGGCAGAGCAAATATCAAAACAACCGCTATAAATGTATTAAAAGGGTTCTTTGCCTGTTCGCTGTTTGGCGTAGTACCTGTGGAGTTGTATAAGTTCTGCATCAGCCTGCAAAACACATTTTCAAAGGATTTGTCGTCCATAATGGCAGGACAGCAAAGCCTTGATTTAGCCGGACAAAGCACAAGCGTTTTAGAGGGTAGTTTTGCAGTTTCTGTTCAAGTGAATTTTGGTTTGCTGAATCTGTTATGTATGATTGCTTTTGCCTACTGCGTAATAAAAATATTTTTTGCGAACATCAAGCGTGGAGGAATTCTGCTCATTCAGATGGCGGTAGGTTCGCTGTATATGTTCAGTGTTCCGAGAGGTTATCAGGACGGCTTCAATCAGTGGATGAAACAGATAGCGGCGTTGTGCCTGACGGCATTTATGCAGACAACTCTGCTGTTCCTCGGGTTGCTGACCTTCCCCGGCAATATGCTTTTGGGACTTGGAATAATGCTTGCATCTAACGAAGTTCCGAGAATTGCACAGCAGTTCGGTCTTGATTCAAGCGTAAAGGTGAATATGACAAGCATTGTTCACGCAACTACAACTGCCGTGAACCTGACAAGAAGTGTTGCGAGAGCGGCAAAGTAAAGGAGGAGAATTTATATTATGACAACTTATCTATATCCACAAAACCTCAAAGCTACGGCCAATCTGTGGCTGTGGAGCTTACGGGATTTTGCAATTATGAGCATAGCGCTTTTGTTATCAATACTGATACTTGCACAGACGAGGATAATAGTACCGCTTGCAGTGACACTTTGCTTCGGGTTTTTGTCAATAAGGCTTGAAGATACAACAATTCTTGATTTTATCCGCTATGCTGTAAAGTATTTTATTTCAACTCAACAAATTTTTTATTGGAGGGAGAAAAAGTGAAAAAGCAAAAACGAAAAGGCAAATCGGTTCAGGACTTGCTGGGCATAAAAACCTTTACGAAAAACGGCTTGAAGGTTGGCAAGGAAGAATTTATTTTTTATATGGTTCAGCCGACAAATATTTCCGTACTTTCTCACACGAATATCGAAATCAAGGTGCGGCACCTGATGATGGTACTTTCTGCTGTGCCGGATATTGAGATTACCTGTACAGACTCGTGCGAGTGCTTTGATACGAACAAAAGCTATATCAAAGGCAGGATTGAAGCTGAACAGAATGAAAAAGTAAGAAAAATTCTGAATAAGGATTTAGATTTTCTCGACAGCATTCAGACCGAAACCTCAACCGCAAGGCAGTTTCTGTTCATAGCAAGGTGTAAATCTTCAAAATCCGAAAATGTTTTGCAGAAAGCAAACAGGGTTGAGAAGATTATTTCAGACCAAGGCTTTGAAGTAACCAGAATGAAGAAAGCCGACATCAAGCGTTTTCTTGCAATATATTTTGACGCAAGTATGAACGGCGATTTGATGCCCGATTATGACGGCGAGCAGTATATTTCGGAGGTAAAAAATGAAGAAGCATAAAGGGAAAATCCAAATGGGAATTGTGATAGGCATATTTTCTGTAATTATAATTGCCTGTCTGATTTCAATATTTTCAAGGCTCTATGCCGAAAACAAGGAAAAGGAAGAATTCAGACAGCTTGCAGAAATAGTTACTGAAGAAACAACGAATACAGATACTGAAACAGAAACAATTAAAAAGCCAAATTTATTAAAAGTCAGTGATTCGGATGATGAATTTCAAACTGAACAACCTGTGTATTGCACAACCTATTATGAACCTCATTCAATATCAGAACTTATTTCAATGAATTCCGAATGCTTCGGCTGGATAAGCATAGCAGGAACAAATATCAATTACCCTGTTATGCACACACCGAGTAATCCGCAGAAGTATCTGAACAAAAACTTTTACGGCGAGTACAGCTATAGCGGTACACCGTTTCTTGATGCAAGGTGTTCAGCCGACAGTACAAATTTAATCATATACGGACACCATATGAACAACGGCACAATGTTTGCAGACCTTTGCAACTATACCGATTATTCTTATTTTACAGAACATCCGACAGTTGTGCTTGAAACGAAAGACGGGGCATTTGTTTACTCAGTCTTTTCTGTTATGAAAGTAAAATCCGATGATGATTGGTACAAATTTTTAACAACAGATTTGGACAAAACCTATGAAAAATGGGTCAGTTATGCAAAAATAAAATCTCTGTATAACACAGAAATCACACCTGTTTGCGGTCAGCAGATATTAACGCTTTCAACCTGTTACGGTGATAATCAAAATGACCGCATACTTGTGTTGGCAGTTCGAAATTAAAGGGGGTAAAATTATGGGACTATTCAATAGAAAACCAAAGGTGCTCACACCAGAACAGGCAGAGGAAATTTACACAAAAGATTTCTTTGATATGATTCTGCCGTCAACAATAAAATTCTTGACAGACCACTACATTGTCGGCGACTCATACCGCAGTGTATGGGCGGTTCGTGAATATCCGCCGTCAACTGAAGAACAGGCGATTCTTTCACAGCTTGCAGACAGAAACGGAGTAACTCTCCGCATCTATCACAGACTTGTGGAGAGTATGGAACAGCGTAAAATTATACAGAATGCAACACGCAAAAACAAGCTCAAATCCAGTGGTAATGATGTGAACGAAACCATTGAAGCACAGGGCAACTTGCAGGATGTTGTCACGCTGATGGCAAATCTGAGGAAGAACAAAGAGGCTTTATTGCATTGCTCCGTGTTCATCGAACTAAAGGCGAAAAGCAAACAGAAATTAAAGGAGTTGCAGACTGATATTGCAATGGAGCTTACTCGCTCCAAGATTGAAGTTGACCGTCTGACTTTAAGACAGAAAGAAGGTTTTTTGTCTGTTAATCCTATCGGCAGTAATCAGTTCGGAAGTTTGTATGAAAGAGTGTTGCCTGCTTCATCAGTTGCAAATCTGTTTCCGTTTAATTTCAGTGGTAAGACAGACCCTAACGGCTTGTATATCGGCAGAGATAAGTACGGCACTAATATTCTCGTTGATTTCGACAGACGAACAGAGGACAAGACAACGAGTAACATTCTTATTCTCGGAAACTCAGGTCAGGGTAAATCGTATTTATTGAAACTTATCCTTACAAATATTCGTGAAAGCGGAAAGAAAATCTTATGCCTTGATCCCGAAGCGGAGTATGAGGATTTGACAAATGCCCTCGGCGGTTGTTACATTGATTTTATGTCGGGCAAATACAAGATCAATCCGTTAGAACCAAAGGATTGGGGTGATGCAAATGAAGAAGTTGACTCCAAAACACCCGAACCGTTCAAGCGTGTTACCCGATTATCACAGCACATTGCGTTCTTGAAAGACTTTTTCAGAACCTACAAGGATTTCACGGACGCACAGCTTGATACAATAGAAATTCTGATTATGAAGCTGTACGCACGATTCGGCATAACCGACACAACTGATTACAGCACAAAGAAACCGTCCGACTTTCCTGTGATGAGTGATTTCTATGACTTGTGCGAGGAAGAATATATGACCTACGACCACAAGCGAAAGTATCTCTACACCGAAGAAATTTTGCAGGAGGTTTGTCTTGGTATTCACAGTATGTGTGTCGGTTCTGAAAGTAAATACTTCAACGGTCACACAAACATTACTGATGACAAATTCTTGTGCTTCGGGGTTAAGGGTTTGCTTGATACTAACAAAAGGCTCAAAGACGCAATGCTGTTCAACATTCTTTCCTATATGTCCAACAAGTTATTAGGTGAGGGCAACACCGTTGCATCAATAGACGAGCTATATTTGTTCCTTTCAAATCTCACAGCAATTGAGTATATACGCAACGCAATGAAGCGTGTCCGCAAAAAGGATTCAGCCGTGATTTTAGCCAGTCAGAACATAGACGATTTTCTGATTCCCAGCGTTAAGGAGTACACAAAACCCCTGTTCTCAATTCCTACTCATCACTTCTTATTCTTCCCCGGTAATATCAATCCTAAAGATTTTCAGGATGCACTGATGGTTGAAGCGAACGAATACGATTTAATAAAATTCGGTGAGCGTGGCACTTGTCTGTATAGGTGCGGTAATGAACGCTATTTGCTTCTTGTTCAGGCTCCTGAATACAAAGCCGAGAATTTTGGCAGTGCAGGAGGAAGATAAAATTTTGAATAGACAGAATTTTAAAATTGTGGTATGATAATTACAAAATAACAGGTTAATAAATTGATATTTGACACATTCTCTGTTTGTGGGAAAGAATTCTCATAACCGTTGATGTACCATATTTTCGGAGGTGAACGTCATGGATCAAATAAAAATCGGTAAATTTATTGCTACGCTTCGTCGGCAGAGCGGACTAACTCAAGAGAAGCTCGGAGAGAAAATTGGTGTAACAAACAAAACAATATCTCGCTGGGAAAATGGTAACTATATGCCAGACATTGAAATGCTCCAACTACTTGCAAAGGAATTTAATGTTAGCATAAATGAATTGTTGGCTGGACAAAAGATGTCAGACGAAGAGTTTCGGAAAAATGCAGATGAAAACATAATTGCTGTTTCAAAAGAAAGTGCATTCTCGTTTGAGGAAAGAAAAGCATATTTCAAAAAGAAATGGCGTAAGGAGCATATATCACTTTTTGTTGTTTTATTGTTAATTATAATTGTCGCTTTTGTATTGCCATTTGTTGTCAGTAAACCATGGTTTGTTGGATTAGTGCCATTGATAGCATTTATTGAATATGGTTACCAGAATAACAGAATGATGATTTATGTAGAAAACTGTCTTTATAAGTGAGATAGTCAATATCCTGTTTAAGATTATTTTTACAATTAAAAAATATTATAATCCGATTGTTTTTCTTAAATGAAAGTCAATCGGATTTTTATTTGCGGAGGTGATTCAATGAGTGCAACCATAGGTGCGGCACTAAAGAAAATAGCAGTTGCACTGCTCACGGATAAAAAGGTAATAAAAATAATAGGCGGTATAATAATCGGCATAATCATAGTTGTGATTATGCCGATTATTGCTGTTATT
>ULVC01058879.1_pt1 | contig 11783 bp, 7 predicted proteins | sample 1958821 | NCBI WGS metagenome assembly ULVC01 (sample SAMEA4835769, study PRJEB28245) | human gut metagenome | biome: gut microbiome; material: fecal sample | place: Denmark | collected 2008 | reverse complement strand
CTTGCGCTGACCCGCCGTGTAGCACTCCAAACCGCGGTGGCGGCCGAGCACGCGGCCCGTTTCGTCGACAAAGTCGCCGGGCTGCGGCGTCACGCCGCCATAGTCGTGCAGAAAGCGCACATAGTCCCCGTCGGGGATGAAGCAGATGTCCTGTGAATCGGCCTGATGGGCGTTTGCAAGGCCCGCCTCCTCCGCCTGCTCTCGAATTTCCGGCTTTTCAAAGCTGCCGACCGGCAGCAGAAGATGCGATAGCTGCTCCTGCGTGAGCTGATAGAGCACGTAGCTCTGGTCCTTCGCGCGGCTCTCGCCGCGCAGCAGCCGGTAACGTCCGCTCGCTTCGTCATAGCCGACGCGGGCATAGTGCCCCGTCGCGATGTAGTCAAAGCCCATCTCCAGCGCGCGGTCCAAAAATGCACCGAATTTGAGGCAGCGGTTGCAGTCGATGCACGGATTCGGCGTGCGGCCCGCGCGGTACTCGCTGACGAAGTGATCCATCACCTCGCGCGCAAAAAGCTCGTGCTCGTCGAAGATGTAAAACGGCATACCGAGACCGTCGGCAATACGCCTCGCGCCGTCCGTCTCGTTGCCGCAGAGCGACAGCGTCGCGCCCGCGCACTCGTAGCCCTGCTTTTGCAGCAAAAGCGCGGCGGCGGAGGAATCCACGCCGCCGCTCATGGCGATCAAAACTTTTTTCTTCATCTGTGTCCCTTAATCCAGATACTTTTGCAGAAATGCCTCGCTCGAAAGCGCGTCGGACATCTCCACGAGCGTGCGGTTGAAGCCGCCGGCGTAGTCGCTGCCGCGGTCCTTGAGCTGTACGCGCCCGGCCTTTACCGCAGGGAGCGAGACGGTGAAGAGCGAGCCCTTCCCCTCCTCCGACTGCGCGACGATCATGCCCCCATGGCCCTGCGCGATGCGCTGGCAGATGGGAAGGCCCAGTCCCAAGCCGCGCGGCGGCATGGGGTTTTGCCCGCCGTCCATAAAGCGGTCGAACAAATGGGCCAGCGTGTCGCTGTCCATGCCCTTTCCCGTGTCCGCCACGGTGATCTTGACAAATCTCCCCTCCGTTTTCACGCGCACGCGGACACTGCCGCCCTTGGGCGTAAATTTAAGCGCGTTGGAGAGGAGATTCAGCAGCAGCTTGCGGATGGCCTCGGCGTCGAGGGCGATGATGCGGCTGTCGCGGTCGGCGAGGAAGTCGAGCTCCACACCGCGCTGCGCAAAAAGGAAGTCCACCTCGGCGCACACGCTGCGGCAGACGCCGACAATGTCGTCATCGTAGAGCTCGAAGCGCTTGCGCTCAAACAGGTTCCCCGCGTCGGTCAGATTGCTGATGACGCGGTAGAGCTGGTAATAGCTCTGGTAAAATGCCGCGGCGGTGCGGTCAGTCTTCGGGTCCTTCTCCCGCGTCTCCTGCGGTGCCATGCGGTCGACCGCCATGTAGATCGTCGAAAGCGAGGTGCGCAGCTGCAGTGCAATATTCGGCAGCACATCCGACAGCATTTTCAGTTCTTCTTCAGTATAATCCCGCATAGCGTCTCCTAATAAAAGTTCTCCTACCGGTAGCATTCACCGCAGGGAGGCGGAGTTTGCGCGGAAAGAATTGGTGTTTTCGCGATAAGCTCACGCTTAGAACGTTTTGTTGTACAGCGTTGTAGTATGAGGGTAGCAAAATTTCGGTCAAAAAGCAAGGAATTTGTGGAAATTATGAAAAAAACAGAATTTTTGCAAAAAAGGACTTGCAAAACGAAACTACTGCTATATAATATCTAAATGTACCAAACATTCGATATATTCCGATAAACAGGAAGGAAGTAAGTTTTATGAGTATTAAGGTCGGTATTAACGGCTTTGGCCGCATTGGCCGTATGGTCTTTCGCGCAAGCCTGAACCATCCTGAGATCGAGATCGTGGGCATCAATGACCTCTGCCCCGCCGATTATCTGGCCTACATGTTGAAATACGATACTATGCACGGCAGATTCGCCGCCGATGTGAAGAGCAACGATTACGGCATCGTGGTCAACGGCCGCGAGATCCCCGTCTTCGCCGAGCGCAACCCCGCGGATCTGCCCTGGGGTAAGATCGGCGCGGAGTACGTCGTCGAATCCACGGGCCTGTTCCTGACGAAGGAAAAGGCGCAGGCGCACATCGACGCCGGCGCGAAGAAGGTCGTCATGTCCGCCCCGTCCAAGGATGACACGCCGATGCTCGTCTGCGGCGTCAACCTCGATTCCTACACGAGCGACATGCAGTTCGTCTCCAACGCCTCGTGCACCACGAACTGCCTGGCCCCCATCGCCAAGGTCCTGAACGACTGCTTCGGCATCAAGGATGGCCTGATGACCACCGTGCACTCCGTCACCGCCACGCAGAAGACCGTGGACGGCCCGTCCCTGAAGGACTGGCGCGGCGGCCGCGCGGCCACGGGCAACATCATCCCCTCCTCCACCGGCGCCGCCAAGGCCGTCGGGAAGGTCATCCCCTCGCTCAACGGCAAGCTGACCGGTATGTCCATGCGCGTTCCCACGCTGGATGTCTCCGTCGTCGACCTGACCGTCAACCTTGAAAAGCCCGCCACCTACGATGAGATCTGCGCGGCCATGAAGAAGGCCAGCGAGGGCGAGCTCAAGGGCATCCTCGGCTACACCGACGAGCAGGTCGTTTCCTCCGACTTCCTCGGCGATACGCGCACGTCCATCTTCGACGCCAAGGCCGGTATCGCCCTGACGGATACGTTCGTCAAGGTCGTGAGCTGGTACGACAACGAGATCGGCTACTCCAACAAGGTGCTCGACCTCATCGAGCACATGTACTCGGTCGACCACGCCACAAAGTAACTTTGCTTTTTTCTGTTCCTGTTTTTAGGTAAAAACAGGACGGTGCTCCTCTGAGACAAGAGGGATCTGGTGCGAGATCCCTCTTGTTTTTTTCGCGTTTTCGGTGGTATACTGCCATCGTTGCAAATTTTTCTTTGAGGTGGATCATGTTTCAAGGTTTTACGCCCGAGGCCGTCGAGTTCCTCTGGGGCATCAAATTCAACAACAACCGCGAGTGGTTCCTGCCGCGAAAGGAGCAGTTCCTCGCGCTCGTTGACCGGCCGATGCGCGAGCTCGGCAGCGAACTGTTCGACGCGATCGCCGCAGAATATCCCAAGCAGTCGCTCAAGCTGCACGTCTGCCGCATCTACCGCGACGCGCGCCGTCTCTTTGGCCGCGGCCCATATAAGGACCACCTGTGGTTCACGATCGAGCGCCCGCACGAGCGCTTCGAGGGCGTCCCCGCGCTGTATTTCGAGCTCGCACCGAACTACTTCAGCTATGGCTGCGGCTACTGGGACGCCTCCCCCGCCACGATGGCCAAGTTCCGCCGCCGCATCGAGACCGACCCCAAAAGGCTTGAAAAGCTCGTGCGCAAGCTGAATAAATCCCGCTTCACGCTCTCTGGCGAGCAGTTCAAGCGCCCGAAGGGCGACGTCGGCAAGCTCCTGAACCCGTGGTACAACGCGAAAAATATCGCCGTCGGCTATGACGACAATCCCGAAGGCGTGCTGTTCACGCCGGAGCTCAAAGACGAAGTCCTCGCGGGCTTCCGCGAGCTGATGCCGCTGTATCTGTATCTCGATTCGCTGGCGGGCGATCCCGAAGCGAATAAAGAATAATGCCGCTCGCAGAGCGGCGGGATAATTCCCTGCGCCGCGCAGGGGGGTGCATAAAAAGGGGGATACTCTCTTTCTCAAAAGAGAGTATCCCCCTTAGACCCCCGAGAGAAAGGACGAGGGGTTTTGCCCCTCGACCCCGCTTACATTGGCAGTCTGTGGCTCGAAGAGCTGCACGCGCTGCGCAATCAGGTGCGGTGTACGTGGCTTCGCCACGAATCCCTACGTTTCGTCACCACTCGCAACCGCGCCTTACTATCGTGAGTCGCGGTTGACGGCAGCACGGCGGCAAACTGCCTGCGGGCGCGGCATTGCTGCGCTCGCCGCGGCCAGATGAAACAGATGCTGCAATTTGTTGAAAACTGTGGTACGGTAAATACAGGGTGCTGCACGAACGGCAGGCGGTTGGTCACATCTCCGAAAGGGGGTGAGACGATGCGGATCACATTCCATATTGGAGACTTTACAGTCACTATTATTGTGAAAAGCAGAAACCGCCACTCTGCCAAGTGACGGTTTCTTAGTTTTTGCTAAGTACATTTACTTGATTAGAGGCTAACCGCTTGTCGCAGCGCCCTCTTTCTATATGTTCATTATATCAAAACACTCCGCCCTGTCAAGCACACGGCAGGATGTTTTCTTAATACTCACGGCGAGCGCAGCAGTACCACCTCGCACGCAGTCTGCCGCCCAACTACCGTCACTCGCGCCTCACGATCGTAAGGCGCGGTTGCGAGTGGTAACGAGTAGTAGGGATTCATGGCGAAGCCATGTACACCGCGCCCACACTGCGCAGCGCGTGCAGCTCTTCAAGCACCAGACCGGCAATGTCGGGGGTCGAAGGGGACGCCCCTTGCCTTTCTCTGGGGGATTCAAAGGGGGTATTCTCTTCGAAAAGAGAATACCCCCTTTGGTGCCGCGGCGCGCACGCCGCTCCCCCTTCGCACCCGTGCGAAAAAGCGGGCCATTCTCTCTCGAGAGGATCTCCCCCTTTGCCCCGTGCAGCGCCATCGGCGCTGCCCTCCCCCCCGCACTTTCGTGCAGAAAATCAAAAAGCGACGGCTTTTTCAGCCGTCGCTTCTCTATCTGCATTACTGCAAAACCTTTTTGTTGCCGTGGGTGGCCTTCATGCGCAGCTCTTTGTTGAGGATCGTCTTGCGGATGCGCAGGTTCTTGGGCGTGACCTCAAGCAGCTCGTCGTCGGCGAGGAACTCGAGGCACTGCTCCAGGCTCATCTGCTTGGGCGGGACAAGGCGCAGCGCGTCGTCCGAGCCGGAAGCGCGCATGTTCGTCAGCTGCTTCTTCTTGCACACGTTGACCGTGATGTCCTCCTGCTTGGGGGACTGACCGACGACCATACCCTCGTACACGTCGACGCCCGCGCCGATAAACAGCACGCCGCGCTCCTGCGCGTTGAAGAGGCCATAGGTGATAGAGGTGCCGGTCTCGGACGCGACGAGAGAGCCGGTATTGCGGCGGGCAAGCTCGCCCTTGTAGGGTGCGTAGGAATCAAACACGCTCGCCATGATGCCCTCGCCCTTGGTGTCGGTGAGGAACTCGTTGCGGTAACCGAACAGGCCGCGCGCGGGGATCAGGAATTCGAGCTTCATGCGGCTGCCGATCGGCGTCATCTCAGCGAGGTCGCCCTTGCGGGAGCCGAGCTTTTCGATGACTGCGCCGACATACTCCTGCGGCACGTCGCACACAAGGCGTTCGATGGGCTCGCACTTCTTGCCGTCGATCATCTGATACAGGACGCGCGGGGGCGAGACCTGGAACTCATAGCCTTCGCGGCGCATGGTCTCGATGAGGATGGACAGCGACATTTCGCCGCGGCCCGCGACGTTGAACGCGTCCGTCGAGCCCTCGAGCTCGGTGACGCGGAGCGAAACGTCCTTGAGCGTTTCGCGGAAGAGACGGTCGCGCAGCTGGCGCGAGGTGACGAACTTACCCTCACGTCCGGCGTAGGGAGAGTCGTTGATGGAGAACGTCATCTCCATCGTGGGGGCGCTGATCTTGACGAACGGGAGCGGCTCGACGCACTCGGGCGCGCAGATCGTATCGCCGATCGTGATGTCACCGATGCCGGACAGGCAGATGATGTTGCCCGCGGTGGACTCGGTGACGGGGTTCTTGCCAAGGCCCTCAAATTCGTACATGGAGACGGCCTTGGCCTTCTTCGGCGCGGCGTCGGGGTCGTGGTAGTTGCAGACCATGATCTCCTGGTTCTGCTTGAGCGTGCCGCGCTCGATGCGGCCGATGGCCATGCGGCCGACATACTCGTTGTAGTCAATGGCGGAGACGAGCATCTGGAACGGCGCGTCCACATCGGCCTCCGGTGCGGGGATATACTCAAGGATCGTGTCAAACAGGGGCTTTAAGTCCGTGCCGACGACGTCGGGCGAATAGGACGCCGTGCCGTTGCGCCCCGAGCAGAACAGCATCGGAGAGTCGAGCTGCTCGGGCGTCGCGTCGAGGTCCATCAAAAGCTCGAGCACCTCGTCCACGACCTCGTGGATGCGCTGGTCGGGGCGGTCGATCTTGTTGACGACGACGATGACGCGGTGACCCAGCTCCAGCGCGCGGGAGAGGACGAAGCGCGTCTGCGGCATGGGGCCCTCAGCGGCGTCGACGAGCAGGATAACGCCGTTGACCATCTTGAGGATACGCTCGACCTCGCCGCCGAAGTCGGCGTGGCCCGGGGTATCGACAATGTTGATCTTGGTGTCGCCGTAGCGGATGGCGGTGTTTTTGGCGAGGATCGTGATGCCGCGCTCACGCTCGAGATCGTTCGAGTCCATGACGCGGTCGACGACCTCCTGATTTTCGCGGTACACGCCGCCCTGCTTGAGCATTTCGTCGACGAGGGTGGTCTTGCCGTGGTCGACGTGGGCGATGATGGCTACATTGCGAAGTTTTTCATTCTGCATAGGTGATCTCTCCTTCCTGCCGCTGGGCAGGGATATCAAATCGTAAGTCTTTAACTGTAATAGTATATTCTGCCGCTTCGTCATTTGCAAGATTTTTTGAAACTTTTTTTGTCTCTTTTGCAGAAAAATTAGAAAAAGAGGATGCCTGTCCTCTCGGGCAGGCATCCTCGCACAGTTTTTACCCGCAAGGGGCATGGGCATCCGTAAAGCAGCAAAGCTGCTAACGGTTGCCCAAGTGCCCGCAGGCACAAATGTTCTTGATCGTTTTCCGCCGCAACCGGTGCGTGGCGGAAAACACCTTGCGCATAGCGTGCGTCGAATCGCCCGTTTTAACGGGCAACCGAGGCGCAAAGCGACGCGAAACCTGCTCAAATCAGTGGTTCACCACTGATTTGAAGGCGTCAGCCCAGCAATGCACTCAGCTCGTCGATCAGCTCGCCGAACAGCGACAGCGCGTCGTTGACGGGCGCGGGCGTGCGCATGTCGACGCCCATGTCGCGCAGCAGCTCGACCGGCTCTTTCGAGCAGCCGCCGGAGAGGAACTTCTTGTAGTCCCTGACGGCGCTCTCGCCCTCGCGCAGAATGCGGTTGGCGATGGCGACGGCGGCGGAGAAACTCGTCGCGTACTGGAAGACATAGTAATTGTAGTAGAAGTGCGGGATGCGTGTCCACTCAAGCGCGATCTCGTCGTCGGAGATCATCGTATCGCCGAAGTAGAGCTTGTTGAGCGCTAAATACTTCGCGCTCAGCGCGTCGGCGGTCAGCGCCTCGCCGCTCTCGGCCATCTTGCCCATTTGGAGCTCGAACTCGGCGAACATCGTCTGGCGGTACAGTGTACCCTTGAACTGGTCGAGGAAGTGGTTGATGAGATACGCGCGCTGCTTGCGGTCGTCGGTCTTGCCGAGCAGGTGGCGCATCAGGAGGATCTCGTTGCAGGTCGAGGCGACCTCGGCGACGAAGATGACGTACTCCGCCGTATTCACCGGCTGATACTTGCAGGAGTGCCAGGTGTGCATGGCGTGGCCCATCTCGTGGACGAGGGTGAACATGCTGTCGAGGTTATCCTTGTGGTTGAGCAGCACGTAGGGGTGGGGCCAGCCGTTGCCAGTGCAGTAGGCGCCGCCGCGCTTGCCGGTGTTCTCATACACGTCGAGCCAGCGGTTGCTAAAGGCCTCCTCAAGCACGTCCGTATAGTCCTTGCCGAGCACCGCGAGTGCTTCGAGCGCGGTCTTCTTGGCCTCTTCAAAGGAGATTTCAACGTCCGCGTCCGCGACGATCGGGGTGTAGACGTCGTACATGTGCAGCGCATCGACACCCAGGATCTTCTTGCGCAGCTCGACATAGCGGTACATCTTGTCGAGATTGCCGTGCACCGCGTCGATGAGATTCGTGTAGACCTCGACCGGCACCTCGGTCACGTCAAGGGACGCTTCGAGCGTCGAGTTATAATGGCGCGCGTCGGCGAAGAACTTGAGCTGCTTGAACTGCGCGTCCAGCGTGGAGGCGTAGGTATTGCGGAACTCGCCCGCGCGCTTGTAGTAGGCCTTGAAGGCGTTTTCGCGCAGCGTGCGATCGGCGCTCATCAGCATGGGGACAAACGTGCCGTCCGTCAGCGTGTGGACCTCGCCCTTTGCGTCGGTCACGTCGGGATAGCGCATGTCGGCATTGTGGAACATGCTGAACGTGCGGTCAGGGCTTTCGCTGATCTCACCCGCGGCGGCGAGAATCTTTTCGCACTCGGGCGAAAGGATGTGTGCCTTGCGGCGGCGCAGCTTGTCGATGCTGCGGCGATAGGTCTCGAGCTTCGGCTCCTCGGCGTAGAAGCGCGCAAGCGTCTCGTCGGGGATAGCCATGATCTCGCTGGCTTCAAAAGAGCCCGCGCTGTTCAGCGCGACCGCCGTGGAAAACGCCTTGCTGCGCATCCCCTGATAGAACGAGTTGCCCACGTCCTGGTCGCTGCGGCAGCTCGCGTACTGCACGAACTTCGAAACGCGCACGTTGATCTCATCGCTGAGCGTGAACCAGTCGAGCAGCGTCTTCGCGCCCTCGCCGAGCTTGCCGGCGTAGGCGGCCATGCGCTCGGGGTAGGCCTTGAGCGCTTCGAGCTCTTCGTTCCACTTATCATCGCTCGCAAATACGTGACTCAAATCCCAGGTGAACTCCTCGGGCACTTCGCTGCGCGGGAGGATCGTCTTTCCGTCCATAGGTTTACCGTCCTTTTCTCCATATTTCTCACTGGCTCTGTCCGCCGTCTGCGGTCAGAGCCGCTCTTGCGTCCCATTATAACGGACGGCGGCGGTGAATACAAGCGCTTTTCTCCACCCCGATCCCAGCAAATCAGGCATTGACAAATCCACCGCCAAAAGGGTAAAATATTTTTATCATCCGCGTCTGTAGCTCAGTTGGATAGAGCGCGAGCCTCCTAAGCCCGAGGCCCCCGGTTCGAGCCCGGGCAGGCGTACCAAAAGCGCTGTGATCTCAAGGGATTGCGGCGTTTTTTCTTTTTGCTTATCAAGCAAATTTCACAGCTGTTATCGTGTCAAACGCCTGCATGGCACCACCAGCTGATCTCGAACCGTTTTCTCTATTTTCCCATTTCCGGCACACTCCTTGCCTTGTACATCGTGTACCTTGCTGTGTTGTTTTTCCAATCTACCTCCGCAAACAAGCGCAGAGGATCGACCTCTCGGTCCACCAGAACCGTAAATCCCAAACTGGGATTTTTAGGCTTATTCGGTTTTGCCGGATTTTTAGGATTTTGGACTTACCGCGTCGACCAGACCATTTTCCCCTTCGTGTTTTTTCTGTTTTTCGGCTTTTTCGGATTTTTCTATGAGGGGAAAATGTCAAATACCCTGATAGACGAACGGTACAAAGAAAACAAAATGAGAGCGCAAAGCACAGCGAACAAAACTGCTCTGTCCATTATTTTTTTGCAATACTGATTCTGGGACAGGGAAGGCTCATGGGGTGCCTTGAATACACCCTAATTGCTCTTGTTATTGTGATTGCTCTTTCCATAGCGCTTGAACTATTCCTCAGTGAGTATCTGCTATATCATTATGACCATGATGAACCGTTTGATGAAAGTGAGGAATAAACGTGCCTGATTTTGAATGCCGATTAAAAAAGTACAGGCTATTAAAAGATTTGACCCAAGAGCAGTTGGCGGCGCAGGTAGGCGTGCGGCAGGAAACCATCATGCGGCTGGAAAAGGCACAATACAATCCCTCACTTAAACTGGCGATCGATATTGCAAGGGTTGTCGAAGCGCCGATCGAAGAAATCTTTGTTTTCAAGTGATCTGTGCGGAACTAACTGGCCGGCAGTAAATGACGGTGTACTGCACGGCATGAAATGAGATAGCTGGCTTCTAAGCGTCAGTCCGCCAGTTAGCGTCTGGTCGGGGATGCCAAAAGGCCCTGGAAGCGCTGCTTCCAGGGCCTTTTTATTTTCTCTTATTTTATCGCACTGGGCGGGGCTCACGCCTGCATATCGGTCTGTCTGCGGTAGCTGCGCAGGAACAGGAGCGACATGACAAGGCACAACGCTTCGGAGAAGATCGGCGTATACCACACTGCGTCGCCGCCGAAGATCGCCGCGAGGAGAAGAAGCACGGCACTTTGCAGCGCCAGCCCGCGGCCGACCGAGATACAAATAGCGGGCACGGGGCGCTCGATGGCTGTCATAAACCCACCGATGACGATGTTGAAGCCCAGCAGCAGATACGAAACGCTGTAGCGCCGGAATGCACCGATGGAGTAGGCGATGAGCTCATCGCCCGCGTGCGAAAGGTACGTGCGCACGATCTGCGGCGCGAAGAAAAAGACGAGCAGAAACAGCGCCGGCGCGAAGATGCAGACGGTCGTGAGCGCGTAGCGCAGAAGTTTTTGACAGCCCGTGTGATCCTCTTTGCCGTAGTGATAGCTCACAAGCGGCTGCGAGCCCTGCGAGATGCCGACCATGAGGTTAATGACAATGGTCGTCACGTAAGCGATGACCGTGTAGGTCACGACGCCGTCCGTGCCGATGCACTTGAGCACCGTGCGGTTGAAGAGGAAGATCATCAGCCCCGTGCACAACTCTGTCACGCCGTCGGACAGGCCGATGGGCAGGATGCGCGCGTAAAGGTGAGGGTCGAAGCGAAATTTGCACAGCCGGAACGTGCACTTCTTGCTGAAAAAGTGGACAAAGTACGAGATACAGGTCACGAGCTGCGAGATGCCCGTGGCGACCGCCGCGCCGAACACGCCCATGTCGAGGTGAAAAATGGCGATATAGTCAAGCACGCAGTTCGTCAGGCATCCGCCGATAACCGTGAAGAGCGCGTAGCGCGGATAGCCGTCTGTCTTGACGAGCACTTCGAGATTGTAGGACACCAGATAGCACACGCTGAACGGCGCGATGCCGAGAATATACTGCTTGACATAGTCAAGTGTGATCTCGTCTGCGCCGAGAAGGTACGCAAACGGCTCCAAAAAGAGCAGCACGAGCGCAGTGATGACCGCGCCAAGGGTCAGCAGCGTGGCAAAATTCTGAGAAAAGAGGGCGTTGGCCTCGCGCCGCTTCTCCTGCGCGATGAAAATGGCGATGAGCGTCGACGAGCCGACGGCGAAGAGCACGGCGATGGAAAAAAGCGCGTTGGTGAAGGGAATCGCGAGATTGACGGCGCTCATGGCATATTCGTTCACACCGATCGAGACCATAAGCCCGTCGACCATGGAGTAGAGCGAGAACACGACCTGTGAGGCCATCGTGGCGGAGGCAAAACGGATGAAGTCATGTTTCAGACTTTTCCCCGAGAGTAACAAAATAACACATCCTTAAATTATAATATTTTATTATGCGTTGATCTGACCGATTCCAAAGCTCCCTCCGCGGAGGGCTGCCGCCGCATCATAGACGGGGCGCGCCATAAGCGTCACCGTCCGTTTCCGGCGCTGCAAAACGCGTGCGGTCATGTCCTGAAGAAGTGACTCACCTCCATAGAAAAAATCTCCTTCCAGCATTTGGTGTGATCTGAAAACGCCGTCTGCGGCAAAAAGCGGCCAAATATAAGAAAAGCAGCCGCAAAAACGGCTGTATCTTCGACGCCAAGGCGGCTTTTGATCGGTCTGTAGTTTTATTGTACCATAGGTTTGCCGGTTTTGCAATCACCTGTGCAAAACCGAAACACAAACGAAACACCTGCTCTC
>ULVC01037150.1_pt1 | contig 11988 bp, 10 predicted proteins | sample 1958821 | NCBI WGS metagenome assembly ULVC01 (sample SAMEA4835769, study PRJEB28245) | human gut metagenome | biome: gut microbiome; material: fecal sample | place: Denmark | collected 2008 | reverse complement strand
CCACTCGGAGCATTTTTTAATTCACTGCCGCAGGCAGTGCTTGGCGGATGTACCGTTATGATGTTTGGTTCAATCATGTATGAGGGGATCAAAATGTTAAAAAATTGCGAATTTAATGACCGTACAATGATTGTTGTTTCCCTTCTGTTGAGCCTTCTTTTGCCGAAGAAGAAACAGGCAAATTAAATACACGTTGTTAAGGTAACGTTAAGGTGCAGCGATTTTTAAGATAAGGATTTGGTGTTATGATGATATCATCAAAAGGAAATGGAGGAATTTGATATGTGGAGTCGCGCACAATTAAAGGGAAGGGCGAAAGCAACATTTAAACGAAATTATTGGAAATGTATTCTGATCAGCCTGTTGCTGACACTGATTGCAGGGGGAAGCGGAGCTGCTTCGGGCAACATCAGCAGTGCAACCGGTTCCTTACATGGATCGGATAATCAGGCAGGCAGTTCCTATGATTATGACAGCAGTTATGACAGTGATGATGGTTCACTACGCGATTTTGAGGCTGGGCTTGAAGAAGGCTTTAAGGACGGACTGAAAGCAGGAAACAGGGGAATGATGGGCGGTATGGTCGCAGCAGCGATCGCCATCGGCATACTCATAGTTGTTTTTCTGGTGATTTTTGTCCTTATACTTCTGGTTGATGTATTTATCATAAATCCGTTGGAGGTTGGATGCAGGAGATTCTTTATCCGCAACTTAAACGAGCCGGCACAGATTGGGAACATTGGATATGGATTTGACAATAATTACAGGAATGTTGCAAAGACAATGTTTTTCCGTGATCTGTTTACGGTTTTATGGTCATTGCTTTTTATCATTCCGGGTATTGTAAAAGCATATGAATATATGATGATTCCGTACCTTCTGGCAGATAACCCGCAGATGACCAAAGAGCAGGCATTTGCGGAAAGCAAGCGTATGATGCAGGGACAGAAATGGAAAGCATTTGTTTTGGATCTGTCCTTTATCGGATGGTACATTTTATCCGGACTGACACTTGGAATTCTTGCAATCTTTTATGTGTCACCATATGTGAATGCAACACATGCTGCACTGTATGAGGCACTGTGCTATGCAAACCCGGCTGGTTCAAACGGATTTACACAGCAGGAGGATCCGGTGAATTCACCTTTCCGGCAGGAGAATGTATGAATTATACGATTTTAATTGCAGATGATGAGCCGGAGATACGAACGCTTCTCCGGTTGTATCTGGAAAATGAAAATTATCAGATTATTGAGGCAGAAAACGGGAAGCAGGCACTAGAACTGCTGAAGAAAGAACATGTGGATCTGTGTCTGCTGGATATTATGATGCCGGAGATGGACGGATACCATGTGTTGCAGGAATTACGTAAAACAAGCAATATTCCCGTTATGATACTTTCGGCAAAGGATGCGGATTCCGAGAAGATTCTGGGGTTAAATCTCGGGGCAGATGATTATCTGGCAAAACCGTTCAATCCTTTGGAGGCAGTAGCACGTGTCAATTCAAATATCCGTCGGTTTTATGCTCTGGGGACAGCGGAACTGTCATCCGGTATGCTGACCGTCCGGGATCTGGAACTGGATCCGGAAGGCTGCGTACTCAAAAAAAATGGAGAACCGATTGAACTGACTTCGGTAGAGTACCGGATCATGGAGTTATTTATGAAGCATCCGGGAAAAGTGTTTACCAAACAACAGATCTATGAACAGGGATGGGGTGACACTTATGTGGTTGCAGACAATAATATTATGGTCTGCATCAGCAAGCTGAGGGCAAAACTTGATGAAGACCCGGCAGCTTATATTCGAACCATCCGCGGATTGGGCTATCGGCTGGAGAAATAGCAATGCGTGATTTACAGGCATTTTTGATCAAACGGTTTATTTATATCCTTGTACTGGTGACAGTTGCACAGTCGCTGATCAGTTTTTTGATCAGCCAGGCGGTTATGCCTGTGGTGATGAAAGTTTTTTTCCCGGATTACCAGAGGCAGTCATCCGTTGGAAAGACGGATCTGTTTATTTTTATCATATGTGTTCTGTTATTGCTGATAGTAAATGCCGTCCGGATGCTTTTGCCATCACCGCTGCAGGGAATGATGCAGTGGACAGGGGAACGATTACAGGACTGGCTGGGCAATGCACTTCCGGCGACAAGGAGTTCCGTCGTCGTACAGGAGATGGAAGGATGGAAAGCCATCCTGCTGTTTGTGGTTCTGCTGCTGTTAATGGTGTGTATGCTGCTTCCTTATATTTTGGGTGCGATAACGTTCGCGCGGATTGTGATGGCGGAATTTCATCAGATCCAGGAGGAGCGCGAACAGCAGCAGAGAGAGTTTGACCGCAAGCGGAATCTGATGCTTTCCGATATCGCACATGATCTTCGGACACCGGTCACGACCGTATCCGGCTACGCAAAAGCGCTGGCGGATCATATGGTACAGGAACCGGAAAAGCAGCAGGAATATCTGGATGCCATCCAGAATAAATCCGTTCGGATCGGAAATCTGATCAATTTGTTGTTTGAATATGTTAAACTGGACAGCGAAGGGTTTACATTAAATTGTAAAACACTTGATTTGTGTGAACTTCTCAGAGAAAATGCGGCAATGCTGTATGCAGAGATGGAAGAAAACGGAATGACACTGACAGCAGATATTCCGGAGGAAACGATACCGGTCTGGGCGGATGAACTTCAGTTATCCCGTGTAGTGACAAACCTTCTGACAAATGCCATGCAGCACAATCCAAAGGGAACAAGAATCGGACTGTTTGCTTATAGGGAGCTGGAGCGGATTTATGTATTGGTGGCAGACAGCGGAATTCTAATTCCAGAGGAACAGGCGCAGCATTTGTTTGATCCTTTTACGCGTGGGGACAAAGCGCGGGTAAGCGATGGGAGAAACGGACTTGGACTTTCCATCGTGTCAAAAATCGTGCAGATGCACGGATGGGACTTAAAACTGGTGCAACAGCCACAGATTCAGCATTATGCAAAAGCAGCCGGATTTGCAAAAGCATTTGTGATTCGGATGGAAAATGCCGGTATGTATTCTGTGCATTCGCCAAAATAAAAAAGTGGCAGAAAAGAGGGAGAGTCTATGATAATTATAAGAGCGATGGATCCGTATGAATTGCTTTGGATGGTACTTTTGATTGTGTTTGTTCTGGGAGAACTTGCAACAATCGGACTAACGTGCATATGGTTTGCCGCAGGTGCACTTGCGGCACTGGTTATGGCAATGGCAGGGGTAAATCCGGTGGTGCAGTTTCTGGTATTTTTAGTGGTATCCATTCTTTTGCTTGTTGCGACAAGACCGTGGGCGCGTAAATATGTAAATGCTAAAATGCAAAGAACAAACGCGGATAGCCTGATTGGGGAAAATATACGGATTTCCGAGCGCGTCAGTAATATGGATCAGACCGGGATGGCAGTTGTTCATGGACAGGAGTGGACGGTGCGTACCCGTAATGATAATGAGATCATTGAACCGGGAGAAGAAGCAAAAATTCTGGCAATCAGTGGTGTCAAACTTATAGTAGAAAAGGTATAGGTAAAGGAGGAAAAAGTTATGCCTGTTGTAATTCTCATTGTAGTGATCATTGCATTGGTCATTATTGTGAACTGTGTGAAAATTGTTCCACAGGCGCATGCGGTAGTTGTGGAGAGACTTGGAGGGTATCTTACCACATGGTCGGTAGGGCTGCATTTTAAGGTGCCGTTTATTGACCGTATTGCAAAAAGGGTTTTGTTGAAGGAACAGGTGGTTGATTTCCCACCACAGCCGGTAATCACAAAAGATAACGTAACAATGCAGATTGATACGGTTGTATATTTTCAGATCACGGATCCAAAGCTGTATGCATACGGTGTGGAAAATCCAATCATGGCAATTGAAAATCTGACTGCTACGACGCTTCGTAATATCATTGGTGATCTGGAACTGGATGAGACACTGACATCGCGTGAGAACATCAACACAAAGATGCGTGCAACGCTGGATGTGGCAACAGATCCGTGGGGTATCAAAGTAAATCGTGTGGAGTTAAAGAACATTATTCCACCAAAGGCAATTCAGGATGCCATGGAGAAACAGATGAAGGCAGAGCGCGAGCGGCGTGAAGCCATTCTGCGTGCAGAAGGTGAGAAAAAATCTACAATTCTGGTTGCAGAAGGAAATAAGGAGTCTGCAATTCTCGATGCAGAGGCTGAAAAACAGGCTGCAATCCTGCGTGCCGAGGCACAGAAGGAAGCAACCATCAAGGAAGCCGAAGGTCAGGCAGAGGCTACATTAAAGATCCAGCAGGCCAATGCAGATGGTCTCCGTATGCTCAAAGAAGCTGCTCCGGATAATGCGGTACTTCAGATTAAGAGTCTGGAGGCATTTGCCAAGGCAGCAGACGGTCAGGCAACCAAGATTATTATCCCATCGGATATTCAGGGGATTGCAGGACTGAGCAAATCCATTGTGGAAATTGCAAAAGAAAACGGATAACACAGATACATCTGTGATGCATTGGACGAAACTGCTCCATGAAAATGGGGCAGTTTTTGTTATCTCAGTAAGGTCTTTATTTTGCACAGGGAAAATGTTATACTATAAATTATTGATGTGGGGGTATATTCCACAGTTGGGCGATGATGTGGAAAGAACAGGAGCGTAAATGAAATCAAAGGTTCGGTTTAAGGGAAAACTGAGATCATATCTCTGCTGGCCATTGTGGCTGACGATCCCGATGATACTCGCAGATGTGGGGCTTTATTTTTACGATGTGACGGCAGGCTTTTTGCTGACGGTATTTATTGTTGTCTATTTTGTACTGGAACTGGGCTTATATTATAATACCAGACCCCGGCTTGCAAATGAAATTATCAATTTTGCCACACAGTATGCAACGGTACAAAAAAAACTTTTGAATGAGTTTGAAATTCCATATGCGCTGCTGGATTATACGGGGAAAATTCTCTGGGTGAATGAACGTTTTTCCGAACTGACGGGAGTGGGGAGAAACTATCATAAATCAATTACAACCCTTTTTTCCAATATTACCCGTGAGTTTCTTCAGAAACATGAGGATGCACAGGATATAACAATTGAAAAAAAGGAGCGCATTTTCCGGATTTCCCTGAATCGTATTTATTTTGACGATATCATGGAGGAGAGTAAAGAAATTGATGTGAAAGGTTCCGATGAATTCCTGACGGCATTGTATCTGTTTGATGAGACGGAACTGCAGCACTGCAGACAGGAGAATCTGGATCAGAAACAGGTATCGGCACTTGTTTACATTGATAACTATGACGAGGCACTTGACAGTATCGAGGATGTGAAGCGATCACTTCTGATTGCCCTTGTCGACAGGAAAGTGAACCAGTATTTTTCAAAGATGGATGCGCTTGTCCGCAAAATTGAAAAAGACAAGTATTTTGTGGTATTTAAGTATAAATATTTACAGAAGCTTATGGACGACCGGTTCAGTGTACTTGAAGATGTCAAGACGGTCAAAGTGGGCAATGAGATGGCGGTCACGCTGAGTATCGGTGTCGGGATCAAGGGGACTTCTTATAACGAAAACTATGAGCAGGCACGTGCGGCAATTGATCTGGCACTCGGACGGGGCGGCGATCAGGTCGTTGTCAAAAATGGTGAGGATATTGCATATTTTGGCGGCAAGACAAAACAGGTGGAGCGCAACACCCGTGTAAAAGCGAGGGTCAAGGCACATGCGCTGCATGAAATTATTGAAAGCCGTGAGAATGTGATTATCATGGGACACAGCCTGACAGATGTCGATTCCCTTGGTGCAGGGATTGGAATTTTCTGTGCAGCCCGTGTGCTTGGAAAAAAGGCACAGATCGTGATCAATGAGCCAACAACTTCCATCCGGCCGCTTATGGAATGTTTTACTCCAGAAAAAGGCTATCCGGAAGACATGTTTATCAACAGTGAGATTGCAATCGAGGAAGTAAGCCGCAATTCCCTGGTTATGGTGGTAGATACCAATCGGCCAAGTTATACGGAGTGCCCGGAACTGCTCACGCGCACAGATACGATCGTTGTGTTTGATCATCACCGTCAGGGCAGCGAAGTGATTGAAAATCCGCTTCTGTCCTATATTGAGCCGTATGCGTCTTCTGCCTGTGAGATGGTAGCAGAAGTTTTACAGTACTTCCAGGAGGGATTCAAGCTTTCTCCGGCAGAGGCAGACTGCATTTATGCAGGTATTTTGATTGATACCAATAACTTTATGACCAAAACAGGTGTCCGTACATTTGAGGCGGCAGCATATCTCAGACGCTCCGGGGCAGAAGTGACCCGTGTGCGTAAAATGCTGCGAAATGATATGGCATGCTATAAAGCCCGTGCGGAGGCAGTGCGTCATGCGGAAGTATACCGCGGTGCATTTGCAATTTCTGTCTGTCCGAGTGAGGACGTGGAAAGTCCGACGATTGTCGGCGCGCAGGCAGCAAATGAGCTGCTCAATATTATAGGAATCAAGGCATCTTTTGTGCTGACAGAGTACGCAGGAAAAATATACATCAGTTCGCGTTCCATTGATGAGATCAATGTACAGTTAATCATGGAACGAATGGGTGGCGGCGGTCATTTGAATGTGGCTGGTGCACAGTTGACGGGATGTACGATTTCCGAGGCAAAACATGCCATTATGCGGACCATTGATGAAATGCTTGAAGAAGGAGATATACAGGAATGAAAGTAATTTTATTACAGGATGTGAAAGCTCTTGGGAAAAAGGGCGAAATCGTAAATGTGAGTGACGGTTATGCACGCAATGCAATTCTGCCGAAGAAACTTGGAGTAGAGGCAACGACAAAGAATCTGAATGACCTCAAATTGCAGAATCAGCATGCAGACAAAGTGGCAGCTGAAAATTTAGAGCACGCAAAGGAACTGGCGGAAGAGATCGGAACAAAGAAAGTTGTTGTAAAGATCAAATCCGGTGAGGGCGGACGTATTTTCGGGTCTGTTTCCACCAAGGAAATTGCACAGGCTGCAAAAGAGCAGGCAGGGCTGGATCTGGATAAAAAGAAGATGCAGCTGGGCGAATCCATCAAGGCTCTTGGAACTTATGAGATTCCGGTGAAGCTTCATCCAAAGGTAACCGCAACACTGCGTGTTCAGGTTGTTGAGGAATAGGAGGAAGTTCGCTTGGAAGAAACGCTGATCAAGCGGGTGATGCCGAACAGTCTGGAAGCCGAGCAGTCGGTCATTGGTTCCATGATCATGGATCAGGATGCCATTGTCACAGCCATGGAGATCCTTCTGCAGGAAGATTTTTATCACAAGCAGTATGGAATTCTCTTTGATGCGATGATCGAATTGTACAGCAGCGGACAGCCGGTGGATCTGGTTACACTGCAGAATAAACTCAAGGAAAAGGATGTACCACAGGAAGTCTCCAGTCTGGAATTCGTTGGAGAATTGGTGCGTGCGGTTCCGACATCCGCGAATGTCAAATATTATTGTAATATTGTAAAAGAAAATTCCATGAAGCGGAAACTCATCCGGGTCACGGAAGAGATAGAGAATGAGTGCTATGCGGGCAAAGAATCGCTCGAAAGTGTTCTGGATAAGACCGAACATGATATTTTTGCATTGTTGTCATGCCGTACCGGTGGAGACTATGTACCGATTCGTCAGGTTGTCATGAACGCACTGGAAAAGATTGAAAAAGCGTCACAGCAGGATGGAAATGTTACGGGAATACCGACAGGGTTTATTGATTTGGATTACCGGACAGCGGGATTACAGCCATCGGATCTGGTATTGATTGCAGCCCGTCCGTCTATGGGAAAGACAGCGTTTGTTTTAAACATTGCACAGTATGTGGCATTTCATGAAAACATGTGCACGGCGATATTTTCATTGGAAATGTCGAAGGAGCAGCTGGTAAACCGACTGTTCTCCCTGGAATCCCGTGTAGATGCACAGGCACTTCGTACCGGTAATCTGTCGGATGCTGACTGGGCGAAACTCGTCGAAGGAGCCGGAATCATAGGGGATTCCGAACTGATCATTGATGATACGCCAGGAATCAGTATTTCCGAGATGCGCAGTAAATGCCGTAAATATAAGCTGGAGCATGATCTGAAACTTATCATCATTGACTATCTGCAGTTGATGTCTGGGTCCGGCAGGAGTACAGACAGCCGGCAGCAGGAGATTTCGGACATCTCCCGTTCCCTGAAAGCACTTGCCCGTGAACTGAATGTACCGGTGCTTGCTTTGTCCCAGCTTTCCCGTGCAGTAGAGCAGAGACCGGATCATCGTCCGATGCTCTCCGATCTGCGAGAATCCGGAGCGATCGAGCAGGATGCCGATGTCGTGATGTTTATTTATCGTGATGATTATTATAACAAGGATACTGAACTGAAAGGAATTTCAGAAATCATTATCGCCAAACAGCGTAATGGTCCGATCGGTACGGTGAACCTCGCATGGTTGCCGGAATACACGAAGTTTGCAAATCTGGAACGATAAAATTTTTCTTATGATCATGCATCAAATTAAATACATTTGCCGAAATGCTTGCGCTTTGGACGGGTTTGTACTAGAATACCATTAAGCCAATAAGGCAATAATGATCATTATTCATAAGGAGGATTTTATTATGGCATACGTTATTTCTGATTCATGCGTTAGCTGTGGTACATGTGCAGGCGAGTGTCCTGTAGGAGCAATCTCTGCAGGTGCTTCTCAGTACGAGATCGATGCAAATAGTTGTGTTGATTGTGGTACATGTGCTGGTGTTTGCCCAACTGGAGCAATCGCTCAGGGCTAATCACATAATAAAACGAAACGAAGAGCTGTCTCTTAAACCACGGAGGCAGCTCTTTTTCGATTATAGAAAGAGAGGAATAACATGGCTACATTAGGAAATCCTAAGAATACTATTGCAGTATTGCAGAAATACCAGTTTAATTTTCAGAAAAAATTTGGACAGAATTTTTTGATTGATACAGGAATTTTAGAGGAAATTATAGAAGCTGCGCAGATCACAAAGGATGATTTTGTGCTGGAAATCGGTCCGGGAATCGGAACCATGACACAATATCTCTGTGAGGCGGCACGCGCGGTAGTGGCAGTGGAAATAGATACCAATCTGATTCCGATTCTAAAAGATACGCTTGCGGAATATAATAATGTGGATGTATTGAATGAAGATATTTTAAAAGTAAATATTTCAAAACTTGCGGAAGAAAAAAATAACGGAAAACCGATCAAGGTCGTTGCAAATCTTCCGTATTACATTACGACTCCGATCATCATGGGATTGTTTGAAAGCCATGTGCCGATCGACAGTATCACGATCATGGTACAGAAAGAAGTAGCGGATCGTATGCAGGAAGGACCGGGAAGCAAGGAATATGGCGCACTTTCCCTGGCGGTGCAATATTACGCAAAACCGGAAATCGTAGTCAATGTTCCGCCAAGCTGTTTTATGCCGCAGCCGAAAGTCGGCAGTGCCGTTATCCGTCTGACACGTCATAGTGAGCCGCCGGTTACCGTAAAAAGTGAAAAACTGCTGTTTCAGGTGATCCGGGCATCGTTCAATCAGCGCAGGAAAACACTGGCAAACGGGCTTGCCAATTATGGTGCATTCGGTCTTCCGAAAGAAGAACTGCAGGCATGTATTGAGGAACTTGGCGTACCGGTTAATATTCGTGGAGAGGCACTTTCTTTAGAGCAGTTTGCACAGCTCTCCAATATTATTTATGATCACAGGAGTGCTGTATAAAAACAGCGCGGGCAGTCCATACTATCATCAAAGACCATAAAACGAAATGATGATGGAGGTAAGCCAAATGAGAAAACAACAGTATATAGCCACTGTCGCGTGTCTGGTAGCGGGAGTGATTGGATTTGTCAGTGTATATGCCACGGATAAAGGAAAAGAACGCAGGGAAGCAGAACAGGAAATTGCGGCACAGACCCAGCAGGAGGCACCGGCTTCCTATGAAGTGAAACCGGAAATAAGTGTGGAAGATGCAACGAAAAAAGCGGAAGAACAGGCGTTAAAGCTGGCAGAGCAGGAAAAAATGAAACAGGAAGAAACACAGCAGGAGGAAGAGAAGAAACAGGACGAAGAAAAAACAGTAGAGACAGCAGCCACCGTGACACAGCATTTTGACAAGAGTTCTGCGGTCTGGCCAATTGAGGGAGATGTTCTGCTGGATTACAGCATGGATTCCACCATTTATTTTCCCACGTTAGAGCAGTACCGATGCAATCCTGCCATGGTGATCAGTGGCAATGTCAATGATAAAGTGTTTGCAATGGCAACGGGAAAAATAACGGATATTCAGGAAAATGAAGAAACCGGATGTACGGTGATACAGGATCTGGGTGACGGATATGCTGCGGTTTACGGACAGTTGAAGGAACTGAATTTTGCAAAAGGGGATACGCCGGAAGCTGGTCAGGTGCTGGGATATGTCAGTGAGCCGACAAAATATTATACAACCGAAGGCAGTAACGTCTATTTTCAGCTGAAAAAAGATGGAAAAGCTGTGGATCCGAAAGAATATCTTCCGCAGATGGCGATGGATACGCTGGATTGACATTCATAGTTTTTTCTAATACAATAAAATGTAAACGGTTTTGGAGCTTTATGCGAAAAAACCGTACATAATCAAGAGGTATCTCAGCTTAAGAGGGATAAAATATGGAATTTAACCAGTACAATACAACCGTACAACAGTGGATTCATACAGTTCTGGAAAATCGGGAAACCAATGCGGACGTGGTGTTGGAATGCTGTCGGGATATCATAGCGTATGGACGGGAAACAGATGATCCAAAGCTGATGGGATTCGGTTTCTTTTATGGTGGGGAAATCTATTATGAATTAAATGACGGAGCACATTTTTTCCATATGATGACAGAGGCACTGACGTATCTGGACCGTGCAGAGGAATGGGAACTTGTGGTGCGTTGTTACAATTTTCTGGGAATCGCATCCATGAGCAGAGGAAATCCATCGCTTGCGCTTGACTATTATATGAATGGTCTTAAGGACAGTGATACATATGATCTTCCAATGCAAAAGATTATGATTCTGATCAATATGGGGTTATTGTATCTGGAGTGTGGGCATTATGTAGATTCCGAGAATTCTTTTTTAGAAGCTTATCAGATTTTGCAGACGAAACAGAAGGATGAAAAGTATAATTTTTATATGTATGCTTTTTATGGAAATATGGCAGAATGTCTGATCCTGCAGGATCGTCTGGAGGAAGCAAAACCATATCTGGAGTATCTGCATAAAGATGGCTGGGAACAGGTTGCCCTTACAGACCGGCTGTTTATCGACATCGTGGATGTAATTTATTATCACAAGATGGGAGATGTACAGAAGCGGAATGAGAGTATTCAGATGATCCATCAGAATCTTCCGGATAATCTGACGGTGCTGGACTTTTTTTCGGATTATTACCGTTGCTGTCTGGTGTTGCTGGAAACGGACCAGGATGAATCGTTCTGGCGTATCATTGAAGTAATCGAACCACAGGTGGTGAATTTTAAGATCATTAATCTGCAGCTGAAAGTTCTGTCCCTGAAGATGAAATTTTACCGGAAGCATAACCAGAATGCGGAATATCTGCAGGCTGCCGGGCTTTACTATGAATTGTCTGAACGGAACGAAGCAGTGACGCGCAACATGCTTTCAAGTATGATTACGTTGCGCAAAAATCTGGAGAATATGCGCAAAGCCAGAATGAAAGCGGAACGAAAGAATATGGTATTACAGGAGCGTTCCGAGCAGGACCCGCTGACGCGTATGGCAAACCGGTTCCGTCTGAATGATTATGCGGAAGAAGTGTTTACCTATTCGCAGGAGAATGATATTCCGGTTGCGATGGAAATACTCGATATTGATTATTTTAAGGAATATAATGATAATTACGGACATCAGGAAGGAGACCGGTGTCTGGTAAGTATCGCAAATACGATCCGTAATC
>ULVC01029717.1_pt1 | contig 12017 bp, 10 predicted proteins | sample 1958821 | NCBI WGS metagenome assembly ULVC01 (sample SAMEA4835769, study PRJEB28245) | human gut metagenome | biome: gut microbiome; material: fecal sample | place: Denmark | collected 2008 | reverse complement strand
TATTATTTATGAAGAAAATTACATTATTGGTTATTATGATTGTTACTGCATTTACACTAAATGCGCAATCATTAGTAAAATATCACGGTGAAGTTAATGCTGGGTATTCTGTTGGTATAGGTACATATGCTACTAATCGCGTAAATATACACACGATACAAGGTGTTGATATTAGTAAATATTTCTCTACAGGTGTAGGAATTGGATTGGATTATTATCACGAACTTTACGAGAAGGGTAAAGGTGAACTTGTATTGCCGCTGTTTTTGAATATGAAGGGATATTTACCAGCTACTGAAACGGTCAGCCCTTTCTTTTCTTTAGATTTAGGTGTTGGGATAGGATTAACAAAAGGAGTAGATGGAATGGCTGGGTTTATCTGTACGCCTTCCGTTGGAGTTAAATTAAGCCATTGTACACTACAAGTAGGTTATAATATGCAACGAAATTCAGAATATGGATTTGGATATACAATGGGAAGTATTCAAATGAAATTAGGTTACATATTTTAAAATAAGGAACAATGAAGAAAACATTATTTTTACTGATCACTATCTTAACGATATCATTTATTGGATGTTCCGATGATGATGATAGTGAATACAAAGATGCTATTATTGGCACATGGGAATTGACCCAAATAGAATTTGGCGGAGGATGGACGTCTATACCAAGACGGACTTATGCAACATTTAATTCTGACGGTACTTATAATGGAAGAGGGTATTTTGGAAACGGATCTGGTACTTATAAAATTTCTGGGAACACTATCATTTGCTATATTGAAGGTGAAGAGTATGTACGATATGATATTATCGAACTTAATTCAAATTCATGTACACTAAATATGAAAATTGGCAGTGAAGAATTTAAGATTAAATGTATAAAGCATTAATGAAATATACTCGGTTCTCATAATTTTAGAGAACCGAGTATTTACAATTTATAACTAAATCTTTAATGTAGTATGGCATTTTATTCTTACCTTAGCACCAAAATAATTATAGCGTTTATAACTAAAAGTTATAAAGATTTATTTGGTGTAAGATCGTATATTAATGCCTATTATTCACTATATTTGTGGAATGCTAGCCTTATAAATTTAATCAGATGATAGAGGAAAATCAGTTGATATCCCATTTGTATCAAAATAGGGATAATGGTCAATGGATGATACAAACCAATGATGAACATCAAAAGGGGGTTGCTGATATGGCGGCATCCTTCGCCGGGCAGTTCGGACTTCCTTCTTGGGGGCGTGCGCTCGGCCTACTTCATGACAAAGGAAAGGAACGGGCGGCATTCCAGCAATACATACGCAAGATGAATGGTTTGCCTACGAGTGACAAGAAGCGCTATGATGATCATACCCATGCTTTTGTGGGTGGAATATTGGCAAAAGAACTTATGGGAAAGGATGTTTCCCATCTTCTTGTAAACCAAATTATTTCTCATCACACAGGGTTACATGATTTCGGGGATGTGGGAAACATATTGAAAGAGAGGCTATTGTCCAAAGAAATAAACGAGGGTGACATTAGCATAAACAAACCTTTATTATTCCAAGAATTTATTGATTCACCTTTTTCTAAATCAAAGGTTGAATGGAAACACTTTCATCACCTTTCCCGTATGCTTTTTTCCTGTCTTGTAGATGCCGACCGGCTCGATACAGAACGGTTTATGGATGTAGAGTCATGGCGGAAGCGGGGAAATTCGGCTACGCTTGCCGATTTGCTTCCACAGCTGGAGGCATATATGCAAAAACTGCAATCGAATGCAGCTGATACGAAAGTGAACCGCATCCGCCAGCAAGTGAAAGAACAATGCAGTAGAACTTCTTCAAGCGAAAAAGGATTTTATAGTCTTACAGTTCCGACGGGAGGCGGTAAAACACTTTCTTCTTTGTTATGGGCCATGAAGCATGCTGTAAGCCATTCAATGAATCGTATCATCATCGCCATCCCATATACCAGTATCATTGTGCAAACGGCAGGGCTTTTGAAGGAAATCTTTGGTGAAGAAAATGTATTGGAGCATCATAGTAATTTCGACCCCGATGATATTAAGGACGAGGAAAATAGGGAAAAAGCAAAATTGGCTACAGAGAATTGGGACTATCCCATTATTGTCACTACCAATGTACAGCTTTTTGAATCTATGTTTAGCAATAAAACATCTGATTGCCGCAAACTGCACAACATGGCAAATTCAATTCTTGTTTTGGATGAGGTTCAGATGTTGCCAACCGGCTTCTTGCGGCCGATAGTCGATGCGCTGGAAGCGTATCAGGAAATGTTCGGGGTTTCGGTATTGTTTACCACGGCAAGCCAGCCGGTACTGAGTGGTCTGATAGAAGGAACAAATCCTAAAGCTGATTTTAAGGGAATAGAACATATCAAGGAAATTATTCCGGAAGAATTTGCTTTGCATGACCAGCTTCGCCGTGTGAAGTTGTCAATCGATGATACAGGAAAAACATACGATGAGATAGCTGCAAAGGTGTCTGAATATAATAAGGTGTTGTGCATAGTGAACACTCGTAAAGATGCCAAAGAGCTGTATGACCGTTTGCCCAATGACGGAGTGAAATTGCATTTGTCTAGAATGATGTGCCCTGCCCACTTACACGAAACTATTGGTAAAATAAAAACTTTATTGAAGGATGAGTCGCAGCCGATTGTCAGGGTCATTGCAACCCAGCTTGTGGAGGCCGGTGTGGATATAGACTTTCCGGTTGTGTTCCGTCAAGAAGCAGGACTCGATTCTGTATTGCAAGCAGCGGGACGGTGCAATCGGGAAGGACGAAGTGCCATGGGACATACATTTGTGTTCAGTCTGGCGGCAGAGAAGCGAAAGCTCTTCGGTTCAATGGCTGACTCCAACAATGCTCGGTTGAATTTGCCGGAAGATAGTGATTGGTTTGCTCCTTCTACCATGAAAGCCTATTTTTGTCAATTGTATAGCAGAAAACAAACATTTGATGAAAAGGATATAAAGCACTGGCTCTACAAACCTACTGAGCTATGTTTTGAAACTGCATCAAAAGAATTTCGCCTGATTGATGATACAAGTATAAATGTTATCGTAAATTGGGAAAACAGCATGGAACTTATAGAGCAGTTGAAAGAATCGGGGTGTACCTACTCGTTGGTGAAGCAATTGGCGAAATTTACTGTAGGCATCCGTTCCTATGATTTTAAGCAACTGAAAGGCTATGGGCTTGTCGAAGAAATATTGGAAGGAATATATGTATTGGCAGACAGGTCTCAGTATAATAAAACCACAGGTCTCAGCCTTGATAACCATTGGCTGGAGGAAGTATTAATGATATAAAGAAACGGATATGACAAAGAAAGAAACATTGAAATTGTTTGAAGAACGTAAAGTCCGCACCGTGTGGGATGATGAAAAGGAAAAATGGTATTTTTCGATAGTTGATGTGGTGTCAGTTTTAACAGACAGTGTTGATGCAACTGCTTATTGGCGTAAGTTAAAGCAAAGACTTAAAGAAGAGGGAAATGAAACCGTGACAAATTGTCACGGTTTGAAAATGAAAGCCACAGACGGTAAGATGCGACTTACAGATGTGGCTGATACAGAACAACTACTACGTATCATTCAGTCTATCCCATCTCCCAAGGCAGAACCGTTCAAGCAATGGATGGCACATGTAGCATCCGAACGTCTTGATCAGATGCAAGACCCTGAGTTGAGTATTGAGCAAGCTATGATGGACTACAAGCGACTTGGTTACTCTGACAACTGGATAAACCAACGCTTGAAGAGCATTGAAATCCGTAAAGATCTTACAGATCAATGGAAACTACATAATGTAGAGGAAGGTGTTCAATATGCTACTCTTACAGACATTATCTATCAGCAATGGACCGGAAAGTCGGCAAAGGAGTACAAACAGTTCAAGGGCTTGAAGAAAGAAAATCTCCGGGACAATATGACCAATGAAGAATTGGTTCTTAATATGCTGGCCGAACTCTCTACGACAAGTATTACTAAAGCTAAAAATCCTCAGACATTGGGTGAAAATATGCAGTGTGCGGCTGACGGTGGTGATGTGGCTCGTGTGGCACGCGAACAGTTGGAGCAAAAAACCGGTCGTGAAGTGGTAACTCCCTTGTCGGCAAAAAGGTTTTTTGAAGGTCAGAAGCCGGAAGATTTATTGGAAAACAAGGAAAACGATGAATGATATGGAATATACAGATAAAGAATATTGTCTGGAGGTGTGGGGCGATTGGGCTTGTTTCACTCGTCCGGAGTTGAAAGTAGAGCGTGTGAGTTATGATGTCATTACGCCATCGGCGGCACGCGCCATCTTTGAAGCGATACTGTTTAAACGTTATGCCATGCGTTGGCAGATAACCAAGATTGAGGTACTCAGGCCTATTAAATGGGCTACCATTAGACGGAATGAAGTTGGAGCGGTGGTAAATTCCAGCATGAAACCAATTTATATAGATGATGGAAAGACACGCCAGCAGAAGAACACGTTGCTTCTGCTGGATGTGCGTTACCGAATTTATGCTAAGTTAGTATTTATTCCGGTAAAAGACCGTCCGAAAGAGGCTTTTGCCAAGCATCAGCCAAGTGCCGACGAGAATCCTATGAAGTATTATCAGATGTTCGAACGCAGGGCATCACAAGGGCAATGTTTTACGCAGCCCTATCTCGGATGTCGTGAGTTTTCTGCAAACTGGAAGTATATTGAAAGTACTGATAATCTTGATTATCCCTTAGCCGAAGACAGGGATTTCGGCATTATGCTTTATGATATGGACTTTGAGGAAAATCCACAAAAACCGAATGCTATGTTTTATAGAGCCCAAATGAAAAAGGGAGTGATTGTTGTACCGGATAAAGATAGTGAGGAGGTGTTGAGATGATACTGAAAGCATTATATGATTACTATCATCGAAGTGGAGATGATGTGGCCCCTTTTGGTTTAGAATACAAAGAGATTGGATTTATTATTGTTATTGATAAATATGGAAAATTTCTGCGCTTTGAAGACAGGCGCATAGATAAGAAGTCGGCACAGCGGTTTCTTGTTAAGAAAAGCGTTAGCCGGTCAAGTGCCCCTGTTGCAAACTATTTGTATGACAATTGTAAATATGTATTTGGTTATTCCGATAAGGGGGATATGGAAAAGATACGTAAGTACTTTGAAGTATTTAAGGCGAAAGTAAAAGATATATATGATGCTTTTCCGGATAATGAGGACATAAAAGCTGTTTATGCATTTTATCAGCAAGACCATTCTTTTATAGTTGGGGCTATGCAGAAAGATTCTTTATGGGATGATATAGCCAAAAATCTTAATAAGAAATATTCTACCTTTTCTTTCCTTATAGAAGGGGATACGAAAATAGTGGCTTCGAAAAGGGAATTGATAAATTTGTTTGACGAGAATCATGGCGTGGCAGGAAATCTTTGTTTGATAACAGGTAGATATTCAAAAGTTGTAGAGATTACAACTGCTACAAAGATACTTGGAAGCCAAGAAACAGCTAAACTAGTTGCATTTCAAGTTAATTCCGGGTATGATTCGTATGGGAAATCTAAAGGATACAATGCTCCAATATCAGAAGAAGCTGAATTTGCATATACAACCGCATTGAATCATTTGCTGCGTTCGGATTCTCACAATAAGTTTATGGTGGGCTCACGTACTTATCTTTTCTGGGCTTCCTCCAATAGCGAGGCTTCAAAAGAGTCCGAAAATAGTCTATTTTCTTTGTTGGGGCGGATTGAAGAAGAAAATGACGACTCAAACAGGCGCATAAAGTTAGTATATGATACTTTCCAGTCTATCTATAACGGAAAATTATCGGCAAACGATGATGACAAATTCTTCATTTTGGGTTTGGCTCCCAATTCGGCAAGAATTGCGGTAGTATATTGGAATGAGATGCCTTTGCGTGAGTTTGCAGGTTTGATAAGTAAACATTTTACGGATATGGAGATGGTTGACACTCGCAAAGATAAGAAGCCGTACGTGGGACTGCATTCCATTCTTGGAAATGTTACTCTTGGAGGAAAGTCAAGTGATGCGACTCCCAATCTTCCTGATGCTGTGGTGAGAAGCATATTTCAAGGGTTGCCGTATCCGGCTTCTCTCTTTCAAGCATGTATTCGTCGCATACGTGCAGAACAATCCGTCAATATAGTGCGTGCTGCTATCATCAAGGCATATCTCAACAGACTAAACGAAAATAACAACCATAAAAAATTAGATGTTATGTTAGACAAAGAAAATCAAAATCAAGGGTATCTTTGTGGAAGGCTATTTGCCGTACTTGACAAGATACAGGAGGATGCCAATGGTATTCATTCCATTCGAGAACGCTATATGAATGCTGCATCAGCAACTCCTTCCATGGTTTTTGCCACGGTGCTCAATCTTTCTACTCATCATATAGAGAAGTTGAATCCGGGTGGACAAGTGTTCTATGAGAAGCTGAAACAGGAAATTATATCCAAACTTGATGCAAAAGGATTTCCTCCACATCTTAACCTGCAAGATCAAGGACGGTTCTTTGTGGGATATTATCACCAACGTCAAGACCTTTTTATGAGTAAGGAAAATAAAGAAATGGAATAATAATTTTAAAAATATAAAGTTATGTCAGAACTAAAGAATAGAATTGATTTCGTTTACATATTTGATGTAAAAGATGGTAACCCAAATGGTGATCCGGATGCGGGTAATCTACCACGTGTGGATGCCGAAACAGGTATGGGACTTGTTACGGATGTCTGCTTGAAACGCAAGGTTCGTAATTATGTACAAATAGCAAAAGGGCTTGTGAATGGCTTTGATATATTTATCAAAGAGAAGGCAGTCCTGAATACTTTGATTGATAATGCACATGATGATTCAGAAGTAAAAAATGCAAAGGACAAAATAGAAGCAGCACGTCGTTTTATGTGTAATAATTACTTCGATATCAGAACATTTGGTGCAGTTATGTCAACAGGTAAAAATGCGGGTCAAGTTCGTGGTCCTATCCAGTTCACCTTTGCTCGTTCTATAGATCCAATTGCTGTAGCGGAACATTCTATAACTCGTATGGCAGTAGCAACAGAGAAAGAAGCGGAAAAACAAGATGGTGGCAATCGTACAATGGGACGTAAAGCCACCATTCCTTATGGCCTCTATGTCTGTCACGGCTTCATCTCCGCCAACTTGGCACAACAGACAGGATTTTCTGAAGAAGACCTTGAACTATTTTGGGAAGCTTTAAAGAACATGTTCGATGTGGATCGTTCGGCGGCACGTGGATTGATGAGTGCTCAAAAACTGATAGTCTTCAAGCATGACTCCATATTGGGTAATGCTCCCGCCAACAAGTTGTTTGAATTGGTAAAAGTGGAGAAAGTCTGCGATGGAGCACCACGCTCATTCATCGACTATTCAGTTACTATAGATAAGGAGAATGCTCCATCAAATGTAACTATTGAGGAACTGATATAATTCCATCGTATGTACAATGAAGACGATATGCTTATGTTGTCGGGGATTCAGCACTTTAGGTGCTGTCCCCGGCAATGGGCTTTGATACACATTGAGCAGCAATGGAACGATAATCGTCTCACCATCGAAGGACAGATTCTGCACAAGCATGTAGATGATCCGTTTTATAGACAAAAGTGTGGTGACCAGATAACATTACGTGCGGTGAATATCGCTTCGCGTGAACTTGGACTCTATGGAATCTCTGATGCCATAGAGTTACTTCCTTCCTCATCTTTTGAAAATACGATTTTGCATCCCAACTATCCGGGGCGATGGCAACCGGTTGCTGTGGAGTATAAGCATGGCAAACCGAAAAGAAACGAAGTGGATGAAGTGCAGTTGGCAGCACAAATCATGTGTATAGAAGAAATGTATGCTATCCATATACCATACGGCTCTTTCTTTTATGGGGAGCTTCGCCATCGGGTTAATGTGGATATAACGGAGGAGCTGCGAAATATAGTCAGACAATGTGCCCGGGATATGCACGATATATTTAGTAAAGCGGTTATCCCGAAGGCTGAATATGGGAAACATTGTGACAAGTGCTCGCTGAAAGATATCTGCATGCCGGAAATGGTAAATAATTGTACTTCGGTAGATAATTACCTTACTAAAAATCTGTACCTATGAGAAAACTATTGAATACTTTGTATGTGACGACACCGGAAGCGTATCTTAGTAAGGATGGGCTGAATGTCGTTATATCTGTTCAGCAGGAGGAGGTGTTTCGTATTCCTGTCATAAATATAGAGGGCATCGTTACGTTCGGATATATGGGCGCAAGTCCCGGTGTGATGAAATTGTGTAGTGACAATGGTATATCACTCACATTTCTTTCTCCACAAGGCAGATTTATCAGCAGGGTTCAAGGTGCTACGAAAGGGAATGTTCTGTTACGCAAAAAGCAGTACCAATTGTCGGACGATGCATCTTGGTCGTTGCATGTGGTTAGGTTGATGATTGGTGGTAAGATTCAAAACTATCGCAATATATTGAGGAGATATATTCGTGATTATGGTGAGAATGAAGACATTAATAGGGCGGTGCAAGTATTGGAACGTGCCAAGCGTGATGCTTTGAAGGCTCAAGATAAGACGGAATTAATTGGTTATGAGGGGATGGCTTCGAATGCCTATTTTGAGGTATTGCCAATCTTGATACTTAATCAGAAGACTGATTTCCCATTTCATGGTCGCAATCGTCGTCCTCCCAAGGATGCGGTGAATGCCATGTTGTCTTTTGCATATACGTTGATAGCCAATGATGTTGCGGCCGCTCTCGAAACTGTTGGCCTTGATCCATACGTCGGGTTTCTCCATACACTCCGTCCGGGGCGCACATCGTTGGCCTTAGATATGATGGAAGAGTTACGTGCTTACCTTGGCGACCGTTTTATTTTGTCGTTGATTAATAAAAGACAGATTTCAGTAAAAGACTTCTTGTTCCAAGGTGATAATGGGGTTGTTATGACAGATAAAGGGAAAAAGACTTTTATTACTGCATGGCAGGCAAGGAAAAGGGAAGTGATAATTCATCCTTATCTTAATGAAAAAGTTGAAATAGGGCTTCTGCCTTATGTGCAGGCTATGTTAATGGCAAGGTATATCAGGCAGGATATTGACGATTATCCGGTATTTCTTATAAAATGATTTTTAATTATGTACATTCTTGTGACTTACGATGTGGATACTACAAGCAAAGAGGGGGCTCGCCGTTTACGATGTGTGGCCAAGGCTTGTCTGGATTATGGACAGAGGGTGCAGAACTCAGTCTTTGAGTGTGTAGTGACGGAAGCGCAATATTCTCTTCTAAAAGGGAGAGTTAGGGATATTATTGATATGTCTCTTGATAGTGTTCGTTTTTATATTCTTAGTAAAAATGAGAATAAGAGGGTGGAAGTAATAGGTGTTGAAACGGCGTATAAACTTGAGGAGGCTCTTATAATATAATGCGAATGTGGTGTGTTACAAAAAAAGTAGTATCTTCGCATGTGTTAATAATCAGTAGATTAAATTATTTGTAAAGTATTTCTTCGTTATGAAGTTGAATAATAATGATGATTCGCATAACAGTGGATTAAATTTGCTGATTTATAATATGTTATTAGATATAGAGTCACACCCTGCGTGGGTGTGTGGATTGAAACCTAATATCCGGCTATAATCCTTAGGTAATAAACTGTCACACCCTGCGTGGGTGTGTGGATTGAAACACTATACAGTGATCTGTATAGAAATACTAATTTGTCACACCCTGCGTGGGTGTGTGGATTGAAACATCTTTGAAGGATACGACAAAGATAAGCATGGATAGTCACACCCTGCGTGGGTGTGTGGATTGAAACGATTTATCCGATGTTTGAAGTATCGAACAATCAGTCACACCCTGCGTGGGTGTGTGGATTGAAACTTCGAGGTCTCGCTTATGTTGTTGTAGCAAGCTAAGTCACACCCTGCGTGGGTGTGTGGATTGAAACATTTACACGGGATGCGACAGATGGATTTCTCATCGTCACACCCTGCGTGGGTGTGTGGATTGAAACATGGATGGAAGCTGTCTGCATGAATACTCGTTTAGTCACACCCTGCGTGGGTGTGTGGATTGAAACGTTCAAATTAATATTATTCATTGTCTATTTTTTTGTCACACCCTGCGTGGGTGTGTGGATTGAAACAGCACCCCTCCATTAACGTCCTTCTTGGCATTGTGTCACACCCTGCGTGGGTGTGTGGATTGAAACCTTCTTCATGTCAGACTTTTTTAAGATATCAGCCGTCACACCCTGCGTGGGTGTGTGGATTGAAACACAATGTAATTTATAAGCATGGGCAAACATCTTTGTCACACCCTGCGTGGGTGTGTGGATTGAAACTAAGTATTACGATGCACCCTATAATCTTTCTCGGGTCACACCCTGCGTGGGTGTGTGGATTGAAACATGTAATGATGCATGGAGATACAGACTATAATCCGTCACACCCTGCGTGGGTGTGTGGATTGAAACTTCCAATCCTTAACTGGTCAGAAGCCGATGTTTGGTCACACCCTGCGTGGGTGTGTGGATTGAAACAACGTAAACCTATCCGTTACTGTGATACATGCAAGTCACACCCTGCGTGGGTGTGTGGATTGAAACATGCAACACCCCGTCTATTATTATTCCGTTTTTTAGTCACACCCTGCGTGGGTGTGTGGATTGAAACTAACATAAAATATGGTGGTGGATTGATATTTACAGTCACACCCTGCGTGGGTGTGTGGATTGAAACATAATATGGTTGACTGATAACAATGATTACTCTTGTCACACCCTGCGTGGGTGTGTGGATTGAAACTTGCGTTATCTTTGTTTCGTAGTCATTCCAATTAGTCACACCCTGCGTGGGTGTGTGGATTGAAACTTGATCGAAGCGCTATCCTGTGTCAATACCTTCGTGTCACACCCTGCGTGGGTGTGTGGATTGAAACACACCCTTAGCAACGTAATATTGCTTAATGAAGGTCACACCCTGCGTGGGTGTGTGGATTGAAACATTATCGTTTCGTGCTATGTAAATGAGGGAATATGTCACACCCTGCGTGGGTGTGTGGATTGAAACAAGTCCGTCTGCCTGCTGGGCAAGCTCAAGGGGTCACACCCTGCGTGGGTGTGTGGATTGAAACATCTTTGGGTGAATGGGAAACTGGAGCAAATGTTGTCACACCCTGCGTGGGTGTGTGGATTGAAACGAATGTGCAAGCTGCACCAGTAGGACCATTAATAGTCACACCCTGCGTGGGTGTGTGGATTGAAACATCGAATAGCGTCCAAACGGGGTGGCCGATTTCGTCACACCCTGCGTGGGTGTATATGGATTGAAGCATTGTTCACTCGTTGGTCAAGTTTATGGAAGAATTGTAAGCATTCGGCCTCTTGTGTATTTCTCTTCAAGCTGTTATAAAGTCAAAAGCCAAACGAAGTACGTTAGGCTTTTGACTTTGTTATGACTGGAAAAAACACGCACAATCCCGGATGCTTATCTTTTGTCTGTCTTCTTTTGTGGTTTCACCTAGGTGACAATACATTGGCATCTAAGTGGAGAGGCGTAGTCACCCAAGTGATACGCTTGCTTCACCTTGGTGAAACTATAAATTCAACTAAGTGTTCCAAAGCAAATATATTATATTTTTACTATACTATCCCTTGTTGTTTATTTGTTATATTGTTGGTTATTAATGTGCTATTATCTGCTTGTATCGATTGTTTTTTCTTGTCTTTATAAGATATATTAAAACATAAACTAACATGAAAATTGGTATAATTGACCTTTGTAAACAAATAGAAGATCCTAGTATGAACCGCAAGAAAGTCCATAAAATGGAAACTAGTATCTATATATCCATTGCTGCTGTAATCTGTGAGGTCCAGTCCTGGAATGAAATTGAGGAATTTGGCAATTCGAAAATTGCTTTTTTCAAGAGTCGCATACCCGGCCTGGAG
>ULVC01068622.1_pt1 | contig 12261 bp, 11 predicted proteins | sample 1958821 | NCBI WGS metagenome assembly ULVC01 (sample SAMEA4835769, study PRJEB28245) | human gut metagenome | biome: gut microbiome; material: fecal sample | place: Denmark | collected 2008 | reverse complement strand
TTATGTTTTACTACCTTATAGATTTACACTATTCTCAAACGGTCGTTTTTGTCTGTGAACGTCTGAACGCGTTTTACTACCTTATAGATTTACACTATTCTCAAACGGTATTGTAAAAATCGTTGATGATATTAATGTTTTACTACCTTATAGATTTACACTATTCTCAAACTAGGAGATAAAGTATCCGTAGGAAATACAGTTTTACTACCTTATAGATTTACACTATTCTCAAACACGCAGTTTTCTTTTTTGAAAATCTGAATTGTTTTACTACCTTATAGATTTACACTATTCTCAAACTTTTTGCCGATGTCGTGTATATCATAATAGTTTTACTACCTTATAGATTTACACTATTCTCAAACTCTTCAAGCTCTTTTTTAACTGTCCGCTTTGTTTTACTACCTTATAGATTTACACTATTCTCAAACGCACCTGATTTCGTTAGTTCAAATGCTGAAGTTTTACTACCTTATAGATTTACACTATTCTCAAACAACGGAAATAAACCCGAAATCTATTTATGGTTTTACTACCTTATAGATTTACACTATTCTCAAACTTTGTGCTGTCCTCAACCACAAAACTGCTCGTTTTACTACCTTATAGATTTACACTATTCTCAAACAAGACAAACTCTGTGTTGAGATATCGGACAGTTTTACTACCTTATAGATTTACACTATTCTCAAACTCTGGCATTATCAACATCGGCGGATTGGTTGTTTTACTACCTTATAGATTTACACTATTCTCAAACAGACAGATTTATTTGAGGTTATTGAAAATGGTTTTACTACCTTATAGATTTACACTATTCTCAAACCACGCTCAAGACCACAAAACACAAATACAGTTTTACTACCTTATAGATTTACACTATTCTCAAACACAAACTTTTTGCAGTTCTCAAAAATGCAAAGTTTTACTACCTTATAGATTTACACTATTCTCAAACTTGAGCCGTCAACAAGCGTATGTTTGTCTGTTTTACTACCTTATAGATTTACACTATTCTCAAACCTCAAATTGGGAATAAAATGCACCCACTATACTGTGCACGGCAAATCTATGAGGTTATTTTATAACATTTGTATAATGATTGTCAATAAAATTCGCACAAATCATTATCAATCACAACAAGTTTTTCGTATTCAGAAACTTCTTTCGGCACTGAGTTTTCAATGTTAAGCAAATATATACCGTGCATAACAGCGGATTCCAAAAGATTTTCACATTCACTGTCATCAAGATAAATATGCAGATTTTGAACAATAAAACACTTTATTCCAAGATACTCTTTCATAAGTTTGAAATATCTTAAAAGATGACCGACATTATCATCCGAGGCATCTGCAGGCGCAAATGAAAACAATTTTACTAATGCCATTGTTTCGATACTTTCGCAGAACTGAAAATCATAATCATTTTCCTTAGAAAGCTCGCAGCACAAGCTCACACATAAAGCTTTAATTTCTGAAATTTGCGGAAAATATTTTGTATTACACAAATTTTCAAAAAAAGAATTTACTTTAGTCATCATTTTTCTGTCAGAAAATTCAAATGTAAGAACGCTGTCAACATATTTGACTGATTTTGAAAAATCAAGCGGCTTAAAATTTTCGGAAAACACAAACATTTCATTACAATCACATTCACTAACCGAAAGTATTGTATGTCTGAAAAGTTTTTTATTTTCTATAACAAGAGTGACCGCATTGCTTTTTGAAAAATCAAAAGGCTCCGACATATACTTGAAAAGAAATTTCATAGCATTAACAACCTTTCGTCACTGTCAACGGTATCACTTGAATAATCGCCTGTAATTATCTCAATTTTTGAAAACTGTTTTTCGGTAACAGACAAAATCTGAACAAGTCCCTCCGGCGGTTTATTCTTTTTCAAAGCGTCAATTATTGCCGCTGCCGTATTCTGATTCAAAGCAAGCTTAACATACACAGATTCCTGCATCATCATAAAACCGTTTTTTATTAAATATCTTCTGAATTTTCCGTAGTTATGCCTCTGTAAAGGAGTTTCAACGGGCAAATCAAATAAAACCATTATTCTCATAAATCTGTAACTCATTTTCCTGCAAACCTTATAAGCGAGGTATCACATTCTTCTATTGCATCAAATACACTTTTGCAGTATATTTTCACGGCATTTATAAAAGTTTGTGTTCTGCCGTCAATTTTGAATTCATCGTTTAACAAATTGAATATTGATATTTTTTCTTCTTTTTCAAACTTTTGAGGATTCATATCCTTTACCGCTATATCAACGAACGGGCGAAAAGGTTCCATTAAATCACAGCTCAGATTGTATTGATTAAACATATTATCGTGAAATAATCCCAATTGTGTGAGATATCCATTTGCTGTAATTTCTCGGTTAAAAACGGAAAGAACAATACTGTAGCCATAGTTCAGAGCAGCATTTATAGGACATTCGTCATTGCGACTGAATGATTTTCCGAACAAGGCATTAAAATACACCTTGGCGGCATGTCCTTCTCTGTTTGATTTATCATTAAGTTCAAGCTCATCTATATATCCCATAAGCATACTGCTTTGTGGAAGTTTGTATATTTCAAGAACCTTAGCTTGATTCTTAATTTTTTCGGCTACAATCTGAGTCCACACACATTGCTTTACCGTTTCATTCCACGCAATTTGTCTTTTAATTTTAAGACTGCAGTCATGACTACCGTAATATGGCGTAAGTTCCGAAAGAGGATTGTGCTTTTCATCGCAGAATATGACCTTTACTTTTTTCTTGATAAGCTCACAAAGGAGAGCGGCAGTAACCGAAACAGCTGTACTTTCAATAACAAGCACGGATATTTCACTTATATGTACCTTTACCGTGCTTTCAACATCACGCACAACAAGGTGTCCCATGCTGTAATCCAGCTTGGATGTTTTCGTAATTACTACCGTTCTCCAACTCATCTAAATATCCTCTTTTCTGATAACTTACATATGTAACAAATCAATCTTCTTCTCAAACAAACCTGTTACCGACTGATGAACAAGATAAATCGACTTTACACCTTTAACCTCCGACAATACGGAATTTAAACCAACTCTTCCCGAAGAACTACCCTCACCAATATACGTAAGATTTCCTAAAACAGCATTACAATGTATGATTTTGAGTATTTCTGTAAGAACAAAACATTGTTTTCTAATATCCAGTTTTTCAAAAGCATCACGATGAGATATGATTTTAGCACCCATATCACCAAATTTAACTTTTAAAACTGTATCTGTCATTTTATAGGTTAAAATATCAAATAACTCAATATTCTCATCGGTACTCACTTTGTCAAGCTCTGTAATATTGTAATTTTCAGGCTTGGAATTCAACTTAACGACATTTCTGATATATTTTTCTGTATCATAACTAACTGTTAACTGCATGGCTGGTTTGTATATAATTTGCTTACCAGTCTTGGCACTTATATGCATTCTGAAACCGTCAATTTCAATGCAGGCATTATATTTTACAACGGGAATCAGAACCACAGGATTTTTCAAGCCAAGAGTTTCACTCAGATATTTTTCAGGGTTTGCTTCATACTGAGCCTTAATGTAAGAATCAATTGCAACAAGCTGACGCATTTCTTTGCCCTTTTTACCCTCGTATTTAACAAATGAAAAGTACGAAGATGTCGGCTTGTCATATCCGCCGTATTTACTGATATCCGAAAGCGGAGAGTTCTGTTTTAGCGAAACCTGACCGCTTCCTTTTTTAAGAGGATTCATCTTGAAGAGTCCGCCGTTTCTTGTTAAAGCATACCTTGTGAAGCGGATATTGTTCTTGTTCATAGTCTTTCTGACAATTTTGATTGACTTATTATCATCAATTGACCATGCGTTCGGTGTATTAAAACTGAACATTTTGTTCAGGCTGTAAGCTTTGGTTTTCAAACCTTCAATAAATATGGACTTGTTGTGTGTACAGCGTTCGTTATACACATTGCCGACAACAATATTTAGATAGGCATCTTTTGCATGGTGAAAATCGTTTACTTCTCTGCATTTTAAGAAATCATATTCGTGTCTGAATTCAGAAACCGTTGACGCTTTTACATACACAATTTCAGTATCGGGATACAATTCTTTAAAAAGTGACGCAACTGCTTTTGTTGATTGAGATGTTTCAACAATCTGTCTTGCAATAAAATCTGAAAGTTCGCTGTCAGAAAGCGGAGTTACCCTTGTAAGCCTCTCGTACTTTTTCTTGCTAATAAGACCTTTATCCATAAGCAAATGCCAGAAGCCTTTCATCTTTTCACGAATGGAGCTGTCAAGCGGATATGTATTATCCTTGTGAGCATTAACCTGTTTCTTTACAAGGGCACGGTTATCAAGGCTGTCATCTTTAACTTTTGAACGCGGGAAAATGTGATCTACATCGTAAATGTTTTGATTGTACAATTCCGACAGATTTATCGGTTCTCCCGTGTACATACACTTGCCGAATTGAGTATAGTAAAAATACAGTCTGTCTCTTTTAAATTCATCATCAGGTGTTTTTTCAAGAGATTCCCAGAGTTCGCCCGAATCCTCACCGCATTTTTTATATAAATCTACAAGCTTGGTCTTTCTTGACTCTTTACGGCCTTTGTCACCTTTCACACCGTCTTTTCTTGTCATCTCAACAAATATCTTTTTAGGTGCATGACCTTGAATTTTGTTGATTTCATGCATAATTTTCAAAGACTGATACACAGGTCGTTTTACCGCAGGAGAAATATAGAGATTCTCCACCATTTTCTCAAGGCTTTGCCCTGTCTGAATGCCGTCAAGATAGTTTTGTCTGCTCTGTTCAAAACCGTATTTTGAGCCAAGCAGCTCCATAAGATTATCATTTGTCTGCCATAGTGCATGGATAATGTTAAATTGCAACTCGCCTGTATTTTTATCGACATTATAAACTTCAGTAAGAAACTCCTTTGATAATCTTCCCCAATCCTTGTATTTGAGTTTAGAAATTCTCATTATATCTTCATCCGATAATTTTGAACCGAGCTGCCTTTTTAAACGCTTTCTTAAAAGTTTTTTATCATCGCCAAATACAGTTATAGCTTTTATAGCGTCCTCTTTTTCGCTGTCGGTCAGATTAAACTGTGACATTTCAATTGCGGAACGCATACTTGACTTAAAATCACCGTCAATACCTGTAATATCAAAAGCAACACCTTTTTCGCTTTTTAGATAATTTAGCAAATCTTTTCTTCTGACCTTTTTATGCGTCATAAACAAGTCATTAAATATTGCCTGTTTAAGACTTACATCAGGCTTTTTGCCGTCAAGTCTTAAATTATTCAGTTCATTAAGAACCGTAAAAGCACTGTATAAAATCGAATTCTTAGGTATTACATCCTTCGTTGGAAGATATGTACATTTTGAAGTCAGATTATTTATAAAATTCTCTGCCGATTGCTCTATGTCAACAACACTGTCAAAATTCCACGGATATATTTTTTCATCACTTCTGACAAGCCAGGATTTTAGGCTGTGATTATTCAGCGGACCTACATAATACGGTATTCTGAATTCAAAAATTTTGACTATCTTGTCACTTACAGAAATTCCGTTTTCATCTTTTTTATTAAGAAATTCAAGATAAGTTGAAGCATTTTTCAGAATTGCTTTCAGTTCACTCCTATTCACCTGCATAGGAATAACGCCGTTATCTTTTACGACAATTTTCGGCATAAATGTACCGTTTTCAATCTTATCAAACATTTCTTCATAGCCTGTTTTGTCAAGCTTTTCAAACTTTTTCTTCAGATATTTGCAGAAATCCGCCTGATTTGTACGATACTGAATCACACCGTTTCTGCCGTTTTCTTTGTACTTTCCGCAATATGCCGTATAGTTATCAAGCTTGTCCTTTGTAATTCTAAAGATTTCGCCATATAACGATTTACATCTTTCTTTAACGAAATCTTTGAGCATTTTCAAATCTGAACTATGTTCTTCGTATGTTTTGACTTTAGCAAAGGAAATATACTTTTCACCGTTCAAAATATCTGCAAGAATTGCCCAGTCATAAACCGCCTTTGCTTTTTCGATAAGTTCAAACTTTTCTTGTAACAAATCACGGTATGTATTTTCATTATCGTCATAACCGCTTTCAAAGGTAATACCGTTTACTTCCTCACTGTCAAACGACTTATCACCGAACATATCGGAAAATTTAACCTTTCTGCCACACATCAAATCTATCAAAGCGGTTTCATATGGATTATTTCTTTTACTGTAACCGAAAAGCTTGTACGATTCGGACGATTTTGCAGTTTTCTTCAATGTTTTGTCCTTTAATATTTCTGAAAATCTTAACGAATCATTGCACTCAAATTCAATTTCACATTCTTCTTTTAAGTAAAGTTTTAAATCGTCAAAAAGAGCTTCAAACGAGGATTCACTTTCAAAATCAGACCCCATATTATCAAACAAGAAATGTCCTCTGTGTTTTATAATATGATGTAACGCAAGATATACAAGTCTTATATCGTGTGGTTGTGAACTCTTAATCAATTCTTTTCTAAGATGATATATTGTAGGGTAGTCTGTATGGAATTCTTTATCGGTGTAATTACCGTCTGCAAAAACCGCATACGGAACATTTGATGATTTGTCATCAAGATACAGACAACTTTCTTTTAATCTCTGATAAAAAGCATTATCAACTTTAGAAATTTCCTCATCAAAAAGCATTTGCAGCCATTCAATACGGTTTCTTTTTCTCAAACCTCTTCTTCGTGCCGATCTAAGAGTTCTTCTCTCGGCAGCTGAATTACTCTCCTCAAAGAGATCAACACCCCACATGGCATTGCCTTTAAATTTGCAAAGATTGTAATCTGTATCGGCTACTGCATATCCGACAGAATCCGTTCCTATATCAAATCCTGTATAATAATCGTCATTAAAATTCTTCATAAATTTCCTCCTTTTCTATTGACAAAGTATTTATTTTGTAATATTATTAAGATAATCTAATTACCTTATTGGATTTACACTATGAGTTCAAATAAAAATTCATTCTATCCGTTGCTTAGGCAACCATCACAGTGTGTGATTTGAGGATTCGGTTTTCCGAATCCTTTTCTTTTGTCTAATTTTAGCACATACTGTAGTTATTTTCAATATCTTTAAGTTATTTTATCCTTATTTTTAGTACATTTTATTCAGTTATACAATTTCAGTATACTTTCTATATATTTTGCATAGTATAACATACTACTATCAGTATGTCGTATTATACATTTTTAAAATCAAAAGATTTCTGCCTCGCCAATTGCTTGCGGTGCGTAACCTTACCCCTCATCAAAGCCCTTCTATTTCAAATATTGCTCTATAATAAAAGTTGGGGTAAGGGATAGAGCCTACAAAAAAATTTCAAAAAAGTAGAGCATATTTTGCCAAGATCCGTTAAAAGGAATTGCTTAAAAACCTGAAACGGAGAACAAAATATGCTCTACAGATGTTTTACAGAAAAGCTCTTAGGGTTCTGCTCGAATGTACTCAGCCAAAGACATCGAAGAACTTAATGCTAAAAACATTGAATATCCCGACGGCTCAATGCACACGCTTTACGAGGCGGAACAACAACAAAGAGCTTTTGAACGCAAAATCAGGGCAACCAAAAGAACACTTGCCGCTTGTGATGAGGCTCTTAATAACCTCTCTGACGAAGAGCTGTTACAAAAATTAGAAAAAAATTTCAGCCAATATTCAAGCAAGTTGAAACGGCAGGAGTAAGAACTGAATAGCTTTTGCAATAAGACGGGATTACTTTCTGACCGCTCTCGCCAACAGGCTTATGGTTTTGGCAGAAGTACTGCTCAAAAAGCTGTTTGGAAAAATAAGGAAGCAGTTGCAAATTCCGCTGAAAAGAGTATAATTAAAAGCATAGATATTGATGATTTTGAAGTCGTTACATATGGAAAAAATTTTAACGCTGAAGTGAGTAAGGTTATAATTGACACCATGTCAAAATGTGAATCTGAGGGTGGATTCATCATTAGTGAAATTGTTGCAAAAAGTTTACCCAAAAATGATAAAGGAACTCCTGTTTTACAAATTGAACCTTTATCAAACGGATTGTTACAATTGTCTTTAAACACAGATATACTTCCTGGAAAATCTTGATAAAATCAATCAAATATTTGCAAATTCAAAACTATCTATAGCAAACACATTAGAAGAAGCTGTGTGGCATGAAAGTGGACACGCAAAGACAATTTTCGGAATGAGATCCGAAGATGTCAAAAAACTATATGATGAACTGTCAAAAATTCACATAGAAGGTATCAGTATTATTGCTTATGATGATGGTGCGGAAGCACTTGCGGAATTAGAAGTTCTAAGAAAACGTGGTGTTAAAGTATCAAAAGAATGGATGCAATTCTATGAAAAATATATTGGGAGGAAATACTAATGATTTGTATTTCAGATTGTTTTGAATGTAAACATCAAAGAGATAAATTGTTAGACGGTTGGATACCTTGTTGTGATGCTTTTCCTGAAGGAATCCCATTGGACTTTAAATTTGGTAAAGTAAAAGAGATGAAAGAGTGCAACAATGGTATTGGCTTCGAGAAAAAAGAAGAATAGTTTTATTTGCCTTGTATCGGCTTTAATTACTGAAAGGTAAAGTGTTATTTGATTAAAACAAAATTAAACGAATTTAAAAGGGTATTAAAGGGGTGTTTGAAACATCCCTTTTACTTTTACCCACAGATTATGGTTATAAGCTCCCGAATTTCGGGGGCTTTTAATATTGCTCAAATATCTGAGCATACACACAATTGCTAATAAATTGAAAGGAGCAAACAAATGGACTTAATGGAAATTTTAAAAACCCTGTTTGGCGGCGAAGCTTTGACATTTGAACAGTTTGCAGAAAAGGTAAACAATGCGGCAGATGTTAAGCTCGGCAACCTTGCAGGCGGTCAGTATGTCGAAAAGGACAAGTACGATGATGTATCAAATCAGCTTGCAAGTGCAAACGCAAATCTTGAGGGTTATGACCCGACTGGCAGGATAAGGTTAAGCAGGCACAGACCGGACTATTCTCAAAACACAAAATTCTCGGCGGTCTCCTTGATTTAAATTGTCAGGCGACTCCCGTAGTAATCTCAGCAGGTCAGTATGATAAAGTAGCGCCTAAACATTTCTTTTTCGTGAGTATCTTATATTATTTACTTCAAATTCAGCTTCTGAACGATAATGTTATTCCAATTCTTTGATTCCTACACTTTTCAAATACCGGTAAATTCCGTCATAATATTCCGGTTTTGCGGTCATATCAGTTTCATCACCTGTCGGTACAAAAATAACAAATCCCTGTCTTGCCCTCGTCAGGAGGACTCTATAAGCGTTTTTCAAGTAAAGGATATTATCTGCAGATTTTATATTTTGCCATTTTGTGCCAACAAATTTCAGATGTTTAAAATCACCGTTTTCAAATCTTAAATCTGCATCCCAACAAACAATTGTCCAATCAAGTTCAAGACCTTGAATATCAAATTCTGTTGCGGTTTCCTCTAAATGAAATGATGAACGAACATCGTTTTTACCGTTTAAAAACCAATTCGTGGCTTCAATTTTATTTTGAACCCATATTCCGTATTTTCTGAGTCTTTTGGCACCGGAACTTGCAGTAAGCCCATATCTTTGCGATCCTTTTGCCTGACTTCTAACCCATAGTTTTGCTTTGTGTAGATTTCGAGTCACAAAGACAGGATAATCATTCTTAAACTGCTCATACAATCTTTTAGCAGTATCAATATCAACATCAAGAAGAGCCTTTACAAAATTTGAAACATTTTCACTTCTGAATGAACGTAACGAAACGGCTAAGTGCAAATCTTCAATTATGTTTACATTCATATTTTTCGTCATTTCGGCAAAATTATGCCCTTTGGAATATTCATCATCAGTGATTTTATCTGAAACATAAATGTCCCAGTTTGGATAATTATTTCTCAATGAATCAAACCATCCATAAATACCGGCCGATTCACCCTTATTGATTTCTTGACCGCCACCGATTAAACATATTATTGTTGCCCAGTCATTGTGACGGTTTAATATACTAATCAGGAATTCAGGTTCTGACATATTAAAATCTTCAATATGTTTCTTCTTTTTCATAAAATCAGTCAAATTTTGTTCGTCCCAAGCTCGTTGAGCTTCATCGAAAATTGCAACTTTTTCAACAGGAGGAGTATCAACAGATATTGCATCATCCCTAAAATGATGAATAATTTGTATAAATTCTTTTACCTTTCTGGAGGCTTCTTTTCTTGAAATATTATTTCTCTTTGCATCATCACGAGCAAGTGCTTCTTGTAAAACATCAACAAGCGGTCCATTGCCCGAGAGAAATACAGCATGCTCATCTTCAGCTATTTTCTGCCTTTCAACAGCTATATTAAGACCTGCAAGAGTTTTTCCTGCACCCGGAACACCTGTAATAAAACAAATTGATTTTCTGTTATGAGCTTTGCTATAATCTATAATTTTATTGATTGCTTTAGTAGTTTGATTAAGATTTTTCGCACTTGCATCATTTCTCGAAATATCTTCAACATTGTGACCGAGATACAAGGCCTGTGCAGCCTCTATAATCGTCGGTGTTGGCATATAAAGTGAGTTAATCCAATCATCAGGTATTATTTCATCCTGAATAAATTTTAAAGAAACTTCTGTTATGTATTTGGCAATTTCGTATTCGTTGCAACAAATCGTTTCTAAAACATTATCTTTTGAAATCCGAATTTCTTGTTTTACGCTGTGAGCCTTAGTAGAAATTAAAATTGGAACTAAAAGTCTGTTATGACTTTCTTTGTGAAAACAACTTAAATCAAAAGCATAGTCAGTTACTTGTTCAATAGCATATGAAGGGTATTTCTTTTCACCGACTTTAAATTCTAACAAAAAAATTATTCCTTTATAAATAACAATATTATCAATGCGATTACCTATTCGTGGAATGGTATATTCAAATATAATATGTCCATCTAAAAACTGAGATAACTCTCGCTTCAAAATTTCAATTTCTCTATTCCAAGTATTCTTTTGTAAGTCCTCAGCAGAAAACTGGTCATTCGTTGTTATTTCGCCAAATATACTGTAATTATCTTGATTTAGGAAACTTTGAATGTCATTTGAATAATATGAACGTTTTACCATTATGTATTCCTCATTTAAAATTAGTTATATGATTATCATAACATATATATGTATTATTGTCTATTGTATGGTTGAAATTGTCAATGTAATAAAAGATAGATTAAAAAGTTTGGCACAATGCCTGCGGTGATATTTTAAGATTTATAGTCAGGCGTATGTTCATAAACATATTAATTCTACAACAAAACAAGCGACAGCTTAATTTCTGTCGCTTGTAATTATCATATATTCTGTTTTTTCGGGTTACACCAACTATTGACATAGAGCCTAAAAAAGAAAACAGAGTAGTCAAAAGACTACTCTGTTGTGGCTCCCCCAACTGGGCTCGAACCAGTGACATCATGATTAACAGTCATGCGCTCTGGCAAGTGGAGGGGAATAGTATTTATAATATCATAATACTTTTTACTGTTAGGGAAAAAATAATCAGAATTAAAATTTTCAGGAATACACTTTACATCTGCTACCAATATGATGCCTTCATAGTCATCAGTTAAAAGTTCCTCAAGTTCTTCTTTAGAAAAACGCGGATTAATACTATCGTCATATATATAATCTACATAAATTAGAAAATCTGCAGATTGATCATTGTTCCACACCCCTCTAAGAAGTAGTAATTCATTATCAATATCTTTTGGTAACAACTGGTGCAGTCTATCTAACACACACATTGCAAGCTTTGCATCATAATCAGTAACATTGCCATTACGTCGAGATAATTTAACATATGCTTCTTCCGTTGTTAATATGGCAACTGATGGGTCACTAGAATATGAGAGTCTATATTCATCGCTTTTATGATTATCAAAAATAGATTCATAAAATTCCTCATCTTCTATATTTTTATTTTGGTCTTCTTCATCTATTTTTTGAATAGTAAAACTATATCCAGAGCCAGGTAACAGCCAATCTATATAATTTATATTGCAAATATGTTTGTCCCTATACTGAGTACGCTCAACATAGTTATTTACATTAAAAAACTCATTTGTTGCCAAGGCTAAATAATATTTATTATTATGATTTTTTAATACAATTTCAA
>ULVC01006803.1_pt1 | contig 12299 bp, 15 predicted proteins | sample 1958821 | NCBI WGS metagenome assembly ULVC01 (sample SAMEA4835769, study PRJEB28245) | human gut metagenome | biome: gut microbiome; material: fecal sample | place: Denmark | collected 2008 | reverse complement strand
TATTTCATTTCACTTGATGCGAAGCATCAAATATCACAATTTGCAGAGCAAATTATTTCACCGTGAGCGAAGCGAACGATTTCGCTTTCTGTGTAAAAAATTTCAAAAAGACATGGTAAAATATTCTTGTAAGAACGCAAAAGCGGACAATGTTAATTTGCGTTGCTTGAAGCAACACTGCTTCCTGCACTATAATGAAAGTGCAAAGGAGGAATTCACAATGTTTCAAGATAATTTAAAAGCGTTTCGAAAGAAGAAAGGTATCACACAGGAAGAGCTGGCGGCAAGGCTGAATGTCGTAAGACAGACCGTTTCAAAATGGGAAAAAGGTCTTTCCGTTCCCGACTCCGAGCTGCTGATAAAGCTGGCGGAGATTTTAGAGGTGCCGGTAAGCCGGCTGCTCGGTTCTAAAATCGAAGAGGAAGAACAGCCGGACGATTTGGCGGAACAGCTTTCCCGAATCAACGAGCAGCTTGCAATCAAAAACAGGCGGGCGAGAAGAGTCTGGAAAGCGATAGCCTTCATCGTCGGCGGCGTTATTGCCGTATATGTCCTGATTTTAATTCTTGCAACCGTCTTTTCCTTTTCGCCCGACCAATCCGGCACAACAGCAGGCAGCTCGCAGTCTGTTGAGGCAATCGTGGAAAAAGGCTGAAAATCGGACGCTTTCATAACTGCGGTGAGGGAAACATCTTGTGCCGCAACTGTTTCTCACGAGTTTTTAGGTAGAAAAATTCACAAAGTATATGGTATAATTACATTGGTTCAGAACAATAAAGGAAGATTTTCGGAAGACAATGAATTTGAAAAACAGGGCAAAGGAGAGAGTGCAGTGTCAAAGTTTGATTTCAAGAAGAAGTATCTTATCATTTACTTGTGCCTGATTGTTTTCGATGCCTTTCTTATGCTGTGCCGTTGGCTGGGACATATTGTCCCGAATGTGCGCCTGCTGCCAGACTTTTTGCTTGACCATATTACCAATTTTGCACTTTGTATGCTGCTCCTGTTGATTTTCGGAATTACAGTTTTGTCCTTCGGCGGAAAGTTAAGAAGCATTACGGCAGCGGCATTGATAATGAGTGTGCTGAACATCGTATATGAGTGCTTTCTTCCGATACTGAATACCCCCGACATTCCGGACGCAGTGTTCGGAGTTATCGGCGTTGCCGTCGCTTATGTTTTTCTGATAATGCTCAGGAAAAACGGGCTGATTGCCAAATAATTCTTCTGACATTTTTGAAATCGTAACCCCATATATTCTCATCTGCGGAGGTCTGTTATGAATAATAAAACAAAACAGGGCGGGCTTGGCATCGTATCCGTTCTGACGATTATCTTTATTGCACTGAAGCTGTTGGGAGTTGTCAAGTGGAGTTGGATATGGGTGCTTTCGCCCATATGGATTTCTGCAGTGACTGCTGTCGCCGTGTTTTCCGTTATCCTGATTGGCGGAAGGATTAAAAAGGGAAAATGGTAATCTCGGCGTAATGTACTTCAGCGGAGAAAAAGCATAGGGGGGATCACTTGAAAGCTTTATTTCGGCACAACCTTAAATCTTATGCTTTGGTGACCGCTTTAGGCTTACTTGCGGGGTTCTCCGTTGTGCTTTTTATTGAATTGCCGGATAATAGTTTCCTGTCGTTTTATTATTGGAGCTCGAGTACATTCGGCTTTTGGGTGTTTTCGACTTCGTTGATTGTTTTATTCAGCGAGATCAGAAAATGTGCGGCAATCAATGCAGGAATATACATATTTTTAATGTTCCTTATTACGACCGTACATCAATCTTTTCGGCTTTATCGCAGCGGAGCAACGCAGTTTCGGTCATTATCCGAACTTATGCTAAATCATATCGGGGGCTGGCTGTTATACAGCGTTCCGCCCGCTTTGGTTTGCGCCGCCTTGGGAATCATCTTATGGTACGGCAGAAAAAATACGATATGGGGGAAGCTGCTCTGTGCAATGCCGGCGGTATTTTTGTTTGCGGAGACGGTTATCCTTTTTTATAGCGTATTTGCCCATCAAACAAGATTTTTTTCGGCATTAAGCGACCTTGGCTGCCTTTTGGTATATTTATTTGTTTTTTTCAAGACAAACAGAAAGCAACAGCAGTAATTTTCGTTTGATACCGCATAATAAATATAGTTTTTCTCAACCGCTGCGGAGCAATCCCCGGCGGTATTTTTATGCCGATAAAAAACCACCGGCTGAGCCGATGGTTATTTTGCGGCAGTTTCGCCGCTTTATTTAATTTTCATTACAGTGCGCCGTACTTTTTTACGGCTGCTTCGATCATGCTTGCCGCCTGAGCTACAATGCGGTCGTCCTGCGGACAAAGCCCTGTCAGAGGTGCGCGAACGCCGCCCAAATCCAGACCCTTATACCGTTTCAAATACTCCTTCATTACGGCGTATAGGTTCGCGCGTCCGCCCAGCATGGCTTCAATGATACGAACAATATCGCCCTGAAGCTGCTGCGCTTTTTCGACCTGATTTGCTTGCAGAAAACGGCGAACTGCGAGGAACAGCTCGGGCATTACGGCATAGGTTCCGCCGATTCCTGCCTCCGCGCCCATCATCAGCCCTGCGGCGAGCTGCTCGTCGGGGCCGTTGAATACAATGAAATCCTCTCCGCCGATGTCCTTGAAATCCCGTATATCCTGCACGCTGACCGAGGAATTTTTCACGCCGATGACATTGGAATTTTTAAGCATCTCCCTGAGAAGGGAATGGCTGAGCGCGACCCCCGCAAGCTGCGGAATGTTGTAGATTATAAACGGCGTATTACAGGCGGCGCCTGAAATTGTGTTCCAGTAATCGGCAATGGCATATTCGGGCAGATGAAAATAAATAGGCGGAATGGAGGCGATGGCATCCACGCCCAAATGCTCCGCATATGCCGCCAATTCGGCGCTGTCCCTCGTGTTGTTGCAAGCGACATGGGCTATGACCGTCAGCTGTCCGCCGACTTCCTCCATGACGGCCTTCAAAGCTTTCTGGCGCTCCTCGACACTGTGATAGATGCATTCGCCCGAGGAGCCGCCTACATACAGCCCCTGAACGCCCTTGTCCGCCAAATAGCGGGCGAGTTTTTTGTTTTGCTCAACGCTTACTTCTCCGTTCGAATCATAGCAGGCGTAGAATGCCGGGATGATTCCTTTGAATTTATCGATTCTGCTCATAACATTACGACCCTCTTTTTATTTTACGGACGTTCTTCGGTCCGATATTGACTTTTCTCAATACATATTTAAAGCGCGAAAACCGATGCAGCGCCCGCTGCCTATGCGGCGCTTTGCATTAATTTTCCCTTATGCGCGCAAAAAAAGAAAGGGTCTCGCAAGTGCTGAACATGCCTTAGCCCGCAGCTTACGTCCCCGACGCCTCATGCGTTCGCCCTTTCCGAGTAAAATATAGCATAGCAAAAAAATGAAGTCAAGCGTTTTGCAAAACACTTTGAATAAAGGGCGATATGAGGAACGCGAGCGGAAAAAAGATCGTGTTTCGCGGCTTAATGCGAGTATGACCTTTTGTCTTTTCTTATGTTTTATTGATTCTCGATGAAAAAACGGCCTTATATAATAGCCGAAAAAGCGCAGTTATATTGCAGCAAGCGATGCATATCATCTGACGGAAATTATATTTTTCAGCGGCGTCTCGCGATTCGACAGGATCCTGCGGACAAAGCGGTTATAGCGCTCAACATTATCCCCGGACATATAGTCCTCGACCGCACCGCCGGCAGTGAAAAACCAATCGATGAGGTTTATGTCCGTGAGAGGCCTTTCGGTCTCAAGAAGCTTTATTCTTCTCGCCTTATCCCACCACGCTTGCATTTCATCCGCCGCCCGCTCCGAAGCTCCGCTGCCCGAAGCAATACAGCCGGTGTAGCGGCGGATAAATTTTTCTCCGATACCGAGGCAGATGTCGATAGCGTCTGACTTTGATAGGATGATTTCTTCGTGAAGTTTCAAGGCTTTTGCGTCCTCCGTTCAGTGAATTTTTCGGGAATTTTGACTTCCGGTTCTTCTTCCTCGGTAAAAGCTGTTTTGATTTATATATCACGTCGTTAACTTTTCTGCTTTTATTCTACCACGTGAGGTGTGTAAAAAAACGGACAGTAAGCCCTCCCGCGGTCACAAACGAAAGCTCCGCAGGAGGGTGAAGCTATATCCGCTCAGGCGAAAGCTATTATTACGTCACCTTGCGATATGTGTGTCGGTCTTATAGCAATTGTTACACAAACTGATGATTGTTAATGCAACACTGTGTTTGTATAATATACTTAGAACAGTTCAATAGGAGGATAATATGAAAGACTGCGTATTTAACCCGTTTCTGCCGCTCGACGTATACATTCCGGACGGCGAGCCCCATGTGTTTGACGGCAGGGTGTATCTTTTCGGCAGCCACGACAGGGAGGGCGGAAGCACCTTCTGCGAGCTTGACTATGAGTTTTTTTCGGCGCCTGTCGATGACCTGAGCAGCTGGAGCAGGGGTGCTCAAGGATGAACACCCCTCCGAAGCTCCGGTTTCGCTTTCAAATGCCGTTTCTATATCATCCAGTGGGATATTGTCAATGCTCAAAGGCTTCTTGCTGGCGTTGATGATGAGGGTAAAGTGGTCGTCATACAGATAGATGGAATGAACAAAGATATTGATGATGGCTCGGCGCTTGTTCACATCATCGGTGGGCATCTCGCAGACATAGTCCAAAAAGGCCAAAATCTGTGCCTCCGTCAGCGTGATCTTCTTGTTTTCCTCGACAGTGAGCTGTGCCTCCAACTCTGCCTTTTCCGCCATGCGTTTGTTGAGCCGCTCCGTCAGCATCTCCACGGCCTGCCCCTGCTCAATGGCCTTCCAGAGATTCTCAATGGCCGTGTCCGCCTCTCGGATCGCCTTTTTCAGCGCCTTGGCGGTCAGGTTATCCGGGCTTTTGGCGCACTCCTCGGCCACCTTCTTGGCAATAAAGCGGATTTTCTCCTCGGTCAGCATTTTCAAACACTCGTTGACCACACGGTCCTCGATGTAGGACTTGCTGACGATCTTCTTGGCACACTTTTTCCTGCGGGCATTCTTGCACATATAGTAGTGATACTGCCTGCCGGTCTTGCTGGTGCCGCCGTAGCCCACCATCATTTCCTTGCAGTGCCCGCAGAACAGCTTTGTGGTCAGCAGGTATTCGCCCTCGCCGTGAGTTCGAGCCGGCGCATTTTTGTTTTTGTTCATCATCGATTGCACCCGGTAAAATAGGTCATCATCCAAAATGCGAGGCATGCCGCCGGGTGTTTCCTTTCCTTTGTAAAGATAGACGCCAATATAACGCTTGTTGCTGAGCAGGTGGCTGAGGCTGTTGGGGCTGAATTCCTTGCCGAGAGAGGTCTTGACCCTGCGCCGTTTCAGATCCCGGATGATCTCCGCTTTTGTCTCACCGCTGGCGTAGCGCTCATAAATCTCACGGACAATGGCGGCTTCCTCCTCATCCACATAGAACCGCCGCTCGGCATCGACCTTGAATCCTAGGCCGGGGTTGCTGCCGTTGGACAAGCACTTTTCGGCATTGATGGCCATACCCCGATGGATCTTCTGAGAAAGCTCCACAGAATAATATTCCGCCATACTTTCCAGAACACCCTCCACCAAGATGCCGGAAGCGTCGTCCGCAATATTCTCCTTGGCAGACAGCACCCGGACACCGTTCTTTTTCAGTTTCGCCTTGTTGATAGCACTGTCATAGCGGTTGCGGGCAAAACGGTCCAGCTGATATACCAAAACGCCCTCAAAGGTGTGCTTGTCGCTGTCGGAGATCATCCGCTGAAATTCGGCACGGTTGTCCGTGGTGCCGCTGATGGCCCGGTCAATATATTCTCCGACAACGGTATAATGATTCGACTCCGCATATTCATAGCACACCTTGAGCTGTCCCTCAATGGACTGCTCCGTCTGGCTGTGGCTGGAAAAGCGGGCGTAAATGACTACATTCATACAGAATCCTCCTCTCCGATTTTTATTATAGTCATCCGCTCTCCGGTGTCGAATGTGCCGCATATTCCGGGTGCTTCAGAAGCCACTTTGCAAAATAGGCCCTGCCCTCGTCGCTGGCGTAAAACTTACGCAGCTCCGGGAGCATGGCCTTGGCAAAGGAGGTAAGCAGTTCCTCCGGCAGTGCGACCTGCGTGTAGTCGATCTTGCGATATTCTCCCATAGGCCGCACCTCCTTATCGCTCCCGGTCGGTTCGTCGGCGGTAGTCCCGCTCGCAGAGCTTCACCACGGCATCCTCGATCTGGGCGGCAGTATAGCTTTGCGGGAAATACTTTCGGATGCGCTCCATTGGAATCTTGAGTCGGGTCTTCTGGTTGGCTTTTTCCTCTGACATAATGGTTTGGACGACTGCCTTGGTCAGTGTCCCTTCCCGGTCGGCCTTGTGCATCCGCCACGCCTGTGAATAGGATGGGGTGCAGTCGTTGATAGCGCACTGCTCCAGCACCTCCCGCTGGCTGGATTCGTCAAGAAACGAAAGCTCCACACCGACGGACAAGGCAATTTCGCCCTCGTCCATCTTTTCAAGGAACTCAGGGATGAGATAGGTCAGGCGGATATAGCGGTGGATTTGCCGTTCACTTTCGTTTGCAGACTCGCTGATTTGTGAAACGCTCCACTTCTCGCCAAGTTGGCGAGAAGTGCCTTGATGGGACAGAGCCTCCATTTTCAGCTTATAGGCAAACGCCTTTTCAGAGGGCAGAATATGCTCTCGGTGTAGATTACTATCCACCACGGCAATGGCGGCAGCATCCCGGTCGAGGGCATAAATCAAGGCAGGGATTTCTGTAATCCCTGCCTTTTGTGCGGCGTGTAAGCGACGGTGACCGCTTATGACCTCATAATCCTCTGTATTTTCTATCGGTCGGACGATCAGCGGCGAGAGAATGCCTTGCGTTTGTATGCTTTCGATCAGCGTGTTCATCTCCGCATCGTCCCGGACCTTAAACGGGTGTCCGGCAAAGGGACGCAATTTTTCTACCGGAATTGCCACCGGCTTTTTCATCGTATTTTTCATTTTATCTACCTCTTTCTTTGTATCTTGCACGGGCTTTTTTCTCCAGCTCGTGCTCTTGTTTTAATAGTTCATACAGGTGCGGGGATTTCTCTAAAATCCGCTCCGCACGGCGCAGGCGCGCCCTTACAGGCTTCATCTGTCTGGATACCACCTTGCGGCGTTCCTTGTTTTGCGCCTGTTCCTCCGGCAACTTGGGGCGGCGTATGCGGTTGCTGATGCCGCTGCGCTCACGCTCCAAAGAGGAAAGCTCTGCCTTGGATTGCTCAATATTTGCTTGCAGGTCGGTAACCGTATGGATGCCGTGCTCCTGCAAAAAGTGATAGTCGGCAACCAGCTCTTTCAAATCCTTTTCCGCCGCCCGCAGATCCGGTGACAGCAGCATTACATCGGCAAGCTCGGCTACGATTTGAATTACAGTTATGACAAGATAAAACACCGCATCCACCAAAACGGTTGCAGTGTCATAGCTGTGCTCAATAGAGAAATCCAGCTTTCGCAGCTCGTCCTCCAACGGAAATTTCTTCGGTTTATACGGTGGTCGGTATTCCAATGTGAATAGCCGATACCGATTTTCAGCATTCTGCCGTAGCTGCTCGTTGACACGCTCCTTTGAGAAGCCCATACTATTCAGCCGCACAGCACGCTCCCAATGCTTTGCCTTGACCGAAAAGCGCACAGGGTCAAGGGTATACCCGAGCGCAAAGAGCTGACTTTCAAACTCTCTTGGGCTGGTCGCAAAGGACAGGCAGTATTCCACATCCTCCCGCAGATAGTCCCGGTGGGTTTTCTTGCCGGCCTTGTGAACCCAATATTCTTTCTTTTTGCCCTTACTGTAAAACTCGCTGTTTTCCAATACCGACAGCCCGTGCTCCCGGCAGATTTCATCGGAGATTCTACGCAGCTCCTTGTGGTCGCCGATTTTGTTTTTGAACTTTGCGCCGTCCTTAAAGGACACGGGATTCACAACAAAATGGCAGTGAACATTGTCGGTGTTCAGGTGGACGGTAACGAGCACCTGATACCGGTCGCCCCACATCTTTCTTGCTGTTTTCTTTCCGATTACAAAGGCTTGCTCCGGCGTGACCTCGCCTTCACGAAAGCTCTGAATGCCGTGGTAGCCGACGACCTTTCCACGCAGACCGAATCGCCGCTGCACAGCGATCATCTCGGCATAGGCGTTCTGTGCCGAGCAGTTGATGCCGCCCACGAACATCTTGCGGTCGGTTTTATCATCGTTCTCTGCGTAACGCAGGGCAGCATACAAATCCTCGTCCAGATATTCCGGTGCGGTGGTCTTGTCGGGATTGTCGGCGTAGTCCAGCGTGGCTTTCAGATTTTTGAACACAGGCCAGAATCCTGTCACCGCCATAGCGCATCACCCCTTTCCCGGCAGCAGGAATTCTGCTGTGATTTGCTTCAGCGCCGCACCAATTTCCTCGTCCAGCTCCGGTGAACTGGCTTTATCCGCAAGCTCGCCCAGCTTTTCAAGGCAAGCAAAAAGAGCGTCAGGCGGAACCGTTCTCGGCTCGTACCCCAACGCTCTTTGCTTCACATATTCAGTTGTACTCAGCCCGCACTTTCGGGCTTTGGACTGGATTTTATCCTTTTCTTTTGCCGTCACACGGACGGCAATACGAACATCTTTCCCCATACATATCTCTCCTTTCCGGGGGATTGGGGGCTGCGCCCCCAAAGAGCCAGCCGATTTCGGCTGTGATTGGGACTTCTGCGGCACACAAAGTCCCTGCTTGCTATACCGTGAGACGCACCCCGCAGGGCATAAAGAAAAGCGGCTGACGGATACTGAAAACCGCATCCTTGCCCATTGAGGGTATATCTTGTTCCCGAGCCAAAATGGCTCTGCTTCTGCTGCAAATACCGCAATTTGAGCCACATTTCGGCGTTTTGGCTCAGCCGAACATTTCAAGGTCATCCAGCACTCTCTTTTCATTTTCAGTTTGCTGCTCCTCGGTCAGCTCGAGTTGTACCTGCTCAAAAACAGAAGATGCCGCAGCAAACGACACCTCCTGCAATTCCTCCCGTATGACCTGCCGAATATCATCCAGCAAAAAGCCGTTTACGGATGACTGGCGCTGCATTTCGTTTAAGACCGCCGTTACCATAAAAGCGTTGCGGGATTTATCCAGCGACTGTAAATACTTTGCGGCGTTTTCTTCCATCGGCTTGTCCAAATCAAACCGCACATTGATCCGATATTTGCTCATTTCTTCGCCTCAGCTTTCATCTGTGCCTCGGACAGATATTCATATCCCTTTGCGGCGGCGCAGATGTCCTCAACGAATTTCACCCGGTCGGCGCTGAACTTATAAAAATTCTTTACAAGGCAGCCGCCTCCGCCGGTCACATACAAGGTCATTGTATTCTCATCGTAGCCGTGCTCACGAAGTCTGCGGAAGATGTCCCGTACATACTCGGCGGCGACGCTCTTGATGATTTTCAGGTCGGCAGGCGCAATATTTGCCGTGCCGGTGATCAGCACCTCGTCGATGATGGCATCGTTGATCTCCCGCTGTGTTCTCTGCATAAACGCCTCCCGGACAGCAAGGGTACACTGGTAAGTCCCGAATTTTTCGGTGAACATCTTGCCCTGCTGCGGCTTGCCGTTGATCATATACAGGGTGTTCATCGTGCCGTTGCCGATGTCGGCAATCAGGTTGACGCCTTTCAGAGTGGTGGCAAAGCCGGCAATAGCGGCGTACCCCTGCGGATAGATACGCACATCGTCGATGTAGAGGTGGTAGTCCGCCTTTTTGTAGGAGAACTCCACCTCGGCATTCTTCATCAGATATTCCTTGAAGTCCGCCTTTTGCCCGCTTGTCCAGGTCAGGGGCAGACCGGCGGCAATCACAATGTGCGCCTCGGTAAGATTTTCCGTTTTCAGCTCCTTGGCAATTGCCGCAAGGGTCAGCACATAGTAATCCTCGTCCTTGATTTTGTCCGGCGCAAATTCCTTGTGCCCCTCGCCGATGAGATAATACCTGCCGCCGTAGACCAGCATATCCGCCGTGAACAGCGGCTCGTGGTCATAGGCGGCGATGCCGGTGGGAAAGCAGCAATTTGCCGTTTTCATATTCCCATACCCGTGGTCGATGCCGATGATTTTTGTGTTGTGGATCGTTTTCATTTCCTCATCCTCCTCATTCGTTCTGATCTCTGATTTGTGCGTATAACTCACTATCGGACGGCAACACTGCCCGGCGGAAATAGTTGCAGTAGATGCCGCTCCGGCTGATGATCTGCACACAGCGATGCGGCTCTCCGTCATCCAGCAGGATGCAGTTGCCGTGGTCATAGCAGCAGCATCGTCGGCGCACCAGTCTGTTGACCCGCCCTCGCTGGAACGGGTATATTCTCCATTTCATAATCTCCACCTCCGTTTGGGCATAAAAATAACACCTACCGATTTTTAGTAGGTGTTATCCGATGATTTTGCCGCTCTCAAAGCCGTAGTCCACGCCGGCATAGGCTTCATAGGCCTGTCCGATCTTTCGGATGCGCTTGAGAACGCCGCTGTGATTTTTGTAGCCCAGCTTTTCGGCAATCTCCTCCAGCGTGTCGCCGCTCATACGCAGTTCAAGGATCTGCATATCCTTTTCGCTGAGCGTAGCCTTGAACTGATCCACCAGTGCCTGTGCTACCACTGTTTCCTCCACATTCTGCGACGGGTCAGGCTCCTCGTATTCCTGTCCGCCATGGGCGTCGGCATAGGCCTCTTGAAATTCCTCCAGAGAGATTATCGGGTGCTTGGTGCGGGTGTGGTACCATTTTCGGATAAAGTCCGTTTTCTGATTGCTTTTCCGAAAGTCGAAGTCCTCGAAACAAGGATATTCCCGCGCCACTTGGATGATCTCGTCCATCCGGTGCTTTTTCATCACATTGGGCACGATGTAGCGTAGATAGATGTCGATCTGCCATTCCGGTACATACCCCAATTCCGAATGGCAACCTTTGAATAATTCGCCGGCGGACGCCAGAATGCCTTCGCCCGTCAGCTCTTGAATCCAGTAGTCCGGGCAGTGGGCGAACCGCCACGCCGGGTCGTAGCCGGAGTAAATTTCCATATACTCGCCGAAGCCCATATATGGCCAAACCATAAAGGCGGTGGCATCTATGATGAGCAGCCGGAACAGATCGCTCTCCACGAACTCACAGGCGGCCCGGTTACGGAGGAGCACCTGCGGATTCCGTGGGATAGCGTTCAGCTCCGCCCCACAGCGGGACAGGATGCTTTTCGGGATGAAGTAGTAGAACGGGATGTACTCTGCGTTGCGGAACGGCGTAGGCGGGCCGTCCTTTCTGGTCAGCATAATTGGCATTTTTATCGTCTCCTTTCCAGAGGGCAGCGCCCTCTATTTTTTAACGGCATAAGCAAACACCGATTGTTCCTGCTTTTCAAAAATAATTTTAGCATGGTTGCTGTCCAATAAAAATCCCTACAAGCGCAGAAAACGAAAAAGCCCCGGTGCGGATCAAGAAACCTGAAACGCACCGGGGCTGAACAAAAATCCATAGATTCGATTCTTGTCACCGATTTTCTTACAATAATCGGTGACAATTTTGTTTTCATCCTTTTCGGGTAGAATATTAAAAAAACCCGGAGGTAAATACGATGAAAGGACGAGCTGTTACGGCAGAGAGAATTGCCGAATTTAAGGAACACCTCATTTTAGAGGAGAGGAGTACCGCAACGGTCGAAAAATATATTCGGGATGTCAGCACCTTTGCGGCATACGCACAGAATGGAGAAATTACAAAGGAAACCGTGATCGCGTACAAAAAGCACCTGCAAGAAATCTACGCCGTGCGGAGCGTAAATTCCATGCTTGCCGGTATCAACTGCCTGTTCACATTTCTCGGCTGGCACGACCTGAAGGTAAAAACGCTGAAATTGCAGCAGCAGGTTTACTGCCCCGAAGAAAAGGAACTGACAAAAGCGGAATACACACGGCTCTGCCGGGCGGCGGAACGAAAGTACAATGAACGGCTCTGTCTGATTTTACAGACCGTCTGCGGCACCGGCATCCGGGTCAGCGAGCTGCAATTTATCACCGTTGAGGCAGCACGGTGCGGCGAGGCGGCGGTAAGCTGCAAGGCGAAAACCCGGACGGTTTTTCTCGTAAAGGCGCTGAGACAAAAACTGCTCCGCTACGCAGCGGAGCATGGAATCAGAAGCGGAACGATCTTCGTGACACGCACGGGCAAGCCGATCAATCGGACGAAT
>ULVC01002515.1_pt1 | contig 12354 bp, 13 predicted proteins | sample 1958821 | NCBI WGS metagenome assembly ULVC01 (sample SAMEA4835769, study PRJEB28245) | human gut metagenome | biome: gut microbiome; material: fecal sample | place: Denmark | collected 2008 | reverse complement strand
GGCGCCGCCGCAGAAAACGCCACCCCAAAGGGCGCTGTCTCTCCGGCAATGCGTCCCATTGCCGTCAGCATGCTCCCTAAAAAAGCCGCACCGCCTGCGGCAAAGCGGTCGTCATTCTGCACAGCATTCCACAGTCTGCGGTGCCACGAAAGTCCGCTTACCTCTGTCATGTGATTCATTTTTTGCACTTCCTTTGGATAAGATGGTATTCCGCTATTATCTTACCCCCACTGCCTCGTCGCATCTTGCCGCTTGCCGCTGTCGTAAGAAAGCGGCTTTGCGGAGAAAACAGCGTTTTCCCGCTAAACCGTCCCGCAGGGCAGCACGCTGTGCAGCAAAAAATCAAGCGCCTCCGCCAAAAGGAAGAAGCGCTCAATTTTAAGCAGTTATATTCTGTTTTACCGATCCTTGCGGTCGCGCACAAATTGCAGTACATTGGCTGCGATCATTAAAATAAGGATTGCAACCAACGGCAGATCGCTGTCCGGGTGATGGATCAGGCAGCCTGCGGTAATGAGTGCGGCAACAATGCAGCAGATCATTTCCGCCCGTACGAGGGGCGGCTCTTTTTTGGGAACCATCACTCCATCGCCTCCTCCGCTGCGGGCTTATCCTCCGGCTCGGCGGGCAGCAGTCCCAGACGGCGCTGGGCATGGCGCAGCAGCCGCTTATCATTGGCAAAAGAGACCAGATCAGCGGCGCGGCAGAGCGGCACCCACATGATCTCGCTGATCTCCTCCTCCTGCCGGACCAGCTTTTCCTGCTCGGTGGTGCCCAGAAAATACACCACCTGCTTTTTCACGCCGGGCTTCGGGGAGTATTCTACACTCTCGCGAAAGCTGTCCATCAGCTTGATGCCGGTCAGCCCGGTTTCCTCGCGTACCTCGCGCAGAGCGGTCTGGCGTTCGCTTTCTCCTGCCTCCACATGCCCCTTGGGAAAGGACCAGTGCCCGCCGAAGCGGTGGCGCAGCAGCACAACATACAGTTCCTCCTCCTGCCGGCGCAGCACCAGTACGCCACAGGATTTTTCTCGTTTCATCATATTCGCTTTACTTCCTTACCACGCCCGCAGGGCGCTGAAATGGGACGGAGCAGCAGCGCAGCCCCGGTGCCTCTCGGCACAAATACAAAACAATTATAGCATGTTCTGTCCCCGGTGGGAAGTACCGGGCGTGAACTTTTTGGCGTTGACAAAGTCCATCGTAGCGGGTAGAATGAGAAAGCAAAGTATGTTTCCGTAGCTCAGCTGGATAGAGCGACCGCCTCCTAAGCGGTAGGTCGGGTGTTCGAATCACCTCGGGAACGCCAAAAACTCCGCCGGAAAGCCCAGTAAAATCAAGGGTTTCCGGCGCTTTTTTGTTTTTGCGGTGAGACGGCAAAACCAAAAACGGACTGGTCATGCTAATGAAAATGCCCGTCCTGCCAATCCGCCCCAAAATTGTGCCTAAAAGCCATGGGCGAATACAAGAGATTGGAGAGGCTTTATTTGAGCAAGCCTATTTATACCGCAGGCAAGCCGAGCGATTGCCATTATTGCTGCTTCAGGACGAATAGTAGAAAGGGCGGCCTTCCGGTGACCTTTATTTTTTGAAAAACGCTACCACAACAGCGCCGGGGCCCGCATGGGTTCCGATCACGCTTCCTACGGTCGTATAGCGGATTTCTTTCAGGTTTCCCTCCCAAATGTGACGGCTGTCTTCGATATATTTCAGCAGTAGTGCGTCGGAAATTCCGCTGTAGCCCAGCAGAACCGGCCTGCTGAAATCAATGCCGCCGGCCTTGCCGATCTCCTGAACGAGCAGATTGTTCCCCATTTTGGAGCCGCGTGCTTTTCCCAGCAGATGAATCTCGCCGTCAAGAACGGAAAGCACGGGCTTGATATTCAGTACCCCTCCGGCGAATGCAGCTGTCTTTGAAATGCGGCCGCCCCGCTTGAGGTATTCGAGGGTATCCACCAGCGCCACAACAATGATTTTTTTCTTCTCTTCCTCCAGAACCTGTGCGATTTCCTTTGCGGGCATTCCTGCCTCCAAAAGGCGGAACGCAAGCTCCACCAGAATCCCAGTACCCATCGCTGCACTGGTGCTGTCCACAACATAGATGTTTTCATACTCCGCCGCCGCGATCATGGCACTTTGATATGTGCCGGAAAACCGAGATGCAAGGGTGATGACAACGGCGGCTTCCTCCGCCTGCTTGACCTTTTCATATTCCTTCATAAAGGCGTCCGGCGTTGCCTGACTGGTGGTGGGAAGCACATCACTTTCAATGAGCTTTTCGTAAAATGTTTTGTTATCAATGGTTAGACCATCAATGTATTCCTCCTGTCCGAAATGAACGGTGAGGGGTACCGTAGATACCCGTGCTTTGATCTCAGGAACCAGATCCGCAGTGGAATCAACAATAATCCTTGTCTTCAATTTCGTCAATCTCCTATTCTTCGCTATTTTGAGCGATAGCCTCAAGACTTCTGCTGATGGCAGAAAGGCTGAGGTAAAATGCCGCTCGTTCGTCCTCTGTGAGGGTATGGCTGACCGTATCAAGGACAGCACTGATTTTCTCCGTAATTCGTTTGCCGACCTCCTGACCTTTTTCAGTCAAGAGTAAAGGACTTCTGTACCGTTTCGTCCACTCGGAATTCCGGACGATAAATCCATTGCTTTCAAGATACTCCAACGCACGGGAGATGGTCGCCTTGTCCTCCTCGCAATGCTCACACAGCTCTGCCGAGGTCACGCCATTCAGCAAATAAATGTAGTACAGGCAGGATACATGGGCGCTTCTCAGGTGATACGCAGCCATCTCCTGATTTTTTATCCTTCGGATATTGCGGCTGATTCGGTTAATTAAAACCGTAAATGTCTCAAATCTTTCCTGCATGGTTACCTCCCGCCTCCAAAGATGTTGAAATTTCAACATGTGGATCTTATCATAAAAATGTTGAAATGTCAACATTTCTCTCTGCTGCATGCGGACTGCATTTTCAGAAACACCGTGAGCAGGAGCGGCAAGGCGATCCGTAGTCTTTGCATCACAGGGATATCCCCCCCAAAAAAGTAATCCTCCGCACGCCTTGGCATACGGAGGATTGCTTGCTGTTAGAAAAATTCCGGTTGGGGGTCACCCGTTTTGATTACAGCTTTGCCAGCTTGCTGCGGCAGCTGCGGCAGACATACTTATCGTCATAGGTCGCCAGCTCTTCCTTGGAGCCGCAGAAAATGCAGCAGGGAAGATACTTTTTAAGAATGACCTGATCGCCGTCCACATAGATTTCAACATCACTGTGAATGTCGATGCCAAGGGTGCGGCGCAGCTCGACGGGAAGTACGATGCGTCCAAGGTTGTCAACCTTTCTTACGATGCCAGTAGATTTCATTTTAAATTTCCTCCTTAAGATAGGTGGTGATTGGTTGGGTTTTTAAGATGGCTTTTTTCTCGGTTTTTCTCGCCTTTCGTGCTTATTGTACTATTATTTACCATAAAAGACAAGAGGAAAAATATGAATTTTATCAAAATATGTGGATAATTTTCGCTGATTTTTTCCGTGCTTTTTAATGAAAATCCACAAAACAGACGAAATCAAAAAATGGCGCAGATTCCCATTATTCGATAATTCCGAACATATCCCGCCGAAATTGCCGCGAAAAAAGTCGATTTTTCTTCGATTTTTCAAATGTCTCGATTCTCACCATTTTCCGCTATCGAAGGAGGGTGCCTGACTGTGATGAATGTCATTCTTGTCGGAATGCTGATTTTCTCGCTTGTTACCGCCGCTGTTACTGGGCGAATGGAGGCGCTTTCCTCGGCGGCGCTTTCCGGCTGCGGAGATGCCGTCGCCCTTTCCGTATCGCTTGCCGGTATGCTCTGTCTGTGGAGCGGTCTGATGGAGATCGCCCGCCGCTGCCGGCTTACCGAGGCACTGGCAAAGCTGTTTCGCCCCGTCACACGCATTTTGTTCCCTACGGTCCGGCAGGACAGCGATGCCATGTCCGCCATCTGCATGAATTTATCCGCTAATCTGCTGGGGCTGGGGAATGCCGCCACCCCGCTGGGGCTTGCCGCCATGCGGGAGCTGCAAAAGGGAAACCCTGACCCGGCGATCGCCAGCAATCCCATGGTGACCTTCGTGGTACTGAATACTGCCTCGCTCCAGTTGGTTCCCACCACCTGCGCCGTGCTGCGCCAGCAGGCGGGCAGCGCCGCCCCCATGGAAATATTGCCCGCCGTGTGGCTGACCGGAGCTGTCGCCCTTGCCGCCGCCCTGCTGACCGAGCGTCTGCTGCGGGGAAAGGAGCACCGCCATGGGCTTTAGTGCGTGGGTCGTTCCGCTGCTGATTACGGGGCTGTTCGGCTGGGGACTGTGCTCCGGCGTTGATGTGTTCGATTGCTTTTTGAAAGGCGCCGGAGAGGGACTGCGCACCGCCGTCTCGGTCACTCCTGCGCTGGTTTGTCTGCTTACCGTTGTTTCCATGCTTCGCGCAGGCGGCGCTCTTGAGATCATTACCGGCTTTCTGCGTCCCGCTGCCGAAGCACTCGGCTTTCCGGCAGAGGTACTGCCGCTGGCACTGCTGCGCCCCGTTTCCGGCAGCGGGGGAACTGCCCTGCTGCATCAGCTCTTGACACAGTACGGCGCAGACAGCTTTATCGGACGGGTGGGCAGCGTCCTTGCCGCCGCCTCAGAGACCACCTTCTATGCCATCGCCGTCTATTACGGGGCAGTGGGGGTGCGCCGTACCCGGCATACTCTTGCCGCTGCCCTGACCGGTGATGCCGTCGCTGCTTTGGTCAGCGCCCTTGCCGTCCGCTGGCTGCTGGGGGTGTGACCCGCCTCATCAGAGGGAAACGGTATCCAGATAACGCAGGAAGAAACTGCTGTCCGGTCGCGTCATAACGGAGTAACGGGTCCGGAAGTCGCCAATTTTATAGGGATTTTCATAATATACATTGCCGTGTAGTTCGTAACTGACGCTTACCTCGGATCTTTCCCGATCAAATTGAACCTCCGTGTTTCTGCATGCCGGAGTATTCCCCCACCCAAAGCCGGACCAGAACACATACTCCTCGGTCTCGGGAACATAGGTATCTTCACCAAACTCATAATCCGGAATATCGAGCACCTCCTCTGCCATCTGCTGTGCCTTTTCTTTTGGGAAATGGTAACGACCCTCATCATCTATGGTGACAAAATCATGGTACAGGTATTTCTCTTCCTCCATGAACATTACCGTACTTAAGATAAAAAGATGGATCTGCCGGTCCTCCAGCGGATAGGCGGAGCTTCCCAGGATATCCCCGGAGTAAAAAGCAAAGTTAGTCAGCTGCGCGGTCAGAACCTCTGAGGAGGTTTGCAGTTCCTCCAGCATTGCGTCCCAGTCCAATGCAGCCTTTCCCTGCGGGGCGGTGCTGGCACAGGCGCAAAGGCTAAAGCAAAGAGCCAGAATAATTGCAGGTGAGAATATCTTTTTCATGGCGTTTTCTCCTATATGTTTTTTGCTGCGGTGGCAGGTTTTCTATCATTTTACCATGGGCGTCGCAGGCGGGCAACGGAAAATTTCAGGGCGGTGGTGCCTATTCCACGCCGATACCCGCCCACCCTCACAATTTTTTAACAAATTCTCCACAATCGGCGCTTTGCAAAAGCCTCTGCCGGTGTTATAATATAGGGTAGGAAATTATACCTTCGCTTGGCAAAGCCGCAATCAATCCCGTCAGGCAAGAGGTTCCCTCACCCGATCCCATCGGGGAGGTTTACTGCAAGGAGGAAATAGCATGATGGACAAGATATTGGTAGCCGATGATGACCTGAATATCTGTGAGTTATTGCGGCTCTATCTGGAAAAAGAGGGCTTCGAGGTGGTTATGGCACATGATGGCGAGGAGGCTGTCGCCAAATTCGAGAGCGAAAAGCCATCTCTGATTCTACTGGATATCATGATGCCCAAATTAGACGGCTGGCAGGTCTGCCGCCAGATCCGCCAGAAGAGCGACTGTCCCATCATTATGCTCACTGCCAAGGGCGAGACCTTTGATAAGGTGCTCGGTCTGGAGCTGGGCGCCGATGACTATGTTGTTAAGCCCTTTGATACCAAGGAGATCGTCGCCCGCATCAAGGCGGTGCTGCGCCGCAGCGGGCCTGCCGGCACGACCGGCGGCGAGGTCAAGGAGGTCAATTACGATAAGCTCTCCGTCAATATGACCCGCTATGAGCTGAAGGTGGACGGCAAGGTGATTGACGCACCTCCCAAGGAGCTGGAGCTGTTGTTCCACCTTGCCAGCAATCCCAACCGCGTCTTTACCCGCGATCAGCTTCTTGATGAGGTCTGGGGCTTCGAGTATTACGGCGACAGCCGCACCGTCGATGTCCACATCAAGCGCCTGCGCGAAAAGCTGGAGGGCGTCAGCGATCAGTGGAGTCTCAAGACGGTCTGGGGCGTCGGCTATAAGTTTGAGGTCAAGGAATAAGAAAAGGAATACCAATGAAAACAACGCAGAAGACCCTGATGGGCAAGTACTATTCGGTGTGCTGTGCCATCATTCTGCTCAGCATGGTGCTGGTCGGTTCCATCTTTATGGTGCTGGCAAATGACTATCTGCGGGAGGAAAAGATCAGCCTGCTGGAGAAAAATGTGACGCAGGCGGCGCGCCTCACCATGGAAAACTACGCCGCCCACGAATACCGCTATGTTAGCAGCGATACCCTGCAGCCGGTGTATGCCGTGCTGGGCACCGCGATCGAGGCAGATATCTATCTTTCCGATAATAAGGGCAATATCCTCATCATGGCGCACACCACCGATAGCACCGTGCCGCAGTCGGTGCCGCAGGAGATACTGGAAAGCCTCTCCAAAACGGGCAGCTATCAGGGCTCGGTCACCATGACCGGTACCGGCGAGAACCCGCGCTACGCCGTTGCCACCCCCGTGGTAGATGAAAACGGCTTGCTGGTGGGGGCGGTGATGGCGACCGCCCGTGCCGCCAACCGCGCCCTTGCCGGCGATATGCTGCAGATGTTCCTCATTGCTGCCATTGTTGTACTGGTGGTCAGCTTTATCGTCATTTACTTTGTCACCACCAGTCTGGTCAACCCCCTGCGGCAGATGGCTGCCGCCACCCGTGCGTTTGCCAAGGGCGATTTCTCGGTGCGGGTGCCGGTGGAGGGTGATGACGAGATCGGGCGGCTTGCCTCCGCTTTCAATAACATGGCAACCGAGCTGGCGCTCACCGAATCGGCACGCCGCAGCTTTACTGCCAATGTCAGCCACGAATTAAAGACCCCCATGACCACCATCGGCGGCTTTGTCGATGGCATTCTGGACGGCACCATTCCGCCGGAGCGGCAGAACCATTATCTTCGCATCGTGTCCAGCGAGGTGCAGCGGTTGTCTCGTCTGGTGCGGAATATGCTCACTCTCAGCCAAATCGAGGTGGGCGAGCGCACCATTCAGCTGACCGAGGTGGAGATCACATCCCTTGTTACCAATACCCTTATCGGGTTTGAGCAGCGGCTGGAGGAAAAGCGCATCGAGGTGGAGGGGCTGGATACCGACCGCTATTGGGTGCTGGCTGATGCCGATCTGATTCAGCAGGTGGTGTACAATCTTATTGATAACGCCGTCAAATTCGTCAATGAAGGCGGCACGCTTTCCTTCGACTTTTATACCGAAGGAGAGAATATTATGGTAGCGGTGCGGAATACCGGCACCGGTGTTCTGCCGGAGGAGATTCCGCGGCTGTTCGACCGGTTCTATAAGACCGACCGCAGCCGCAGTCTGGATAAAAACGGCGTGGGACTGGGACTTTCCATCTGCCGCACGATTATGAATATTCATGAGGGCGAAATTTTTGTCCGCAGCCAGCCCGGTGAATACACCGAGTTTGTATTTGGCTTGAAGGCGGACCCCGCCCATTACAAAAAAGGCGTAAACCGTAAAGCCCCGCCGGTCGATGCCAGCTTTACCACATTGCCGGAAGCACCCGCTGCCGGACGGGAGGAGAAACAGCATGATAAACCGCAGCAATGATAACAACTACCACTGGGATTACGAGGACTACCAGGGAAACTATGGACAAAGCCCTGCCCGCGGCAAAAAAAACAGCAACCGCGGGCTGCGGGTGTTCCTCATCATGATGGGCGCTGTGGTGCTGCTGGTGGGGGCGCTGTGCATCGGCGCCGCCGTTTGGGGCAGCAGACCTGTCCCGCAGCCGGATCAGGATCCGTCCATCGGCAATGAGCTGGAGCACCTGCCGGAGATTGACCAGCAGAATAAGCCAGATGACAGCGTGCCGGAGCAGACCGAGGACGGACTGCTGACCCCCGCCGGCATCTATAAAAAGTGCGCGCCCTCCGTCGTGGGCATCGTCAGCTACAGCAGCAGCACTACGGCACAGGGCAGCGGCATCATTCTTTCGGAAAACGGATATATCATCACCAATGCCCATGTGGTCAGCGGCGGAGAGCAGTATGAGGTCGTCCTGCAGAACGGCGACAGCTACGATGCCACCCTCATCGGCGCAGATAACCAAAGCGACCTTGCCCTGCTGAAGATGCAGAAACCGCCCGAGGGGCTGGTCGCCGCCACCTTCGGCAACAGCGATGAGCTGGAGGTCGGCGAGATGGTCGTCGCCATCGGCAATCCCGGCGGTCTGGCGCTGGCCTCTACCCAGACAGTCGGCTATATTTCGGCGGTCAAGCGGACCATCACTACCGAGCTGGGATATACCATGGTCTGCATTCAGGCAGATGCCGCGATCAACCCCGGCAACAGCGGCGGCCCGCTGATCAATACCTACGGACAGGTGGTCGGCATCACCTCCAGCAAGCTGGTGGAGGAGGGCTATGAGGGAATCGGGTTTTCTATCCCGATCAATACCGCACTGCCCATTCTGGACGATTTGATGCAGCACGGCAGAGTGACCGGCAGAGCGCAGCTCGGCATCACCGTCGTTGAGGTGAGCAGCAGCGAAGCAAGCTACTACGGTATTCCCATGGGTCTGCAGATCCGTTCCATCAATGAAGACAGCGATGTTGGCAGACAGGGCGCTGAGGTTGGTGATATCATCACCTCTATTGATGGTTGGGCGATCACCAGCCGCACCGATTGCAGCGACATTCTGGCGCAGCATCAGCCCGGAGATACCGTCGAGATTTCTCTTTACCGTGCCAGCCGCACCGGCCGCGGTCAGACCTTTACCATCACTGTGACCCTGCTGGGGTCGTAAGCATAAAAAGCCGCCCTTGGGCGGCTTTTGCCCTCTTGTGCCATATTACCTAAAAGCCGGATCAATCTCGGGCAAACCTGCCAATGGCAATTCGGCAGGGGATGTCGTATAATAAAGGCGGAGAAAACAACCCGCATCGACACAGTTAAGGAGGTGCCGAATAATGAAAAAGAGGATACTGGCTGCGCTGCTGACCGCGGTGGCTATCCTGCTGGCCCTGGTCATGCTGCTCACCACCGCCCATGCCATGCAGATCTATGCGGACGGCAGCGACCTTGGGTGGCAGGAGCCGCTGACGTTGGAGGTAGAAAGCGGCGACAGCATCGATAATGTCAAGCAGAAGATCCAGGACAAGAACGGTATCGCACCGGATCAGCAATACCTGTATTTCGGCGGCAAGTTCTTATCGGACGGCCGCACCTTGGCGGATTACAATATCCAAAAGGAAAGCACCTTGCAACTGACTACCTTTTTGGAGGTAGCCGATTCAAAAAACCTGTCTGATGCTCTGACTTCCGATACCGCGGTCATCCGCTTGACCGGGGATATTGAGATCACCGCCTATATGGCGGTACAAAGAGCGGTGACCATCGATCTGAACGGCCACTTACTGAAAACAACCAGCGGGGTCAGCAACTTGATCCATGTCACCCAAAATGGAGAGCTGACGCTGATCGACAGCAAGCCCAACGCGGTCAACAAGTTCAGAGTGGAGGAAGCCACCGGTCTGTGGAAGCAGGACGCTGCCGGCACAAAGGTGATAAAGGGCGGCGCCATCACCGGCGGCAGCTACTACACCGGCGGCGGTATCTATGTGAGGAAAGGCGGCACGCTCCTTATGCGGGGCGGCAATATCGTGGGTTGTACGGCGCGCGAGGGCGGCGGTGTTCATGTGGAAGATGGCGGCAGGTTCGAGATGTCCGCCGGGACCATTACCGGCTGCGTGGCACAGTCTGCGAATGATGACGCCCGTGGAGGCGGTATCTGCAATTTCGGCACGACAGTCCTCTCCGGTACGGCAGCCATACGGGATTGCCGCGCGCTCCAGAGCGAAGCAGATTATGTATACGCCGGCGGCGGTATTTTCAGCGTTCGCAGCCTTACCATTCGGGATAAAGTAACGGTAAGCGGCTGCGCGGCGCATAAGGAAAGCGGCGCCATGTGGATCGAGGGCGGCAACCAGAACGACAGCCCGACCGAGATCACCGGCGGTACATTTGAAGGCTCCGTGAAGAATGCGGCAGCCATCAGCGGCGGTACTTTCCGCGGCAAGGTATGGAATAGCGGAACCCTCTCCGGCGGGCAGTTTGCCGGCACGGTGGTGAACCGCGGTACTATTACAAACGGTACTTTTAGTGGCGAAGTGACCAACGAGAGCGGTCGTTCTTTCGGCACCATCTCCGGCGGTATTTTTAATGGGAAGGTAACAAATATCAACGACACAAGCGCTCCGGAAGAAACACCGGGCAGAATTTCCGGCGGTACCTTTAACGGGGAGGTCATCGGGGCTTATACAGTCACTTTTCTATCCGATGGTGAAAGCATCGCACCGTCCCAAATCCGTGCCAACGCCCCTGCCGCCCGACCTACCGACCCCACCAAAGAGGAACATCATTTTGATGGCTGGTACAAGGGCAAAGAAAAATGGAACTTTGCCGATGCCGTGACCGAAGCCCTGACCTTGACGGCAAAATGGACGGCGAACCGGTACACCATCACCTTTAAGCCGGAAAACGGCGGGGAAGATATTATTATCACGCAGGATTACGGCACCGCCATTACCGCACCGGCAAACCCCACCAAAACGGGTTACACCTTTGCAGGGTGGGATCGGGAGATCCCCACTGCCATGCCGGCAGGGGATATGACCATCACCGCACGGTGGACGGTAAACCAATACACCATCACCTTTAAGCCGGAAAACGGCGGGGAAGATATTATTATCACGCAGGATTACGGTACCGCCATTACCGCACCGGCAAACCCCACCAAAACGGGTTACACCTTTGCGGGCTGGGATCGTGAGATCCCAACTACCATGCCGGCAGGGGATATGACCATCACCGCCCTGTGGAATGGGAACGGGATCAGTGTTATTGTAAGGCTTCCGTCGGAGGACGACAAAGACGGGGTGGAGATCGGTGCGATTCATCGGTGGGGTGCGTGGCGCTCCAACGGGGACGGGACACATACCCGCCGCTGCATGGTAAGCGGCTGTCTGGAGCAGCAGAGTGGAAAGTGCCATGGCGGAACGCCGAACTGCACCCAGCGGGCAAGCTGTATCCTGTGCGGGGCAAAATACGGCAAGACCGATCCCAACCATCATGCGGCGCTGGAAAAGCTGGAGGCGATAGCCGCAACGGCGGCGACCGGCGGCAGAGTGGAATGCTGGCATTGCACGGCTTGCGATAAGTATTTTGCTGATGCGAACGGTCAAACGGAGATTGCCTTGGAGGATACCATAACCGAAATCGTGCCGCCCGGCATCATACAGGGCAATGACGCCCTGTGGAAAAAGGGTGAGGGTGGTACGCTGACCTTCCGTTCCAATGCAGCGTATGAGGATTCTGCCGAAGTACTGGTAGACGGTACGCTGTTGACTGACGAAAGCTATGAAAAGCGGGAGAGCGAGGGCAATATCGTCGTGGAGCTGCGGGAAAGCTATTTGGAACAGCTGACTGTAGGGACGCACACGCTGGTGATCCGCTCGGCAAGGGGAGATGCCGCAACCCAATTTACCGTGGAGGCAGCGCTCGATGAGAGCCGTCCGGTAAGCTGGGGGGTCTATGCAGCGGCGGCTGCTGCCTTTGCGGCAGGCACCTGCATCGCTATCGCTTCGCTTCGCCGCAAAAAGGCGAACTAAGCACCATTTACCGCTCATAGTGATCTGAATAGCCGCCCGAGGGCTACCTGCTGAAGCGCAGGGGTTCCCGGGCGGTTTTTCCGCCGTATTTCTTCCACCATCTCCCAAAGCTGAAAATTTTTTGTAAAGGTTTGTGCGAATTGAGCACTTCTATTGCAAATTTCTCTCGATTTGCCGGTATTAGTGGGAGAGCCTTCGGGCGGAGCGCATGACAGCGCAAAAACCGGCGTCGGCTGCGTTGCCCTTGACAGGCGCCAGCCCGCCTTCCGTCG
>ULVC01069347.1_pt1 | contig 12433 bp, 8 predicted proteins | sample 1958821 | NCBI WGS metagenome assembly ULVC01 (sample SAMEA4835769, study PRJEB28245) | human gut metagenome | biome: gut microbiome; material: fecal sample | place: Denmark | collected 2008 | reverse complement strand
CTTATATGGCGCTGGTGCCCATTATCCAGCCGCCGGTGATCAAGGCTGTAACTTCCAAGAAAGAGCGCCTGATCCGTATGAAATACCATGCAGGCGATGTAAGCAAGACCACCAAGATTGTGTTTCCCATCGTGGTAACTGCCGTTGCCGGTTTGGTGGCGCCTAAATCCGTTGCACTGGTAGGCTTCCTGATGTTTGGTAACCTGATCCGCGAGTGCGGCGTGCTCAACCAGCTGTCTGAGACGGCGCAGAACGCCTTTGCCAACATTATTACAATTCTGCTGGGTCTGACCGTTGCTGCCAAAATGCACTATCAGGACTTTGTATCCTGGCAGACCCTGATGATCCTGGGTCTTGGTTTGGTTGCCTTCATCTTTGATACCGTAGGCGGCGTAGTGTTTGCCAAGTTCATCAATCTGTTCCTGCCCAAGGAGAAGAAAATCAACCCCATGATCGGTGCAGCCGGTATCTCCGCATTCCCCATGAGCGGGCGTGTGGTCAACCAAATGGGCCTGAAAGAGGACCCGCAGAACTTCCTGTTGATGTACTCCATCAGCGTCAATGTTTCCGGCCAGATCGCCTCCGTTATTGCCGGCGGCCTGATCCTGACCCTGGTATCGTAAGGAGGATATGATATGCAGACTTTATTTGCTTCTCTGCTGGCTGTGGTTACCATGGCCATTCACGCCCAGTCCTGGAAAACCACCCTGCCGGATATGCTCTTCGGTATGATCGGCATCTTCATCGTGATCGGCGTGATTATTCTTGTCACCTATGGGCTGAACAAAGCCTTTTCCAAAAAGAAGAAAAAGGACGACAAGGACGAGAAATAAAAACAAAATGAAACCCAAAGGCGCTCGGCAAGTCCGGGCGCTTTTTCTGTGCAAAAAACAGGGTTGCAAAATGCGACGGTCTATTGTATAATATAGGCAAATTCAAACGCTATGACGAAGAAAAGTAGCGCTCCTCCTGCTGTTTAGAGAGCCGCGGTCCCGGCTGAGAGCCGCAGCACAGCAGCCTGCGTGAAGTTCCCTTCCGAGCGGTTTTGCTGAACCACAGTAGGCAAGAACGGTGTGAGCACCGTTATCAGGCTCAAAGAGTGTTTGCTCCGATTGGCACTTGCCAACTTGCAAAAAACAGGGTGGTACCGCAGGTAATTCCGACTTGTCCCTATACGAACGGGGCAAGTCGTTTTTTATTTGCACACTGCCGCGAGCAATACAGAATGAAAGAAAGGATACGAAGATGAAAGCACAACTGGAACAAATCCGCCGGGCCGCCAAAGAAGCACTGGCCTCCTTTGACAGCGCCGAACAGCTGGAAAAAGCCCGTATTCAGTACTTGGGCAAAAAAGGCGAGCTGACCGCTATTTTGAAGCAGATGGGCAAGCTGTCTGCCGAGGAGCGCCCGGTGATCGGCCAACTGGCAAACGAAATTCGCAAGGACATTGAGGACACCATCGCCAACAAGTCCGCAGAGATCAAGAAGGCAGCCCAGGAGAAGCGGCTGGCTGAGGAAACCCTGGATGTGACCATGCCCGGCACCTTGCCGCAGATTGGCTACAAGCACCCGCTGTCCATCGTTCTGGACGAAATCAAGGACATCTTTATGGGCATGGGCTTTGACATTGCCGAGGGCCCGGAGGTGGAGTACGACTACTACAACTTTGAGGCACTGAACATCCCCAAAGACCACCCGGCCAGAGACACCCAGGACACCTTTTATATCAATGACAATATCGTACTGCGAACCCAAACTTCTCCGGTACAGATCCGTGTAATGGAAAAAACGCAGCCCCCCATTCGAATCATTGCCCCGGGCCGTGTATTCCGCTCCGACGCGGTAGATGCCACCCACTCTCCCCTGTTTCACCAGATCGAGGGCTTAGTGGTAGACAAGGGCATTACCATGGCAGACCTGAAAGGCACGCTGGAGACCTTTGCCAAGCGGCTGTACGGCGAGGATACAAAAATCCGCCTGCGTCCCCACCACTTCCCCTTTACGGAGCCCAGCTGCGAAATTGATGTCAGCTGCTTTAAGTGCGGCGGCAAGGGCTGTCCCTTCTGCAAGGGCGAAGGCTGGGTTGAGATCCTCGGCGGCGGCATGGTGCACCCCAAGGTGTTGAAAAACGGCGGCGTAGACCCGGATATATACAGCGGCTTTGCCTTTGGCGTAGGCCTGGAGCGGCTGGTGCTGTTCCGCTTTAATATTGACGACATGCGTTTGCTGTATGAGAACGATATGCGTTTTCTGTCCCAGTTTTAAGGAGGTGCAAATATGATTTTATCCAGAAAATGGGCCAACGATTATGTGGACCTAACCGATATTGACAACAAGACCTTTTGCGACGAAATGACCCTGTCCGGCTCCAAGGTGGAGGGGTATGAAGTGGAAGGCAGCGACATTGAGAATGTAGTTGTGGGCCAGGTGCTTTCTATGGAGAAACACCCGGACTCCGACCACCTGTGGGTGTGCCAAGTGTCCGTAGGCGACGATCAGCCGCTGCAAATCGTCACCGGCGCCCAGAACTTACAGCCCATGGATATTGTGCCGGTGGCACTGGTGGGTGCTACGGTGATCAACCGCAAAGACCATAAGTTAGAAAAAATCAAAAAGGGCAAGCTGCGAGGGGTTGCTTCTGCCGGTATGCTGTGCTCCTTTGACGAACTGGGTCTGACCCAAAACGACTTCCCTTACGCCTGCGCTGACGGCATTTTTGTACTGGGGGACGACTGCGACAAGACCCTGGGCATGGATATTCACAAAGCCATCGGCTATGACGACACCTGCGTTGAGTTTGAGATCACCTCCAACCGGTGCGACTGCCTGTCCGTAACCGGTTTGGCCCGTGAGGCAGCGGCCACCTTTGACCGGCCTTTCACCTTGCCGGAGCCGGAAGTGAAGCCCGGCCACGGCAATGTAAACGACCTGCTGCAAGTGCATATTGAAGACGGCGAAAAGTGCTACCGTTACACCGGCGCTGTAGTAGAGAATGTGCGAGTCAAAGAGTCACCCCGCTGGCTGCGGGAGCGACTGCGTGCCTGCGGCGTACGCCCCATCAGCAACATTGTAGATATTACCAACTATGTGATGCTGGAGTACGGCCAGCCCATGCACGCCTTTGACCTGCGTTACCTGGTGGGCAACACAGTGAATGTGCGTAACGCCAAGGCCGGCGAGACTATCACCACCCTGGACGGCGAGACCCGGGAGCTGACGGAGAATATGCTGGTGATTGCCGATACGGAAAAGCCTGTTGCCGTTGCCGGCGTAATGGGCGGCGAATACAGCGGTATTATGGATGACACCACCACCATCGTATTTGAGTCCGCCTGCTTTAACGGCACCTGCGTGCGCCGCACCGCCAAGGCGTTGGGTATGCGCACCGAGGCCTCTGCCCGGTACGAGAAAGAGCTGGATCCCAACCAAACCATGCGCGCCTTAAAGCGTGCCCTCCAACTGGTACAGCTGCTGGACGCCGGCGATGTGGTAGACGGCGTGGTGGACTGCTGCAAGAAAGTCAAAGAGCAGGTCACTGTGGACTGGGACTACCAGTGGATCAATCGGTTCATCGGCTTTGATCTCAGCGAGCAGCAGATGATCGATATTTTGAAGAAGATCGAATTTGATGTGCGCGACGGCAAGGTCTATGCTCCCACCTTCCGCAACGATATTGAGCACCTGGCAGACCTGGCGGAAGAAGTGGCCCGGTTCTACGGCTTCCACAACATTCCCAACCACATGCTGCAAGGCGCTGCCAACGGCAAGCTGACCCACCGCCAGTCCTTTGAGCGCAAGCTGGGCAACACGCTGCTGGCCTGCGGCTGCACCGAGGTATCCACCTTTAGTTTTATCAGCCCCAAAGCTTATGACAAGATCTGTCTGCCCCCGGACAGCGAGCTGCGCAACTCCATTGTAATCCTAAACCCCCTGGGCGAGGATACCAGCATTATGCGCACCACCATCCTGCCCTCTATGCTGGATGTACTGTCCTTTAACTACAACCACAAGACGGAGGCCGCTTGTATGTACGAGATGGGCACCGTTTACACCCCCACAACCCCGGACAAACTGCCCATCGAGAGCCAAAAGGTCACCATCGGTATGTACGGCAACGGCGCAGACTTCTTTGCGCTGAAAGGCATTGTGGAGAAGCTGCTGGACTGCCTGCATGTGGATCACTACGATGTGGAGCCGGTAAAGGATAACCCCACCTTCCACCCGGGCCGTACCGCCGCCTTCACCATAGACGGCAAGGTGCTGGCTACCCTGGGCGAGGTGCACCCCACCGTGGCAGAGAACTACGCCATCGGCACCCGGGTTTATCTGGCGGAGCTGGATGTAAACACCGCTTATGAGAACGAAAGCGGCACCCGCACCCACAAGCCCCTGCCCAAGTACCCGGCCAGCAACCGTGACCTGGCCTTTGTATGCGACAAGGAGATCCCGGTGCTGAAGTTGCAGCGTGCCATCGGCGAGGCCGTAGGCAAGACCCTGGAGAGTGTCAAGCTCTTTGATGTGTATCAGGGTGAGCAGATTGAAAAGGGCAAAAAGAGCGTGGCGTTTAACATTCGTATGCGCGCCCATGACCGCACCCTTACCGATGATGAAGCCGACGCTGCCATGAAGCGGGTGGTCAAAGCCCTGGACAAAATGGGCATCAGCCTGCGGAGTTGACCGAAAAAACGGACAACTGCCTGGTAATTTGACCGGAATATTGGAATTTTTGCATTTTAATATTGTAATTATTTCAAAAAATGTATATAATGATGTGTACGGAGGTGACTTTACCGTGACAGATAAGACCATGACATTTAGAATCGGTGATGAAAAAGAGGATGTTATGAAGGATACCTTAACCCAGGTGTTTGACGCCCTGCGGGAAAAGGGGTACAATCCCATTAACCAGATCGTAGGCTATCTGCTTTCTGAGGATCCCACCTACATCACCACCCACAACAATGCCCGCAGCCTGATCCGCCGGATCGACCGGGACGAGTTGTTGGCCGCTATGGTAAAGTCCTACTTAGATTAAAACGAAGGAGGCGTTCCCTTGGCGAAGAAAGGCGAATTTTTGGAATACAAAGGCAGACCGCTGGTACGCTGCGGCAACACCATTTACTACGGCAGTATGGCCGACCCGTTCGTTGTGTGCCTGAAGGTACAGAGTGAGAAGAAGCAGGGCGACCAAACCATTGCCGACAAAGTGATCATTCAGCTGCTGAATACGGACGAGCAGATCTCACCCAAAGAGCAGGTGGTCAAAAAGAGCGAAAAGACCGGCCTGTTCAACGCGCTGGATCTGGGTGCCGTTTGGCTGGAAAGAGCCTTAAAGAAAAACGCGTAATCCCAAGCAACCAAAAGAACCGAGTGCAGTTTGCACTCGGTTTTCTTTATTGCCTGTTTCTGACGGCCTGCTCTTATTGCGGATTGCACAAGGGCGAGGGTGTTTTTTTATGCAATATGTGAATTGACTTCACCGGGTCGACAACTTATAATTAAGATAAGGGTAATTTTACGCACTTTTGCAACGGAAGGGGCAACTGGATATGAAGAAGAATTTACGCAGCCTATTGTGCGGTCTGCTGGCACTGGTGCTGGTGTGTTCCTGCGCCGGCGCAGCCTTCGCCAAGGACAACGGCGCCACACCGGTAATCTCTGTGCACGGCATGGGCGGCTCCGGCCTGTACCTAAACCCGGGCACGGAGGATGCGCAGCAAGTGGGCGTGTTTGACGCCAAAAGTCTGCTCAGCCGCGGCGGACTCATCCAAAATGTGCTGGCTGCCGTCGGTGGCAAGCAAACGGACCCGAACGCCGTCATTGACCAAATTGCCGATTTAATGAGCGACTACCGCAACATCGCCTGCGATGAGGACGGCAACAGTCTTTACAATGTAGGCATCGCCAACTACTGGACCGACAGTCTGAAAAACCACCCGGGCTACCTGTCCGGCACCAGCAACGAGCCGGCCATTTGCCGCCAAGTGGCGCAGAATATCGGCGCAGACAAAGTGTATGCCTTTAACTACGATTGGCGACTGGACGCCTGTGAAACGGCTGCCAAGCTGGCAGACTTTGTGAATCAGGTTAAAGCCAAAACCGGTAAAAAGCAAGTGACCCTGATCGGCAGTTCAGAGGGCACGGTGATCCTCAGCGCCTACATAGATCAGTACGGCGATCGGGGTGACATCCGCCGTCTGGTGATGATCAACGGGGCACTCACCGGCGTGTCCGTCACCAAGCTGTTTTGCCAGGATCTGCTGTTTGACGCGGATGTGGTCAAGAAATATTTAGACCGGGTGACCACCACTTACCATAACCCGGACTTTGACTTTAGCCAGCTGAACCGGCTGGCAAACAGCCTGAATGTGGGCTACCTGTGCGACTTTTTGACCCAAGTAGCAGAGGACCCTGCACTGGTGGAGCGTGTGTATAATGAGATCTTTTACCCGGTGTTCGGCTGCATTCCCATGCTGTGGGAGTTTATCCCCTATGATGATTTTGACGACAGCGTGGATGCCATGACCGCCATCGGCTTTTTAGACCAAAGCAGCGGTCTGTATAAGAAGATCACCCGCTATCATAAGGTGCAAAAGCGCCTGCCCGGCAATCTGAAAGCCATGCAAAAGGCCGGCACCGATGTGGTGATCGTAGCCAACTACGGCCTGCCCAATATTCCCATCAACTCTGCGTATGCCAATCAGACAGATATTCTCATCGACACCAAATACGCTTCCGTGGGAGCCACCACGGCGGACTACGGCAAAACCTTAAAGCGTTCCGGCGCCCATGTGTCGCCGGACCGTATTGTGGACGCCGCCACCTGTTTGCTTCCCAACAACACCTGGTTTTTTAAGGGCGTGGCCCATGTGAACTTCTGGTACGACAGCCAAGCCACCAAATTCTTGGCCGGACTGATCACCAACCCGGAGAAAAAGCAGTCTGTGCAGACAGTCAAAGCCGCCACCGGCAACGGCCAGTTTGTCAATACGGACGAGAAGCAAAACATTGTACCCTTTAGCGCCGGCAAGAACACAAACAGCAGCGGTACGAAGAACACCAATCCCAAGAACACCGCGACCGCAGCTATGAAGTCCCCTGCCACCGGCGCCCATTGGAGCCTGGCAGTGGGCGGCTCCGGTCTGGCCGCCTCCGGCTTGCTCTTTGCCCTGTACGCTCTGTTTGGCAAAAAGAAGAACGACGCAGCCACAAAATAATATCTATACTTAAACCAGCGCCCCCTTGCATAAGCAAGGGGGCATTTTTTTACCCAAAATTCGAAAAAATTGCGGGCCTATGTAGGCATCGGCCCCTACTTACCAATCCCTCCACCGCCCACAGCGGTCCCCCTCCCTTTACAAGGGAGGCAAAGTGGTAAAAATAGCGGCTCCCCTTGCAGCAAGGAGAGCCGTATTTTTGTATGAAACTGTAATCACTTTTCGTCTGCACCGAAGGCAAAGATCTGGCCGGTGTACACATTGAACTGCATGGTACAGGGGCGGTCGCTCTGGGTATACCGCACAGTGAGCACATCGCCCTCCTGGCTCACATCCGTTAAAGTGGCGGTATCGGCCAGAGTATCGGCAAACAGGCTGGCCTGCTCCGGCTTATAGGTGCTCACATCGTCCGAGGTGAAGAGCACACCACCAAACAGCTGAATAAACTTAGCCAGCAGCGCCTGCTGCTCCGGGGTAAAGCTGATATTGTTGCGCCGTAGCAAGAACACATCCGGGTCGTTCAAAAATGCCCGACCGTTCAGCCCACGGCGATACACGCTGTTGAGCACCGCATTGGGTGTAGACACATCTTCCCGGTGCATTTGGCGGCGCCGGGCAGAATGGGGCCAACTGAGGGCCATATCTGCACCGATGCGCATATAGTCCGCCACGCCAAAGCTGGGCAGCATCGGTGCGCCGCAAGCCAGCAGCAGCTTATTCTCGCCCACGCACTCCCGCAGCAGCTCCATGGCGTCATACGCCACCTGGCCGCGGGTCTTGCCGTACAAGGGCTTAACGGAAGCGGCATACAAAAAGTCCAGCTTCACCATATCAAAGCCCCAGGTATGCAGCACCGTTTGAAACACCTGCTTAATATACGCCCGGGCTTCCTTATGATAAATATCCAGGGCATAAAAGCCACCCCAGTTGGCGCCCACCATCAAGGGGCTGCCCTTTTTGTCTGCCACCAGCCAGCCCGGGTGCTTCTTTGCCAAATAGGCATTCTTTTGCACCGCAAAAGGCGCCAGCCACAGCCCGGCTTTCAGCCCGCGCTGGTGAACCGCATCGGCCACCCGGCGCATACCGAAGGGAAACTTCTTGCTGTCCACAGACAGCCAGTCGCCCACGGCGGTCTGGTAGCCGTCGTCCACCTGGAAGGTATTGACCCCGGCGCAGGGAGCAATGGCCCGCAGGTCGTGCATGATGATATTGTGATTGATATTGCTGTAATAGTTGTACCAAGAGGTATAGCCCCGCAGCTTTTCCGTTTGGCGGGGGTGTACGCCCAAGGCGGCAAAGTAGCCGTCAAATACCGCGTCATAATGCCCCTGCTGCATATAGAGATCCAGCACCGGATAATCCTCCGTGAGCATCAGCCCCTCCAGATCCTTAGAGACAGCCAGCACATTGCGGTTCATATCCGCCGTAATAATGGTAAAACCGGTGCGATCCGTCAGGGAGCCGATAAAGTCCAGCATGTCGCCGGTGCGCACATAGGCAAAGCCGTGAGAATGGAACACGCCCGCCTGCTTTTCCTCCGGCACAAAGGTATAATCGCCGGTATACTGCATACCCAAGCGGCGGCCGATCGGCGATTTGCCAACGGTGCCCAGCCCGGGCATACGCTCCGTGGGGCCGAATTCCCGGCTGTCCGTCCAGGACTGAAAGCCGTTGGCCATAAAGCGACTGGCCGGGGTAAACAGGAACGGCAGCTCCAGAATAAAGCTGCGCACCTGTATGGGCGCGGTGGGGTGCAAAGTCACTTGCAAGCGGTGGTCGCTCTCCCGCACCTGCAAAAGCAGGTCCTCGTTACTGCCGGTGGCCGTCTTTACGGTGCTGCCCAGCTTATAATCAATGTGGTAGGAAAAGGTCATGGGGCGGTTCTCTCCAATCATTATTTTTTGAATTGCAGTGCGCAGCGCAGGGTCAAGGTCTGCATTTTCGGCAGCTTATACTGGGGCTTTAAGGTAGCCACAGCAGGCACATCGCCGCCAACACCCTGCTGGCCGCCGTCAATATTCACCGTCAGGTAATCATGACGGGGCAGGTCGCAGGAATGCTTGGCTGCGTCCAGTTCCTCCAGAGTGTAGGGGTGCACACCAGCCTCAAAAGCACGACCCACAGCGTCTACCCGCAGCTTCACATCGCTGCCCACTTCCAGCCAGCGCACATCGCAGCGATTGCCGTTCTCCTGCGGATACAGGTAGTCGTGGATAAAGTCCTCGGCGCTCTTAAAGTGATACACGCCCAGGTACGCGCCGGTCTTGCGGTCGCAATAATTCTCGTGGGGGCCTTTACCGTAATAGGTCACACCGTCCTCCCCGGACATCAGCTGGAAGGTAATGCCGTAACGGGGCAGATCCATGGGTACAATATTGCGACAGGTCTGGGTCACCAGTACCCGGCCGGAGGGCAGCACCACATAGGTGGTCTCTACCTGATCCAGGTAGCGGCACAGCCAGCGCACGGTGATCTTCACCGCATCTTTGCCTTTCGTGGCTGTTACCTCCAGCGGGATCATAGCCTTGCCGGCGTTCTTAAAGGCATTCAGTCCGATCAGGGTGCGCACAAAGTCAAAGGGAATTTGGGCAATGCGCTCATTGTCAATATTGGCACGGCCAAAGCAGGGGCGCACGCCGCTGCGCAGGCACTCCCGACCGTCCAGTTCATAAGAGCTCAGCTCGCCGGTTTTCTTGGATACAGCCAGACTGAAATGATCACCGCTGACCACATAGGCATCTGCCCGCTTGCACAGGCTGATTGCTGCGGGCGTCTCCTTCTTCACAGAGAAATCGTACTGCCCCAGCACAAACTGCTCTCTGGCCATCAGGTGACCGGCAGGCAGGCGCATGGCGTCCGCCTTCAAAATTAAATAAGCGTCCAGCAGCTGCTCGCTCTTGGTGTTTAGGTCAAAGGGAATATCAATCGTCACCTTCTCCAGATGGCCCGCTGCCGGCAGGTCCATGGTCTTCTCTTGCAACACGCCGCTCTCATCGGACAAGGTCAGCCGCAGGGCAAAGGCGCTCAAGGGCGTAAACATAAACCGATTGACAATCTGCAAGGTGTTACCCACCCGGGTAAAGTCCGCCTGCTGGTAGCACTTAACCACCTCATAATAATGAGGGTTGGGTGAACGGTCGCCGCGGAACACACCGTTAAAGGCAAAGTTGCCGTCGTTGGGCTTGTCGCCAAAGTCGCCGCCGTAGTTCCACTTGTCCTTGCCATCCTTGGTCTTGGTACGAATGGCCTGGTCCGCAAAGTCCCAAATATAGCCGCCGGCCAGCCGGTCGTACTTCTTAAAATCATTCCAATAATCGGAGAAGTTACCCATGGAGTTGCCCATGGCGTGAGCATACTCGCACTCAATAAAGGGCTTATCCCGGTACATCTCCGGAGTCAGGCGATAGCCCATACCGCCGTTCCAAAGCGCGCGGCTGTGGATATGGGGTCTGTTCTCGCCGATTTCTTTCATCTCCGTCTGCACGGTATACATCTCGCTGAACAGATCGCTGGTTTCCAAATGGGCGTCCGGCTCATAGTGGAAGGGCCGGGTGCGGTCAATCTGCTGGGCAGCTCGCTTCATATCCGGGAACGCCTTGCCGTTGCCGCTTTCATTGCCCAAGGACCAGAAGAGAATACAGCTGTGGTTCTTAAAGGAATTGACCATATTGGTCATTCGATAGCAGCACTGCGCACTCCACTGGGGATTGCTGGCAGGAATCTGCTGGGCCAGACCGTGGGTCTCCAGGTTGTTCTCGCTCATAACCAAAATCCCGATCTCGTCGCACAGCTCATAGAACCGGCGGGAATTGGGATAATGGCAGGTGCGCACATTGGTGATATTGCTGCGCTTAAGCAGCTCCAGGTCGGAGCGAATCATACGCTCCGGCACGGCGTGGCCGTAATCCGGGTGGAAATCATGGCGGTTCACGCCGCAGATCTTCAGCGGCACACCGTTCAGGAGAATGAACGGTCCACGCTTGGTGTCCGGATTATAACCGACGATCTTCACCTCTCTAAAGCCGTACTTATGTGTGCGCAGGTCCACCGGCTCCCCGGCCACCAGCAATGTGGTCTCTACCGCGTATAGGTACGGATCCTCGTGGCTCCACAGATGGGGCGCCTCCACGGTGCAGTCCGTATCTACCGTGACCCGGCAGCCATCCTCCAGCACCGGGCAGCGAGCCTCCATTTGGCCTACGGCTTTGCCGTCTGCGTCTAAAATACGCACCCGGTAAGCGGCGTCTGTGCAGTCCGTTCCCCGGCACTCCACAGCTACCTGCATACGGAAGTGAGCCGTCTTGTAGTCCTCTGCAAATTCGCTGTAAAAATAAGTATCCTGAATATAGGTCTTAGGCTTGAACACCAGGTTCACATCCCGGAAGATACCGGACAGCCGCCACATATCCTGATCCTCCAGGTAGCTGCCATCGCAAAACTGATGCACTGTCACCGCCAAGCGGTTCTTGCCCGGGTGCACAAAGCGGGTTATATCGTACTCCGTCTCGTCAAAAGTATCTTGGGAATAGCCCACAAAGGTGCCGTTCATATACACCTCGCCACAGGAGTTAATCCCACCGAAGTGCACGAACACATTATCCGCCAGCTCTTCTTCAGTCAAATCAAAATCCCGAATATACAGACCCTGCGGGTTCTTCTTGTCGTCAATATGGGGAATGTTGATCTTTGAGATCGGCGTGGGGTAATTGATATTGGTATAAATGGGGGTGCCATAGCCCTTGATCTGCCACTCGGAGGGCACCTCTAAATCGTCAAAGCTAAAGGGGTCGAATTCCGGGTTCTGATAGCCCTCTATCGTCTGATCGCTGCCAGGCAGGAATTTAAACTTCCAAATGCCATTCAGCAGCCGGCGCTTTTCTTCCCCGGTGCGGACATCCCTTGGAAAGCCGGCGGCACTGCGCCGCTCGGTGTTGACACTGAATGTGTCTATATCTTGCCAGATGGGTATATCTTTGTTCATACTGTTACTCCTTATGTTTAGAATCCCCGCCGCAGGCCAAAGGGCAAACTGCGGTCAATAACAGTATAACGGAAACGGCGGCACTTTTCAATGCAAAATCCGCAAATCGCCGGGATAATGGGCAAAAAAACAGCAGACCGTCGAGCCGCTGACCATCTGCTCTTTTATTATACGACACTGTCGCCCATCAGGCAATAAATGTGCTGTACAGTTTGGAAATAAAGCCCGGTCCCTA
>ULVC01006060.1_pt1 | contig 12454 bp, 6 predicted proteins | sample 1958821 | NCBI WGS metagenome assembly ULVC01 (sample SAMEA4835769, study PRJEB28245) | human gut metagenome | biome: gut microbiome; material: fecal sample | place: Denmark | collected 2008 | reverse complement strand
AGTATGGTGTAGAGGTGTTGCAAAGGTGCGACATAATGTCTGATAAAAGACTATCGGGTGAGTCCCCAAAAAGGAATACATTAACTTTTTATCAACAATGACAGACGGTCATGAACCGCCGGCAACTAACATTTATTATAACTAACTTATTTATGAGAAACTATTTATTACTGTTACTGTCCTGTGCGATGGCAGCATCGACAGCAACCGCACAGGAAGTAGTGAAGGTTGGGAAGGGCAGCTATGCGTCCTACACGCCACTGGAGATGTGCCGCACAGAGTATCACAAACCGGGCGACTGGGGCTATCAAGGCGACCAAAGCAAGTATATGCAGATACGCAAGCTGTACCTGCGCGAGGAAGCCGGCCGCCCCATACCGACCAACGACTGGTGGACCAACCTCATCACACAGCCCTACTCGGGACGTATGTGGTCATATCCGCAGTTTGTGCAAGCGCAGAGTTATGGAGTAGACGTACAGGCACCTTCATACTGGATAGATAACAGTACGGAGATGAAAAGCAACACCGTTGTGAGCGTAAAGGGAGGCATGGAGTTCAATCCCGAGGCTGCCGTGGCCGAGAATTGGCACGACTGGGACGTGGAGTTCTTGATGCAGGACGGCGATAAAGAGATGTACACAACGATGGCTCACGGCGTTCCTTTCACGTGGATAGAGACGAAGAATATCAATCCTCAACTCTCTTTGAGCCGCTCATATCAGGCTTCCGCAGGTTTTACGGCTACGAATGTGGAGGTGATAGACGCCTCCGGAGCAGCCCTTTCGGGCACAGTGAAAGGTGTAAATATGTTTGCCCTGCGCATGGGTGGCGATGTCTACGGTATTTATCTGCCCGACAACAGCGAGTTGGACATTGCCGATGGCACCGTGACCGTGACGTTCACAGGCAGTCGCGAGTTTGTAGTTGTGGGTGTATTGCATGACATCAGCGACCTTAATACAATGGCGAAGTATGCTTACAGTGTGCCCCGCGAGACGAAAGTGACGTGGCAATATGCCGCTTCGGAGGGCCTGATGAAGACTACTTGGATAGTTACGGCTGAGGACTTGCGCACAGGCGGAGCCGCTTCGGACGTGCTTCAGGGCTTCATCCCCCATCAGTATCGTGGTACGGGCACCCCTTGCGCTCTGCCATTCAACGGTATCGAGTATGCCACACCGCACGGAAAGCTGAAGATGGCAGAGGGAGCTTCGCTGCAAATAGACTATAAATTCTATGGAATGCTGCCTTATTATGCCGTTCCTAACGATGTAGACCGCACTCAGAACCCATACGATGTGGCTAAGATGCAGGAGATGTTGAAGAGCTATGCCGACAAGGGGACGTTCGGAGCGGACACCTATTGGGGTGGAAAAGGACTCACGCAGATGGCCCTTAACATGATGTTTGCACGCGAGATGGGGCAGAAAGAGCTGTTCAACCAGTGCCGCGACAAACTGAAAAACGCTCTTGTGAACTGGTTGACGTACACTCCCGGCGAGACAAACTATTTCTTCGCACGCTATGACCGCTGGGGCGCAATGGTCGGATACAGCACAAGTTACGACTCGGAGACATTCAATGACCACCATTTCCACTACGGATATTTTACTTATGATGCCGCTTTGCTGGCTCTCGTAGATGATGATTTCCGCAATAATTACGGCGAAATGATTACTCTCGTGGCTAAAGACTACGCCAACTGGGATCGCAAAGACACACGTTTCCCTATGTTCCGCACCTTCGACCCGTGGGCAGGACACTCCTTTGCGGGCGGTATGGGCGATGACAACGGTAACGGACAGGAATCGTCGAGCGAGGCAATGCAAGGCTGGGGAGGCCTTTATCTGCTCGGAGTCGCGCTCGGAAACAATGAGATGCGCGATGCCGGAATATTCGGTTGGCTCTCCGAAGCGCGCGGAACGGCCGAGTATTGGTTCGACCGTCACGACGATCCGAACACCGGAAAGGAAGGCTATCATACCACAGACAATGACGAATACAACATCAAATACAGCAATTATCTGTATAACGAGGACGAGAACTATCCTCAGACAAACGGCAGACACCTGCCTTACAACTCCAATCTGACTTGTCACGGAGTGGGCTTCTGGACATATTTCGGCTACGATGCCATCTTCATGCAGGGCATTCAATGGATGCCTATATCCCCGGCGCTCGACTATCTGTCGGAAGATAAGGCTTTCGCAGCGTGGGATTTCAACCGTATGTGGCAGGATAAGCGCATCGGCGGATGGCTTGCTGCCGACAAAACCAAAGACGGATACCTCGGAGACTCGGGAGGTTGGGGTAATGTGGCGTTGTCATACCTTCAGCGTTCAAATCCCGATGAGGCCGCAAAGATATTCGATATGTGCTGGGACGCAGGCGAACCGGAGTTCAAGACCTACGACACCAACGGCATTTCATACTTCGTTACACACTCGCACCTTACATACGGCGACATCGACTGGACCATCCACGCAAGCATTCCTACCGCGCGCGTATATATAAAAGGTGGGGAAAAGACTTATATGGCGTTCAATCCGACAGACAAACCCATCACCGTGACATTCTCGGACGGCGGCAGACTGGAGAATGTAGCTCCCCGCCGACTGGCTGTCAGTGGCAAGGTGTCGAAGGATAACACCGACATCACACCTGATGCTGATGTGCCGACAGACCCGCGTGAGGAGCTTGAAATGGTGAACCTTGCCCTGCATAAGCCCGTGACGGCAAGCAGTCATGAGAATGTCGGAACGGTAGAGGAGAATCTTACGGACGGCGACCCTGGCACACGATGGGGCAGTTCGCATGAAGACAACCAGTATGTGACGGTGGATTTGGGCGAGATGGCATCCATTTACAAGCTCCGTCTGCTGTGGGAGGTGTCTTACGCCAGCGAGTATAAGGTGCAGATAAGCAATGATGGCGAGACTTTCACCGATGCAAAGACCGTAAGTTCATCGGGAGGAACGGACGTTATAATGATGGACGATGTAAGGACACGCTACATCCGTATTCTCGGCGTGAAGCGTTCCAACCAGTATGGCATCTCTTTGTGGGAGCTTGAAGCCTACGGCAAGCTCGAATCAATGACCGACAACGATCTGCTCGGTGTGAAGATGACCTCGGAGAAAGATGTGCTGACCCAACGTGAAGCGTTCAGGATCAATATCATGGGATATACCTGTGGTGGCGAATGGAAAGAGGTTACAGCCAAATGGAGTTCTGCCGATGGCAAGATAACGTCTGACGGTATGTTCACTCCGGACGTTTATCCGCGTGCAACGGTGACCGCAGAGGTGCAAAACCTGAAGGTATCCAAGACCTTCCCCGTGGAGGAAGCCATTTTTATGGGTTATATCGAGTTCGACAATGAGAGCCTTGAAATCCCCGTTGGAGAGACAGCGCAACTCAATTTCACAGCTATGAGCCAGTTCAAGGAGACTATGGATGTGGCAAGTGATGGTGTGATATGGAAGGTCTGCAACGAGAACAACATCGAGGTGGGCGGCGCAAGCGTCAACGCCGAGACCAGAGAACTTACGGTGACAGAGCCGGGAACATACCATGTCATCGTCTCAAACGCCGACCAGACAAAGAACTACATCCACAAAGAAGTGGAGAAGACAAACGCTCAAGGCGAGAAATACAGAGAATGGGTAGCCATCGAGACAGTAGCTTCGGACACCTTGACTGTCATCGCCAAGCAGTTTGCCGAGATAAACCTCGCCCTGCACAAGCCGGTAACAGCCACTTCGCAGGAAGACAACGGCACAAGAGCCGAACTGGCAACCGACGGCGACGCAGGAACACGCTGGGGAAGTGCATGGAACGGCTTGTCTACAGAGGCTAAGAACAATCAGGATCTGACCGTAGACCTGCTCGATACGTATAATATAAATAAGGTGATTATGCTGTGGCAGGCTGCCCGCGCATCTGAATACGAGCTGCAGGTGAGCCTCGACGGCAAGGAATGGAAGACAGTCGCCAATCCGAAGAACAGTCCGGAAAAGGAAACTGTGACCTTCCCGGAGACTCCGGCACGCTACGTCCGTATGCACGGCATCACGCGAAATATGGACTATGGCTATAGTATCTTCGAGTTCCAGGTATTTGGAACGGGCAGATATAATACCCCGACCGGCATCGACGGCATAGGTACTGACAGCGGAGAGACTGTCGGAAATATTTATAACATCAACGGAACTCTTGTCGGCAATAGTGCAAAATATGGCTCCGGCCTACGCAAAGGAGTCTATATCCAAAGCGGAAAGAAGGTCGTTGTGAAATGACACAAAAAGAGACCTGCCGCAATGACAGGTCTCTTCCTATTTCTTATAACTGATAAAATGCTATTTATTCAGGCCATTATTCTTTAACAGTTGCTCTATTTCATTTGTCGAGATATTAGAACGGTCAGCCTTATCATATATATAAATAAGGTTTATTACGGTCTCGTCTATTGCGGCAACAACGTTAAAGGTTATCACGCGTGCACCACCACTTTTGCCTCTTCCCTTTGATGTTATGCGCATACGTATCTTACGCAAGCCACAACCGAGGTCTACACCGATTTCAGGGTTTTTCAACAGATCTTTACCAATGTTCTGAATATCGCTCGTAATAGAAGGATAGCGTTTGCCAAGCCGTTTTGCCTCTTTCACGAAAGTGGGCTGGAGCTTAATGGAATACCTCATCATTCATCTCTTTTACGAATTCATCCAAAGATATACCTTTGCCGGCTTTCACGTCTTTCAGTCCGGCATCGATACCGGAAAGAAGCTCCTCTTTAGTTATATATTCCCTTTCTCGCTTATTTTTTATCTTGCGCACGTAATTCAGTACCTTATGTGTGAGCGCTTCATCTTCCATGATATTCTCTATCTCATGGAGCAACGATTGTCTTATTTCTATTGTCGTCATACTTCTTCTCCTCCTCTTTTTTGCTCTAAACTTCTCGGAACACGATAATTGCTTTAATATTGTTGTCTCGATTGCAAATATAAATAAAAAAAAGAAACACCGCAAATATTTGATAATACATTTCATAAAACTCCGATGAAATCGGCAAAAAACCACTTAGCAGCGTGTTAAGTGAGTTTTTATTGTATTAATGTAATGCCGTATTAAAGCGAAAATACTTATTTTTGTATAATCTTCTACGATAAAACAATTATAAAAACAAAATAACTAATAGTAAACACAATGAGAAAGTTCTTATTATCAATCGCTCTCTTTGCAGCGTCGGCCTGTCTGAACACAGCCGTTGCGCAACAAAAAGGAATGAAGGAGTTCGTCGACGACCTTATGTCGAAGATGACGTTACAGGAGAAAATCGGTCAGCTCAACCTCATGGTGGCCGGCGACATCACCACCGGACAGGCCATGAACACGCAGGTGGGCGGCGCGATAGCTGCCGGAAACATGGGTGGAATCTTCAACATCAAAGGCGCAAAGGAAATCCGCGAGATGCAGGAACTGGCCGTGAAGAAAAGCCGTATGGGCATTCCGCTGCTCGTGGGCATGGACGTTATCCACGGCTACGAGACCATTTTCCCAATCCCACTGGCTCTGTCGTGTAGTTGGGATATGGCAGCCGTGGAGCAGTCGGCAGCCATAGCAGCCAAAGAAGCAAGTGCCGACGGAATCAACTGGACATTCAGCCCGATGGTCGACATTACCCTCGATGCCCGTTGGGGACGCTACTCCGAGGGCAACGGTGAGGATCCTTACCTCGGAAGTCTTATCACTAAGGCTATGGTTCGTGGCTATCAGGGCGACTACAGCCGCACGGATAACATCATGGCGTGCGTGAAGCACTTCGCGCTCTACGGCGCATCGGAGTCGGGACGCGACTATAACACGGTTGACATGAGCCGCGTGCGTATGTATAACCAGTATCTGCCACCCTACAAGGCTGGCGCGGAGGCAGGCGCAGGCACGTTCATGTCGTCGTTCAACCTCGTCGACGGTGTTCCCGCCACGGCCAACAAGTGGTTGCTTGACGACCTCCTGCGCGGCGAATGGGGCTACGATGGCATGGTCGTTACCGACTACGGCTCCATCGGCGAGATGCTCAGCCATAGCGTGAGTGCCAATCTGCAGGAGGCAGCAGCGCAGGCTCTGAAGGCAGGAACAGATATGGATATGTGTTCCATGGGCTTCATCGCGACATTGGAGAAGAGTCTCAAAGAAGGCAAGGTGAGCGAGACCGACATCGACAAGGCTTGCCGCCGTGTGTTGGAAGCCAAGTACAAACTTGGGCTTTTCAAAGACCCGTATAAGTATTGCGACCCGAAACGCCGCAAAAAGGATATATTTAACGAAGAGAACCGCCGTGCGGCGCGCGACATTGCAGCCGAGACATTCGTGCTGTTGAAGAACGAAGGCAATCTGCTGCCGTTGAAGAAACAGGGCAAGGTGGCCCTCATCGGCCCGTTGGCAAACACCCGCGCCAACCTTGCCGGCACATGGTGCGTGGCATATACGCCCGACAAGTACTCCACATTGAAGGAGGGTATGGAGCGTGCATTGGCCGGAAAGGCTACTCTCTTATATGCTCAGGGCAGCAACATCACACGTGATGCGGAGTTGCAGAAGGCCGGTGAGTTCGGCAAAACCATCGAGCGTGGCGATGATGCTCAGATGAAAGCTGAGGCTTTGGCCGTCGCTAAGGAGGCCGATGTGATTGTTGCGGCACTCGGCGAGACCGCCGACATGAGCGGAGAGTGTGCCAGCCGTACCGACCTGTGCCTGCCCGACGTACAGATGGAACTGCTTCAGGAACTCAATAAGTTAGGCAAGCCCATCGTTCTGCTCAACTTCTCGGGTCGTCCTACGGTCATGAATTGGGAGAACGAGAATATCCCGGCTATACTCAATGTATGGTTTGGCGGTTCCGAGGCTGCCGACGCAATCTGCGACGTGGTCTTCGGCGACAAGGTGCCGAGCGGAAAGCTCACTATGAGTATGCCACAGGCTACTGGTCAGGAGCCGCTCTACTACAACCATCAGCCTACCGGACGTCCTGTACCGGAGGGCACGAAGGAGTTCCGCAAGTATCAGAGCAACTATCTCGATGTGCGCAACGACCCTCTCTATCCGTTCGGATACGGCCTGTCATACACCACATTCAGCTACTCCGACCTGCAACTCAGTGCCACGGAGATGTCGCCGACAGGCAGCGTAGAGGCTTCCGTAACGGTTACAAACACAGGCAACGTGGATGCCACTGAGATTGTCCAGCTCTACATACGCGACCTCGTAGCGAGCGTGAGCCGTCCCGTGAAAGAACTGAAGGGCTTCGAGCGCATTACTCTTAAAGCAGGAGAGAGCAAGAACGTGACGTTCACCATCACGCCGGAAATGCTTAAGTTCTACAATTATGACCTTAAATATGTCCTCGAACCGGGCGACTTCAGCATCATGGTCGGTCCGAACAGCCACGACCTGAAGACCGCGAAGCTGACGGTTTTGTAATAGGAGATATTATCAATCCGTAAGCATATTTCGATTTATGCATATAAAAGGGGCAGTTCAATTTTGAACTGCCCCTTTGTTGTATCTTTTTTCAACATATCATAAAACAGAGAGTGTAACAGAATTTTGATACACTCTCTCATTTTCTGATGGTAGAAAACTGTTTATCGGTTGTTATATTTCATTCCTTTCTTGACAATGATGCCACGATATGACTCTTTTGCGGGCTGGCCGTTGAGCAAGAACAATCTGTTGTTGTCACTGGAGGAGGTTACGACTTTGGCGTTGTTGATGCCGGATGTTCCAAAGATGTTGATCAGTTCAATTTCCTGACCGGCCGTTGTGGAGATGTCATAGAGATAAGAGATGGGAAGTGTGGTTGAAGGTATCTTCGACTTGTCGGCAACTATCGGGTCAGGCATGACGTATGGTTGCGTCAGCGCGTTGGTGTTGTCGCCCGAGGCGGTGGCAAGCGGCGTGCCGTCAGCCATTTTCAGCTGCGTATGGCTGCGCAGACGAAGATTGCCTCCGATGGTTGACTTGATTTTCACGGACTCTACGTTGCCGTCTTTCCACTTCAGTTCGGTGATGACAAAGCCGCCACGTGAGCGCAGACCGCACACCTCACCGTCCTTCCATGACGATGGTAGGGCGGGAAGCAGATGGATGAATCCGGCGTGAGATTGCAGCAGCATTTCGGCAATACCGGCACAACAGCCGAAGTTTCCGTCGATTTGGAAGGGCGCGTGAGCGTCAAACATATTTGCGTATGTACCTCCGTCGGCATCGTTCATCGTGGCGTTGGGATCCATCAGGCGCAGCTGGTTCTTGATGATGTTCAGTGCATGGTCGCCGTCAAGCATACGGGCCCATTGGCAGACTTTCCATCCCATTGACCATCCGCGTGCCGCATCGCCGCGTCCGACAAGCGATTTGTGGACACCCTGATAGACCGTCGGATTGACGTAGGGTGAAACCTGATTTCCGGGGAATGCTCCCCAAAGGTGTGACAGATGGCGGTGTGAGGTGTTCTCGCGGTCCCAGTCCTCCTGCCATTCCTGTATCTGACCGTATTGGCCTATCTTATAAGGAGTCAACTTGGCCTTAAGCTCATCGAGCTGAGTTGCGAGATCTTCGTCAACGCCGAGCGTGCGTGCGGCTTCTGCCGTGTTTTTCAGTACGTCGTAGACCATCTGGTTGTCCATAGCTACGCCGCCGAACATCGCCACATTCATTTTCGAACCGTCATCTTTATTATAGGAATAGAGTCCGGGGTGGTTTTCGGGAGAGTTTGACGGACACACGACCATATATCCCGTGTTGGGGTCTTTGACCAAAAAGTCCTGGAAGAACTGGGCGCATCCCTTCATGACCGGATATATTTCCGCAAGGTAAGTCTTGTCGCCAGAGAACAGATACTTTTCCCAGAGGTGTGAGCAGAACCATGCGTTGCATGTGGGCCATACGCCGACGGCTCCGTTGTCGACGGCTCCCGTGGTGCGCCAGATGTCCGTGTTGTGATGAAGCACCCATCCGCGTGCGCCGTACATTTCCTTTGCGGCGTCAGCACCGGTGACGGAAACGTCCTTTACCATCTGTATGAACGGGTCGTGACACTCGGAAAGATTGGCCACCTCAGCCGGCCAGTAGTTCATCTCAACGTTGATGTTAGACGTATATTTTGAGTCCCATGCCGGATATTGGCGTGCGTTAGGGTTCCATATACCTTGCAGGTTGGCCGGTTGCGTACCCGGCTGTGATGATGATATGAGCAGATAACGGCCGAACTGGAAATAGTTTGCCACGAGTCCCGGGTCGGCTGCCGTCGTCTTGAACTCCTTTATGCGCGTTTCCGTGTCTTTCTTCTCCTGCTCGTCATTGGTGCCGAGGTCTATGCTGACGCGGTCAAACTGCTCCTTGTATTTTGTAACGTGATCGTTGAGTGCTGTCCCATATTCCTTATCCTTTTCGAGATAGCTGTTCATGTAGGCCAGAGCTGTGGCTTCCGCGTCAGCGCTGATGTCGTTGTAGTTGACAAAATTGGTGGCCGACGAAATGACGATGGTGGCCGATGTGGCGTCCTTGACCTCTATGGCCGGTGCCTTCGGATTGCCGGCTACGAGACCGCTCTGCATGATGTTCTGTGTCCCGGAGTTTGTCTGTGTGCCTCCGTCGTTTATCACTTTGATGAAAGTATAGCAGTTGAGCTTGTTGTCGACATTTTCCGACTGGGCTTTTGACGGAATGAGAGATGCCTCGATCATACCGTCGGCGTTAATCCTGTTGATGTCCAGTTTCTCCATATTGGTCTTTACCGGTGCGGCATAGCTCACGTTGAAGTTCAGTTTGCCGGGTTCGGAAGCCTCAATGCGCATGATTGTGACATTGTCTTCCAGCGATGTGAAAACGGTTCGGGTATATGTGACACCGTTGACGATATATGACGTCGTGGCGGTGGCGTTTGATATGTCGAGCGAGCGTACGTATGCCTGTGCGTCAATGGCGTTATCCGTCTGTCCAGCCTCCTCGTCGTCGTACCGCTGTCCGGGGAACGAGACGAGGACACACCCTGCCGCCTGATATTGCGCACCGTGTGAAGTGGTCGACATCCAGTTAGGTATGGCCAGCTTCTGGGCTTCCACATAGTTTCTGTCGAAGATATATTGCTGAACCTGCGACAGCACCGATTTGGCGTTGGCGTTGTGGTTGCGGTTGGGTGACTGTCCCCAGAAGGTGTCTTCGTTGAGCTGCAGCGTGTCGACGGCCACGCTTCCGCTGACCATTGCTCCAAGGCGTCCGTTGCCCAGCGGCAGGGCTTCCTCCCAGTATTTGGCCGGGCGATGATACCAAAGACGGTTCTTGCTTTCGAGTACAGGCGGTGGAACGGGGCGTGTGTCAGACGTTGTGAATGTCGTGGTGACAGGCGTGTCGTAGACGTTTCCGGCAAGGTCGGCCAGTGAGCCGGCGGGCAGATTGAACGTATAGGACGTCGTGAGGTCAAGGTCGGCATAGGCGAATGTCACCTTGTTGACGTTGACGACGGGCGAGAGCTTCAGTTCCTCTCCTGTTTTGCTGTTGGTGAGCGTAGCCATGGCGCTGCCTTTCGCTGTCACGCCCTCGTTGAAGTTGAGGATAATCTTTCCTGACGGGATGACACCGGTGGCATTGTCGGCCGGAATGATGTCTTTGAGCTTGGGAGCCTGTGTGTCCTCCGCGTAGATATTGACGTACTTCAGATTATAGTTGCTCGTCTTGGTTGCCGACTGTATCAGCAAGCGTATAGTCAGGTTTTCCTTGTTATCGGCATCAAGATTGTAGTTGGCGTCGGTGTATGTGTTCCAGTGTGCTCCCGCAGTGTAGTCGTTGAGGACTTTCCACGTGCTGCCTCCGTCGGTGGAGTAGACGACACCGAATTTCGTTGACGAGCTGGAACCGTCACCGATGGCAAAATTCAGCCTGATGTTGTTCAGATCCGTTGTCGGCATGGAGATTTCAAAAAACTGGTCGTGCTTCGTGCCGTCGGTATAGTCGGCCTTTGCCGTGAACTTGTCGGTGGACGCCGTGTTGAGGCGCAGCAGATAGTTCGGGGTCGAACCGCTGGAGGTCACCTCCCATCGGCCGTCGCTTGTGTGGACTGTCACCCGACAGTCTTCCGGAACCATTGCACATTCGTTCGGAAGGAAGTAGGGCTGTTGCTTACTCCAATAAGTGTTGGCGATGCGTGCCCATCCTAATGTGTTCGGGGTGAAGATGATCGCGGTGCCGTCCTTTTCAGAATCGTAGCCCGTCGTGAATTCCCACTTTGCCACCACAGTCTGAATCGCGGCGGCATTCATTGTGCCGAGGAGCAGCATCAGCAGCAGTCCAAGGCGGAATAATGTCTTCTTGTTTTTTTTGTTCATTGTTATAAGTTTTTAAAAAGGTTTATTCGAGGTCCTCTAAATATACCAAAATGGAATGTTTGTTTGTAGATAGTTTTGTGTGCAAAGATAGAGAGAGGCAGTAGAATCTATGTGGAAAAAGTGCTCATACATGATGAAAAAGGGCTTATAGTATGTTTTTTACACCTTTTCAGGACACTGTAGCCGGTTTTTTTCTTATCTTTGCGTGTGTTAAAACTTCAATCGAAGAAGTATCAGCGAACTACAATCCGTTAACTATGAAGCCTGTCTATATAATAATACTGTTCTGTCTGAATATAATGAGTGTCTATTCCAGACACACAACCACCTATGACATCCATTCCGGGCTGCCCCATTGGGTCGTTTCCGGTATTGTTCAGGACCGTCAAGGCTTTATTTGGGTAGCCACGTGGAACGGTCTCTGCCGGTATGACGGCTATGAATTCCGGCAGATAAAGGCCAAGCCCGGTGACGGGACCCATATCAGTTCGGAGGTCATAAGGAAGATGGAACTTGACGCTCGGGGAAACATCGTCTGCCGGACAACCGCCGGTTCTTTCATGCTTGACACACGGGATTATCGTCTGTATGATGTGGCCAGGCACGTTCCGCCCACCATCACCAGTCAGGAAGGAACGCCGCCGTTCACAGACAGCGAGGGAAACCGGTGGCAGATAGAACGCTACGGCATTACCAAGACCATCAGTGAATATCGTCCGGCGTCGCTCGTCTCCGGCACGGAAGACGTTCAGGCAAGGGCTTTCATGAAAGACAACCGCCAGCGTTGGTGGCTCGCCACGAAGGAAGACGAGACAGTCCGCATCTATGACAAGACCAACAGGCTCATTGGATATGTAGGCAGCGACGGGCGTATTCATAAGCAAAAGACACGCTTCGGCTACAGGGCCTACTGTCTTATGCAGACGCATGGCGGCGACGTGTGGGTGGGATGCAAGCCCGGGGCCCTGTTGCGACTACGCCCGGTGTCGGAAAGTTCCTTTGAAATCACGCGGATAGATAGCCGACAGTGTGATATCATCTATCATATTGTGGAAGACCATGAT
>ULVC01026527.1_pt1 | contig 12465 bp, 12 predicted proteins | sample 1958821 | NCBI WGS metagenome assembly ULVC01 (sample SAMEA4835769, study PRJEB28245) | human gut metagenome | biome: gut microbiome; material: fecal sample | place: Denmark | collected 2008 | reverse complement strand
AATTTGCTAGTTTCCAACAATTTTCGTATTTTTGCAGGGAGTTTCTGTGTCTCTTATGTAGAGATTCAGAAGAGAACGTTAAAAACGAACTTTATATTCGCGTATAGATGACAGAGACAAAAGTACAACCACAGGTTACGTCCACTATTGCAGGGGACGGCGGCGAAGCCGTGGAAAAAAGCAAAGGATATGTAGCAGAAAATGGTTTCACAGCAACAGATCCGATGCATTGGTATGTGGCTTGTGTCAGGGTGAATTTTGAGAAAAAATTTGAGATTATCATAAACCAATATTTCAAGAAAAGGAAATTTGCTTTGGAAACTTGGTTACCCTTGGAGAAACGTGTAGTGATAAATAGTCGTGGCAAACGTATCTTACGTGATGTTGTCATCCTCACCACATTTGTATTTGTAAGAGTCGAGGACAAGAATCTGAACGAAATCAGATTCCGTTCAGATGTCTATAAGATGCTTTCAGAACCAGGCAAAAGTGCCCCATATGCCATCCCTGATACCATATTCGACAATTTTCGCAGAATTGTAATGACGAGTGAGGCGGAAATGCAGAACCGGCCAATTAAGAAAGGTGACAAAGTCCAGATTATTGACGGAGAACTTACTGGAGTTATAGCCTATGTACAACGCATCCAAGGCAACAAAGCCATTATTGGCAATGAAATCCGAAACATCTGTGGTGCTACTATAGAGGTTGCAATGGAACAATTAAGATTTTTCAAAAATTAGCTTATGTTCAAGATTCTGTCTATAGATGGTGGTGGCATTAGAGGTATTATCCCTGCTAAAACACTTGCTCTTGCCGAGGAAGAATTGGCGAGGACTGGCAAGGCTAATCATATATGTGATTATTTTGACCTCATTTGTGGAACTTCCACAGGAGGTATTCAATGCTGTATGTTACTCAACACCAACCGATACCTACAGAAATATGTACTATCTTGATATGGTACATATGCTGTGGAGCTATATGTATCGACTATTGGATGATGAACAGCGGTTATTGCAAATCAAGTCTGTTGACGGAACTGAATATGTCTTTCAAGAATATCGAAACGGTGTCGTTTATAAGCCTTTGGACAAAGTGTTTGTTCAACAAGACAATCGGGATTTCTCTTTGTCGTTTATTCCGCAAAGAGGAATAGAAAAGTTGCCTCTTGGATGGGAGTTTTTATGTGAAGATTATAATCAAAAAGGTATCTTGACAGTTAACGTCTGTCCTGTATATGAAGAAAAGGAAGAAATAATAGAAGTTAAAACAAAGGTTGAAGAAAGAGAAGAAGTTCTGGTTGAGCCTAAAATTGTCGAAGAATAATGAATGTTATAAAAACAACCATAGAAGGCGTCCTCATTATTGAGCCACGCCTCTTCCGTGATGCTCGTGGCTACTTCTTCGAGAGTTTCAGCGAGCGAGAGTTTGAAGAGAAGGTTACTCCAATTCTGGGACACAGTGTTCGCTTCTGCCAGGACAACGAGTCAATGAGCAGCTATGGCGTGATGCGAGGCCTGCACTTCCAGCGTCCTCCTTATACCCAAAGTAAGTTGGTACGCTGCGTAAAGGGTAGAGTACTTGATGTAGCAGTAGATATTCGTAAGGGATCACCAACCTATGGCAAGCATGTGGCTGTAGAACTGACAGAGGACAATCATGTTCAGTTCTTCATTCCGAAGGGTTTTGCCCATGGATTCGCCGTTCTTTCTGAAACAGCCGTCTTCCAGTACAAGTGTGATAACTTCTATCACCCAGAGGCTGATGGAGGTATCTCTATTCTCGATGATTCCCTCGGTATCGATTGGAAGATTCCAACAGAGCATGCTAATCTCTCGGAGAAAGATACGAAGCATGCGATGTTGAAGGACTTCGATAGTCCATTCGATATCAATGCGGATTTATATAAATAGGGCCTTATAGCAAATAAAGAACTTTTAGAGCGCAAATGCTTTCTATCACAAAAATAGAAGGAACGCTGTATCGGTGATATATATTATGGTCTGATGATGAAGACTCTTTTAATAAAAGATAGCTTAAAAATCAAAAAGTCAAATTTCTTAAAACACTATGAATCTCCAGTAAACACTGAGGGATAGAGTTGTCTTGTAATAGGGGTTGGATGCTTAAGTTTTTTGAGTACTTTTGACGTGGAGTACTTCTATATAAAAGTAGTGAGTGTAGTAGTGACGATACTTTCTGTTGTATAAGAACCGTTATTAGTGTTATATAGAATTTAACAGAATATTAAATTATGAATAGAGGATCAGAATGGAGAGTTTGGGATTTACATTTTCATACCCCATCCTCTTATGATTATAAAGATAAGTCTGTAACCAATGAGCAATTGGTTGAAGGATTAGTTAGCCATGGAGTATCAGTTGTGGCTATAACGGATCACTATATTATTGATGTTAATCGCATTAAGGAATTGCAGATAATAGGTCGTGAAAAAGGCTTAACTGTTTTTCCTGGAATAGAGTTTTGTTCGGAGTTAGGTGGTAAGCAAGCTGTGCATTTCATAGCAATATTCTCACCAAAAGCTGATTTAGAATCTATATGGACGAAGATACAAGGACAATGTAATTTGACATCTGCTGATATAGAGCAAAAAGGAGGATATGAAAGTATTTGTTGTGATTTTATTCCGACTTGTGATTTGATATTAAATTTAGGTGGTATTGTAACCGTACATGGGGGGTCAAAAAACAATTCATTAGAAGAGATAAAAAACAACTTGCTTCAGAAACAAGAGTTAAAGCGCAGGTTATTGTCTACTTACCATCCAATATTGGATTGTGGCAAACCTGTAGATGCAGACAATTATCACAAAATCGTATTCCCTAGTATTGGATTTACTTTACCAGTAATTATCAGTTCTGATAACCATGATATTAAAGATTATCATGTAACATGTAAAACATGGATTAAGGCTGATTGTACTTTCTCAGGTCTTAAGCAAGTTTTATACGAGCCAAATCAACGGGTATTGTTGTCGGAGGGGTATCCTGAAATCAAGAACTCGTATTCTGTAATTGATAAAATTGAACTACAGCAAGATGGCGTTTGGAATCAATGCATTTATCTCAATTCGGGGTTAAATGCAATTATTGGTGGTCGTTCTACAGGAAAGTCAAATCTTTTGTCATGTATTGCAGCTAATCTAAATCATGTTGAAAAGACGGCTTATAATAATTACGTTAATTCTGTAAAAGATTCCGTGAAAGTAGTGTGGATGGATAATGAGGTAAACAAGGAGCGTAAGATAGATTATCTGCCACAGAATTTTATATATTCACTCGTAGATGACAAGAAGGAGTTGAATAACTTACTTTATGGAATAATGTTGAGCAACCAAACTTTAGCTAGTAATTATGTTATATATCAAGCTAAATGTAATGATTTGAAATTAAGAATTTCAAATTTGCTTAATCGCCTTTTGGAGCAAAAGAGATTGTTGATAGCGAAAAAGCAAGAGATACATTCTATAGGTGATTCGAAAGGTATAGTAAATGAAATCAGAAATCTAACACTTCAGAAAGAAAATATAGAAAAGCAGTGTGCCTTGGATCCAGTATTCTTAAAATCTTATGAGGAGGATAATAAGAAAGTACATGATTATACAAGGTGTATTGATGAGCTTACCGTGGAAATTGAAAGTTTAAAAAGATTATCTGTATCTGTTTTTCTTGTAGAAAATCAGTCTGTGTCTTATGATGGCATACGTGAGCAAACGAAATCAGAAATTAAAGCTGTAGTTTCAGACTTGTTGAATCGTTCTAATCTTGATATTCATAATAAGCTAGTATCTTTAAGTGCAAATATTGTTGAACAAAGAAATACATTTGTACAATTAAGAGATCGTATTACATCATCAGATTCTTATAAAAATGGCAAGTCATTATATGAGGCAAATGTAGTTTTAGCTAGTTTAAGAAAACGACTAAATGAGCAAGAACAACTCTTGACAAAAGTAAAAGGTAAGAATGAAGAATATAAGGCTATGTTGGTAGACTTCAAAGAAATACTTAGTCAATTACTTGATTCATACTCATCCTATCTAGCTCTGACTAACGAAATAACTGTAATGATGCATATAGAACATGATGATGTCAAGCTTAGTTCATCTGTAATAGTTGTTGATAAATTAAATGCAGTTTTGTCAGATAGCTTAAATTTGAAATATAAAGAGATGATAGAACTAAAAGACCAACTATTGAATATTTATCAATTAATGTCAGAGGAACAGCTTAAATCCGCATTAGAACCTATTGTTTATAGCGCAATGAGAGGAGATTTAAAATTTAAGGGAAGTGTTGATGATTCTAGCTTCTTAACAGTTCTGCTTACTAATAATTTCTTTCAATCAGTTATAAATGTAGAATATGATGGTGACTCTTTGCAGATGATGTCACCTGGTAAGCGTACATTTGTTATATTGAAATTGCTTTTGGATTTTAGCAGAAATGAGAATCCTATATTAATAGATCAGCCAGAGGATAATCTTGACAATAGAGCTATCTACAAAGAATTGGTTATGTATATACGAAAAAAGAAGTTGGAAAGACAAATTATAATTGTTACTCATAACCCCAATATTGTGGTTGGAGCTGATGCCGAGAATGTCATAGTTGCTAATCAAAATGGCGTGAGGACACCAAATGTCAGTGGTATAAAATTTCAATATAAGAATGGTAGTCTTGAAGATTCTTTTAGGGATTCTGACGGGAACAAGCCTTTATTAGATTCAATGGGCATTCGAGAGCATGTGTGTGAAATTTTGGAAGGTGGTGAGGAGGCTTTCCGAAAGAGGGAGAGTAAGTATGGATTTGCAAGAATATAAATATGTAGCAAACTTCAAAGAGATGGTTACTCCAATTTTTGACCTCGAGGTATACTTTTACCAAGACAACGAGTCTGTGATTAGCTATGGCGCAATGCGTGGGCTATATTTATAAATGCAGAGTTGTTTTTCTACGTAAGAGTTTATACGCTATGCGGTCCCATCCCGCACAATATGGCGGGACCTTTGATGGTCCGCCAACCTTATAGCGTAGCGGTTCCGAGCACCGGAGGGCGGTTACATCCTCTCGTCCCTGAGGGAAGAGAGGCTTGGTGAGAAAGGTGGAGCCTTCTTTAATGGTAAAGAAGGACGGGATGATTTTAGAAAAAACATTTCCTCAAGGAGACTAAGAGGTAAAGAACAAGATTTATGCACGACATACAAATCATAATCATGGCCAGCGGCGTAGGTAGCCGCTTCTGGCCTATGTCAACCCCTGATTACCCAAAGCAGTTCATAGATGTGATGGGTGTGGGTCGTTCCCTCATTCAGTTGACAATAGATAGATTGAAACCAATCTGTCCTGTCGAAAACATGTGGGTAGTGACAAACGAGAAATACATTCGCATTGTCAAGGAACAAATCCCTGACATGCCAGTAGATAACATATTAGCAGAGCCGGAGGCTCGCAATACTGCTCCATGTATTGCTTATGCCTGCTGGAAGATCCAGAAGAAGCATCCTGATGCCAACATCGTGGTGACACCATCCGATGCCCTGGTCATCAATACCTCGGAGTATCAGCGAGTGCTCAGCAAGGCATTGAGCTATACATCCGATAAGAACGCCATCGTGACCATCGGTATTAAACCAAGCCGCCCAGAAACTGGTTATGGCTATATCGCTGCAGCAGAGCCAACATCCGTAGATGAAATCTACAAGGTTAAGGCTTTCAAGGAAAAGCCAAACTTGGAGACTGCTGAGCAATACCTTGCCGCTGGTAATTACTATTGGAATGCCGGAATCTTCGTATGGAACATCGATACCATCAGCAAGGCAATCCGAACCTTCCAGCCAAATCTTGCCAACATCATGGACGAGATGGCTCCTTCTTTCTATACCGAACAGGAGAAAGAGGTAGTTGGCAGACTCTTCCCAACTTGCGAGAAGATAAGCATAGACTATGCCGTGATGGAGAAGTCGAAGAAAATCTATACCTTGCCTGCCGAGTTCGGCTGGAGCGACTTAGGCTGTTGGGGCAGCCTCCGTACCTTGCTTCAACAAGATGAGGCTGGCAATGCCAAGGTAGGCAAGGACATCCGCTTGTATGAATGCAAGAACTGCGTAGTTCATGCAGCCGATGAAAGCAAGGTAGTAGTTCAGGGATTGGATGGCTATATCGTAGCCGAGAAGAATGGACAACTGCTTGTTTGTTCTTTGAAAGAAGAACAGAGAATTAAAGAATTTGGAAAGTAATATATGTCAAATCAAACAGCAGATAATAACAAACGTTTAGATTATTTAGACGTAGCAAAGGGTATAGGAATACTTCTTGTAATATTGGGACATTGTCAACTTGGATGGATCGGTAGCGTGCATTCGCTTATATATTCCTTTCATATGCCTTTGTTCTTCTTCATTTCAGGAGTATGTTTTTCTAATAAGTATACATTTTCCACATTGGCAGTTAAAAGGTTTAGGCAAATAATATTGCCTACTATATACTTTTCTATTATAAGCACATTGCTTGTAGATGGCCTGGGCTTAAATGTAGAATGGTGGGATTGGAGTAAACATTTTCCTTTTGCACTATGGTTCTTGCCAGTGTTGTATTTTACAGAATTGGTTGCCTGGTTGATATGTAATAAAATTATGAGCAAGGTAAGTTATGTTATCTTCCTATTGGCACTATTGTTTTTGTCTCATTTGTTATCTCATTTTTCTGTAGACTTAGTATATAGTATTGCTTCTATTCCTATTGCGGCATTTTTCTATCTTATCGGTTATTCGATAAAGACGATTGTTCGAAATTTCAAAAGCCATTTATGGGGATGGTGTCTATTGCTAGCTTTTCTAAATGTAGTGATTGTGAGATATGGGCATGTAAGTATGGAATTAGCTTCTGGCCATATAAGTCCCTTCATTATTGCTGAAATAGCTGCATTTGCAGGGATTTTTTCTTGTCTTTGTCTTTCTAAAGGTTTAACTTATGGGGGGGGCAAGTATGAACTAAAACAAATTCTCATTTGGTTCGGACAGAATAGTTTATGTTTGATGTTGGTTCATCAACTAATTAAAGTGGTGTTAGATGAGTGCGTCTTGTCTTTTATAGACAATCATTTTATTGTAATGACTCTACAAATATGTCTCACTTTAGTTTTTTCGGTATTAATAACAATAGTAGTAACTAATTACATACCCTTTATTATAGGGAAAAAATCAAAATAAAATGGCTCAGGAGAATAGAATCTCTAGTAATAAAAGAATTGCAAAAAATACCATAGCCTTATACATTCGTATGATAGTACAAATGGTGATAGGCTTATATACATCGCGAGTTATTCTAAACGCTTTAGGTGTAAATGATTTTGGTATTTATAATGTTGTGGGAAGCGTTGTTGGTATGTTGAACTTTGTTAATACAACAATGTCGAATGCCACGATGCGTTTTATAACATTTGAGGAAGGAAAGGGTAATTTGCATAAGTTGAATACAGTGTTTTGCACCTCTATGAATATTCACATAGTTATTGCGATACTGACATTCTTGCTTTTAAATTCATTAGGCTTATGGTTTCTGTACAATAAGATGGTTATAGACCCAACAAGAATGAATGCTGCCTTTTGGGTATTGCAGTTTTCTATATTGACATGTATTGTGAATATAGTGAGTGTACCTTATAATGCATGTATTATAGCACATGAAAAAATGGGAGCATTTGCTTTTATTACTATGTTGCAGCAAGTCGTTACGTTGGGCTTGGCCTTATTCCTACCATTCTATTGTGGCGATAGGTTGATTTTGTATGCCGTTATCTTGATGCTTGTTCAGATTCTTATTCGCATTATTTATGGTAAGTATTGTAAACATAAGTTTACAGAAACTTCTTATCATTTTATTTGGGATAAAAAAACGACAAAGGAAATGACTAAGTTTGCTGGTTGGACATTAAATGGAAACATTGCATGGGTTGGATATACGCAGGGTTTGAACGTCTTAATGAATATGTTCTGTGGAACCGCAGTGAATGCTGCTCGTGGTATTGCTTTTACCGTACAGCAAAAAATCATCGATTTTTGTAACAATTTCCAAGTAGCAGTTGATCCTCAGATAACCAAAACATATTCTGTGGAAGAATATGATAAGATGCACAACTTGATTATTATGAGTTCCAAGTTTTCCTTTTACTTGATGCTGGTGCTTTCTTTGCCAATATTTGTTGAAATCGATGAAATTTTGAGATTGTGGTTGAAGATAGTTCCAGAGCATACTGCCAATTTTGTTCGCTTGATTTTATGTTGTTCGGTCATTGATATATTCCGTAATCCAATGAATACCTCAATACACGCAACAGGAGACATCAAGGTCTTTCAGATTTGGGAAGCTACCACTTTATTATTGATAGTTCCATTGGCTTATCTTGCATTAAAGTTGGGGTATCCTGCCGAGTCTGTTTTTGTGGTGCAACTTATAGTCTTTATTATTGTTCAAGCAGAAAGAATCTTTATTGTTTGCCCACGAATTAAGATGAAGAAAATCCTCTATGTTCGTAGATTACTTTTGCCTTCTGTGAAGGTCTTGTTTACAGCATTAATAGTACCTGTTTCCCTCATTATTGTCTGGCCTATACAGCCAGATAATTATATTCAGCTATTAACATATTTGGTATTAATTGCAATATCAACTTCTAGCGTTGTCTATTTTGTGGGATTAGCACAAAATGAGAAGGAAAAAGTAAAACTAATTGTTAAAAATAAAATAGGAAGAAAATGAATATACTATTTGTGACATGTACATTTCGAGTGTTTGGTGGTATAGATTGTGGCGCCGCTAATCGATCAACGATGTTTGTTAAATCTCTAGCAAAAATAGGACATGTTGATGTTATCTCTTTTGGAAAGGATTCAATTACGTCAAATATAAAAAATTGTGAGGTTGTTTATAATCAATCAATACCCCAAAAATATGTTGATACAAAAATTGAGAGGATTAAAGGATATCTGCGCTTGATAACTCAGCCTTGTAATCCAAATGCTTATTATGTTTTGGATAAACAATGTGAGGAAGTTGTTGATAAACAGATCGCACTTAAAAAATACGATATTATTGCGTGTCGATATATTGGTGACGCTATTCGATGCGGGTTAGATAAGTATCCAGCACGGTTAGTAGTAGATGTGGATGATAATTTGGTTAGTGCTACACTCCGTGATTTAAAAACTTTTAAGTTTAAGCATACCATAAGCAAATATATGTATTTGTATAAAGCACATGCAATTGGTTGGATGTCAAAGACGTTTTTGAAAAAAATTAGAGTTTCTTTCTATTCTAACTTTTGGGAGCCAACATCAAAGAAATCGATATTTCTACATAATGTAACTGCACTCGATAGGCAGAATCCTGAGATTCCCTCTAATTCGCCTAATCGCTTGTTGCTTGTTGGATGGTTGGATTTTGCTCCCAATAAATATGGGGCATTACATTTTGTTGACAAGGTTCTTCCTAAGATACAGGAAATACTTCCTGATGTAGAACTTCATATTGTCGGAAAAACTAAAGATGAAGACTTAAATAAATATTTGAATTCTTGTAAAGGGGTAAATGCCTTGGGATTTGTAGATGATATATCAAACGAATATACAAATTGTCGTGTAATAATTGTTCCTGTCTATCAGGGCGCAGGAACAAGTGTTAAATTTGTTGAAGGTATGATGATGAATCGTCCAATGGTTTCAACTCCAATGGGGGTAAGAGGCTTTGAGACGATGTGTCATCCTGACAAAGAATATTTATTAGCCAAAGATGATGACGAATTTGCTAATCAAGTTATTAAATTATTACAGAATGCCAAACTTGCCGATAATATTGCTAAAAACGCATATGAGGTAGGAGAAAAATATTTTTCGGCAAAACGTTTTGAAGATATAGTAGTGAATAGTATAAAAAAAGAATTTAAATTATGATGAATCAAAAATACGACTATCTAATCGTTGGCTCCGGTTTGTTCGGAGCCTCATTTGCTCATTTTGCTCACAAGCAAGGTAAGAGGTGCTTGGTGATAGATAAGCGTTCTCATTTAGGTGGTAACATCTATTGTGAGAACATCGAAGGTATCAACGTGCATAAGTATGGCGCTCACATCTTCCATACCTCCAATAAGAAGGTGTGGGACTTTGTAAACTCTATCGTTGAGTTCAACCGATATACCAATTCACCAGTGGCTAACTATAAAGGCAAACTCTATAATCTGCCTTTCAATATGAATACCTTCTATCAGATGTGGGGCGTAACCACACCTGAAGAAGCGCAGACAAAGATTGATGAGCAGAAAGCGGAGGCTGTAGCTCGCATGAAAGCTGATGGCGTAACAGAACCTCGTAACCTGGAGGAGCAGGCTCAGGTGTTGATTGGAAAAGATATTTACGAAAAGCTTATCAAAGGGTATACTGAGAAGCAGTGGGGAAGAAAATGTACAGAACTTCCTGCTTTCATTATCAAGCGCTTGCCTGTTCGTCTCATCTTCGATAATAACTACTTCAATGATAAGTACCAGGGTATCCCTGTTGGTGGATACAACAAGCTCATTGAAGGCTTGTTAGAAGGAGTAGAGACGAAAACAAATGTAGATTTCTTTGAAAACCGTGAATATTGGGAAAGTATTGCCGACAAGATAGTTTTTACTGGTAAGATAGATGAATTCTATAATTATCAGTTTGGTAAACTTAACTATCGTACAGTACGATTTGAGACAGAAGTTATAGACAAACCCAACTATCAGGGCAATGCGGTGGTAAACTATACTGAGCGTGAAGTACCTTACACCCGTGTTATTGAGCACAAGCACTTCGAGATGTTTGGAGCCGAGGTATATGATACCCCAAAGACCGTTATCTCGAAGGAGTATAGTACCGAGTGGAAAGACGGCATGGAGCCATACTATCCAGTGAATGACAAGCAGAACTCTGAGCTATATGCCCAGTACAAGGAACTAGCTGATAAGGAAGAGAATGTTATATTCGGTGGTCGCCTTGCGGAATATAAATATTACGACATGGCTCCTACAGTAGAGAGGGCTATGAGCTGGTTTGAAATTTAAAAGGAATAGTTGTTGTTAGGTGATAGAGAATTATAGTGCCTGACCTAGAATATAGTTGTAATACAAATTGATCTTATAGTTATTATAAAGCTATAAATATGGATACAAAATATAAAATTTGTGCGGTTGTTGTTACATTCAATCGCAAAGAACAGTTGATTAATTGTTTGAATGCAATAAACGAACAAACATACAAACCTCATACTGTTATCATTGTTGATAATGCATCTACTGATGGAACAAAAGATTTAGTGAAGCAAAACGGATATTGTAATATAATGCTAAATGGTATTAATTATCAATATTTGTTGCTTCCAAATAATCAAGGTGGAGCAGGTGGCTTTTATAACGGAATCAAGACTGCCTATGAATCTGAGGAAAAGTTTGATGCTGTTTGGGTAATGGATGACGACGGAGTAGCTGATAAGAACCAATTAGAAAACTTGGTCAACTATCTTACAAATTATGATTATATTGCTCCGCTCGTTATAGCGCAAGAAGATTCTGAATCTTTGGCGTTTAACTATTATGGAAGCTATGACGTAAATGCATTGAAAGATAAATATGATAAAATAGTTCCAGGTTATTCATGTCCGTTTAATGGAATTCTCTATTCTAGACAGCTTATAGAAAAGATAGGTTATCCTATACCTCAACTTTTCATTTGGGGTGATGAACAAAATTACGGACTAAGAGCAAAAGATGCTGGTTTCTCTCCAATAACAATTATTGATGCTATTCATATTCATCCTAAGGATAGAATGACTTTTGCAAAAAGCTTATTTGGCAAACCAATTGTAAATATACCTAATTTATGGAAAGGATATTGTTTTTGGAGAAACTCTATTTTTAATATGAAAGGGCGAGCATCGATTAAGCAATATCTAACTTTCTATGTTTATAATGCTTGGTATTATCTTATAATAAAGAAGTCTTGGACTTGGTTCTCATGTTTCAATAAGGCATATTTCTCTGGATTTAAAAAGTTGCCTGATAATGGTTATAGGCAGTATATGAAAGGATAAGAATATAAACGGTTGATATCTATGATTACAAACGTTACAATAGAAAAGGTAAAGGGCATAGGGTATAAGTCTTTTGATTTGGAGATTAAGGAAAATAAGTATAATCTTCTATTAGCACCAAATGGATTTGGTAAAAGTTCTTTTTTTGCTGCTTTTGATTCTTTACGAGCAACGAAGATGGAGCTAAAAGATACCAATGTACCTATTGGGGGTGACAATGTAAGTTGTAAATTATCGATAACGGATAATGGTGATACTTTAACGGCAGATAATACTTCCAATAAGTTTAATTCAAGATATAACAATACTGCGTTAAATTAATATTTAATCGTCTGTA
>ULVC01043318.1_pt1 | contig 12552 bp, 14 predicted proteins | sample 1958821 | NCBI WGS metagenome assembly ULVC01 (sample SAMEA4835769, study PRJEB28245) | human gut metagenome | biome: gut microbiome; material: fecal sample | place: Denmark | collected 2008 | reverse complement strand
GTCGTGTGTAAAAGAGGACGGTCACCTTTGAATAACAGGCGACCAATGCCCGGATAGAAACAAGATGATTGTCTCCGTGTCTGTCGTACTGACAATGTTTTTGTCACTAAATACAATTTCATATCGGACTTTAGTTTTATGATTTCAAGAAGCAAAAATAAGGTGTAATATCCATATAAGAAGTATGTAAAATACAAGTTTACAAAAGCTTATGGAATTATACTCCAAGTCTGTTTTTTGCAACTTTGTGTAAATCAACCAACGGATAACAAATAGCACAAAAAACATTTTTCAAGCTATCCGATAAAAGAGGGGAAGAATAACTGGAAATACTTTCAAAAAGGAGTGGCAACATGGCAAACAATCTGTCTGACACGCTATGGAACCTCGATGTGAAATGATAAAAAAGGTTGTCCGAGCTGCCATTTATGCGGCTTTGTGAGGTATTTGTTATACCTTTGTACTTGAATAAATTAGGAACAAATAAATATGGCAAAGGTAGGATATGTAATGAATTATGCCGGGTATAGGGCGAACACGGATAAAGAGTGGATGAAGCGATTCGGCTGTAACGAGATTATGGAAGAACAGCAGGATTATGAGTTGCGTACGGAATGGAACAAATTACTTGACCGACTAAACAAGGGGGATGAACTGGTCGTTCCCAAGTTGAGCCACGTTCTCCGTGAGACACGGCAGCTTTCGTATCTCCTTGAATATTGCCGTCTGAAGGAAATCCGTCTTATTTCAATCCATGACCGCATAGATTCCGGCAACGAGCTTTTTCCGGAGACACAGATGTCGGATATACTCAATGTCGTGGCATTGCTGCCCAAAGAAGCATTTGATATCCGCAAGTCCTCCGATGCAGTCCGCAAAGTGAAAAGCCGCATGAGAACATTGTCCCCGGTGGATTACAACCGCATCGAGCGGAAAGAGTTCGTGGTGAATATGTATAAAAGCGGATACCTTATCAATGAGATATGGAAAGCCAGTGGCTTCAGGAGCCGGAGTTCCGTGTTCCGGGTGCTGAAAGAAGCCGGGATAACATTGAACAGAGGGCGTAAAAAAGGATAAGCCTTTATGTAATTAAAAGGGGGCCAAGGTACAATGATACAGCATGGATGGGATTTATCTCCCCCATCCATGCTGCCATTTCGTAGTACGACTTTTATTCAATGCCCCGAATACGTCTGTTATAATAAACACCCTTGAATGCTTTTACAACAGTATCATAGACTTCATCGCACGATACGGCATCAAAGCAAAGCTCCATCGTCCAGAAATCAAATTGAAATTCCACCAATGTTCCCGAATAACGGTCTGACGTATTGTAAATGGTCACGGACATATAATCGACCGTTCCGCTTTGCAATTCCACCCAATGCCCATAATAGGAAAACGAGTCATTGTTTGACTGACTGTTAAGGGTGATTTTGTTTATCAATCTGCTTATGAAATTATATCTCTTTTTCATTGCGGTATCTGTTCATCTATTCCCACCGTGAAGCCTTGTCCGTCTTCATTCATAAACTCATAAAGCCTTTCAAAGTCATGCTTGACCTCTCCATGGCGGAAGTTTTTCATGCACTCTTGAATTTCAACTTCCATTGCGGCTTTGGCTTTCTCCAAAGTGCTGTAAAGCGTATGGCAGTCGGAAACGCTTTCACCGCAATCAACTAATGTATAAAGTATGTAGATGGTGTTCGTTTTCATTTTTGTAAACCAGTTAGATGTGAGGTATATATCGTTCGTTCTCTGCTAAAAACTCTATAATTGCTTTAGCCTCTTCGTGCGAAGCCCTGTTACGGTCATCGTATCGGCGTTCTTCGTCAGCCATGATCTTCAGGCATTTCCGGATTAATCGGTACAGCAGTTGTTGGATGGTCGGGTGCATGAATGGGATGGAAGCAGCAAATACGGAATGATTGAAACTATAATTATTCAACATATTCTCTACTTCTTTTGCAAATTGGTACTCCTTGGTTGCTTGGATGTTCGGAATTTTTTCCATTGTCTTTTCTGTTTTAATGGGTTACACATATCTTTCCCTGTCTTCGGCTTCTTTCTGTCCTGCCGGTTCGGAATTTATGCTGCGGTTTCCAATCATCGGCCGGGCTTATAGGTACGGTCTTTCTTGCCAATTACGCTTGCATGGCAAGGAAGAATTTGCAAGAAATACATTTCAGGCCGGACTATTAAGACACGATGATAGACCTTTGCAGCCAAAATCTGAACGGTGCGGACAGATTGGAGTGGAAATATCGAATCTGGATATAAAAGGATAATGGGTCGGTATAACAGGAAAGCAAACTGCTTCCGGGTGGGTCGGACAAGGGGCTGCCGGGCAAACTATGTAGTGACTTTTCCTTTTTTGGACTCTACCGAAGGTACAGGGAAAAATAGGAAGTGTCACTGTTTGCCCTTACCACAACCTGTCTGGAAAGGAAAGAGACGATAGGGAGAAAAAGCAATGGCGGATGAATGGAAGGGGCTTGGCTTATGCCGTGGAATACCGTGTCGTTTCGGTTTGCCGAAGCTCCGGCATGGAACAGCACAAAGTCAAGACCCTGTTTGTCCGGCATTGCCTCCCCGTATCTTGTATGGAAAGGATGGTTGTGGTACAGACATTCCGCTGATATGGGTGGGGAAGCAAGCGATAAAAAAGGAGACTGGTAAATGGTATAAAAGGATGACGGGCAATTCCTTTGGGATTGTCCTAAAAAGGGAGTGGGCTTATAGCCTTGTAAATAGGAAAGCCGGGGGAGCAAACCTTTATGGCTCACTACCCCCGACATTGCATATTCACATTTGCTAATCAAACCAGTCGGGATTATCAGCTTTGAGTTGGACTATCAACTCATTATTTTTTATTGTTGTCATTTCATATGTTTGAATTAAAGAAAGTAAGTAGTGGGTGGATTGCTCCACCCTTGCTGCTCATTTAGGCTGCCACTTCGGGTTGCTGTTCTTCTGTGGGTTGAAGAACTTCTTCAGATTGAGGTTGTTCGGTTTCTTTTGTCTGCTCCAACAAAGCGACTTTCTTTTCTTCAATGCGTTTATGGCGGTTTTCATACACTTTATTGTACTTGTTTGTAATGTTTGCCAACTCTTCGGGCATGTGTTTTTTTGCAAAGTCAAACAAAAGTGCAGCCGTGCCATTGTTCCTAAAGGCATCTTTAAAATTAGCAATCAAGAAATCCCTGCGGATAATGGCTTTTGCTTTTGCCGTAAGATTGGCTATGACGTTTATCTTATCTTCATCTTTCAGATAGTCACATTCTTTGTCAATGCCGATGGCTGCATAATTTTCCTTACGGAGAGAGGACAACAAGAAGAAATACATCATCCTATCTTCATCAGCACCAAATTTCGTTTCCGTTGTATCAATTTCCTTTATCACCCTTTTTACATCATCTACTGTGTTTTCAGTGGCGATTTCCTTGTTACGCTTGTCTTTTTTCTCCAATTCGGCTATTTGTACAGCTATTGTTTGTGTAGCCTTGTCACTTTCTGCTATTTGAGCTGCGGTCTTTTCCACATAACAGAGTGTGATGTCAGCCTGATCAATCTTGGCATAAAGGGCAATCTCCCCGGCTTCGCATCGCTGGCTGATTTCATTGCATATCTCCATGTAATCAGCTTGTTCTTCCTCGTGCTCCTTCAGTGCATCCTCATAATCTTCGGAGTTATCGTAATCTTTGATTTGTGGTTCTATCGGATTTTTAGGAAAAGCTATACAGCTATTTATTGTTTCAACGTCATAGCCCGAAGCGATGAGACGTTCAACCGTGGTTTCATTAGTGCAATATGGGTCACGGCAAAGGATTATATCGGGCTGTTGTTGCGCAATCTGAATGGCTTTCTCTTTCAAAAAGGCTGCATTCATTTCTGCAAGGCAAGTGCGGTTAGAGCATTGTCCACAACCACCGTCATTGAACAGCAAAAGGTTGTTGGTGTTATGTCGGCAAGAAGCACATTCGGTTTTGTCGAAGCAGTAACGCTCCAAGTCTATGGTGAATTTCTGTTCGATAAGCTCTGCTATCTCTTTGGCTTTTCGGCCTCTCCAACTGGAATAGTGCTGGATGCCTTCTTTGAGATATTTCTCGTACACCTCACGTTGCACATCTTCCCCATATCGGCATATCTCAGAAGCCACACTAATGGTGATAACATCTGCATCCAGCAATTCAGCAAGTTCGGGAATGAGGGTGGAGAAATTCAATCGGGTACGGATATAGTTCTCGCTTTTGCCAAATAAGACAGACAAGGTTTCTACCGTATGCTTCCCACTATCAATGAATTGCTTATAAGCATTGGCTTCTTCCGTAGGAGTAACGTCTTTACGCTGCAAGTTCTCTGTGACCGCCATTTCCTGTGCTTCTTCGTCCGAAAGTTCGGATATGATAGCCGGAACTTCTTCCAAACCAGCAATAACGGAAGCACGATATCTGCGTTCGCCAAAGACAATTTCGTAACGGTCTGTGTCTGCAATAGGGCGCACGGTGATAGGTTGCAATACGCCTTGTTGCTTGATGCTTTCCGCAAGTTCGTCCAGACCTGTTTCATCGAAACGCTTGCGAGGGTTGTAGTTACTCGGCTGAATGTTTGCCACTGACACTAACGTGATGTTTCTTTCTGCTGCTGATTGATTAGCTGTTGTCATAATCTTTGTAATTTTAAAAGTTTGAATTATGTGAATATTTGTTTTTTCCCTTTCATCGGTTTCTTTTTGTCGAAACCGTTTTGGAGTTTTACAATGCCACACACAGCTATCGGTATAGCTTCATGCGGCGGCTTTTCTTGCCAATTACGCTCCGAAGGAGGAAGAATTTGCAAGAAATTCATTTCAAGCTGGCGGCATCAAGTGCGATAGCAGACCTTTGCATTAGGAAAACCCAATCGGTGCCGGCTTAAAAAGTGACTGGAAAAAAGCTTAAGGGAAAGGATGAGTAGAAAAGGATTGTGAAGTCTCTGTATATAAATAGGTATGTGGAGAATGGTATAAAAGGAGGGATAGAACCTATAAAGGTCTCCGGCTTGGGTGGGTAGAATAATCAGGACTTGCCGGACAAACAAAAAACGGCTTTTTCCCGAACTCCATGCAGAGACAACTCGACGATTGTCGAAGTCCCTGCATGGAGTACCGGAATGTGCCGCCGTTTGTCCTGCCTCTCCCCGTGTCTGAGCGAAGTGAAAACTCAGGGAGAGGACAAGCCTTATACCTCTGGAAAATCCGGGTGGGGAAACCGGAGTAAGCCATGCTTATTATAAAAGGTATGGTTGCCATGAGGTATTACTCATTGAGCAATTATAAAAGGGAGACGGTGACTTATGATGTGGCACGTAGGCGCATCATAGAAAGGAATCCCCTTGCCTTGTCTCACGACAAATCAAAGGGGATGGTTAAAAATATACTGTATGAATTAAGCTGCGATTGCTGTCACAACCGGTTGTTGCTCCAACTCTTTCAAAGAGTTATCAATCTTCTGTTGCAACTCCTTGCACTCCTGTTTTAATGCGTCCAGTTCAGCGGTCTTGTTCCACCTGCGGCTGACAATCTGCTTCAAGGTCGGAATTTCATTTGCCAATTGGTCAATCTTTTCCTGTTGGCGTCTTATCAGTTCCGGCAACTTGTCAAGGGTGGCTTGCGGATAGGCTGCGGAATCGGCAAAGCCCAATGGCAATGCGCCGGACAAACCACATTTGTATTTCAAGCCGCTCTTACCCTCTACCAAGAAGATGTTACGCTCAAAAACACCGGTATAGTGGTATTCGCTGCGGACGGACAGGTTCAGACCGATGTAGCTGCCAACGGTGCCGATAGCTTCGCTCCTGTAACTTTTGGCTATCTTGTGCAACTCACGTCCGGTTTCTTCCGCTGTGGCTTGTTGCAGGTTCAGAAGCAAGGTTTTCCGTTCACCTTGATACCCATTATAGTATGCCCAATCTTCGGACATCCGTTGCTTGGCCTGCATGGTTACCTCTATATCCTGCTCGTTTTTAGCAATCTTGCGCTCGGCACGGTAGCGTTCCTTGTTGAAAATGGCCTGTTCTTTCTCCAACTGCATAATCCGGTTGTCGAGTTTTGCCTTGTTCAACAAATCCATATTGCCCGAAAGGACTGCAACGAACTCGGCGAAGTTCATGCCTGTATTCTCGTCCATGCTGTCCTCGTCAATCCTGCGCACGGCTATTGTGCCGTTATTTATCTGATTGATAAATAGCTGCTTGTTTCGTAACAGGTTGAATTTGTAGGCATCCAGCGTTTTCTCCGTGCCGTAAATGATAATATCCACGACATTGCCACCCCAAAACTTCACGGTATTGCCTTTGCGGACGGCACGGCCATTGCGCTGTTCCAAATCAGCCGGACGATCGGGTAGGTCAAGGGCATTACTGCCCTCTTCCCCCCTCAGAACCGTACGTGAGGGGTTCCCCTCATACGGCTCAAGCTTTTCAAAGTCTCTGTTCGTGTGCAGAGACCGGCTCATCCTACTTCTTGTTTCCATTGTTTTTTACGGGATAATTTGAAACATTCATCATGAACCAACATATTGCATTTCCGTCCGTCTTGTACGGTCGGCATTACATTCCATGCCTTATACGTGTCAATCGGTTCACCACATATCGGACATTTCCGACCTTGCTTTTCCCATAGGTAAAGCAGGGATTTACGTCCTTTCAGCGTCACAAGCATCTTTGACTTCATTCTTTTATTGAAGTACAGGCGGCAGTCTGCGTCAAACGGATTCATGTCCCCCTTTATCTGCGTATATTGCAGAAAAGGAAACGAAGATGCCAGTTTCAACAAGGTAAGTTGGTCTTCTTTGCCGTTTGATTTCTTGAACTTAGCCGCAAAAGTCCAGCTGTTCCCTTGGATATTGTGCCAATAGCGGTCTTTTATCCACCGTTTCCCTTTCTTGGAATGACGGCGTTTAGCCCATTGCCACAAGGCGAGAAATATCTGATGGTCGATTCTGTGAAAAGAATCACGTGTCGCCCCATGCTGATAATATGCTCCCCATCCTCGAATTTTAGCATTCAACATCCTGATTAATGATTCCTGCTTGCAACCCTTATGACCTTTTGTTACCTTACGGATATTTTCCATAAAGCGTTTTTCGGCTTTCTTGGTCGGCTTGGTCAATATTTCATTGCCGAATTTGCGGATGTTGAAACCGAGAAAATCGAAGCCGTCATGGATATTGGTTATCACCGTCTTTTCTTCTGATAAGGTCAGACCTCTTTCAGACATAAAGTCGGCTACCAATGGCTTGATTTCCTTTTCAAGTGTTTCACGGTTCTCGCAGGTAATTATAAAGTCATCAGCGTAACGGACAAGATTCACCATTGGCGAATATAACTTACCTTTGATTCTAACTCGTTTATATTTCTCTGCAAGGACTTTCTGCAATCCGTCCAATGTCATATTGGCAAGCGTGGGAGAGATAATGCCACCTTGTGGCGTTCCCTCCTCTGTCGGGAACATCTGTTTGTTGAAGATATAGCCGCATTTCAACCATTTTCGGAGTATTGCCTTGTCCATAGGGATGTTGGCAAGCAGCCATTCATGGCTGATATGGTCGAAGCACCCCTTTATGTCGCCCTCCAAAATCCATTCGGGAGAATAGCCTTTTCGGAGAATGTTATGGCATTGCATTACCGCGTCCATACAGCGGCGTTCCTTGCGGAAACCGTATGAACGTGAGTCGGCTGTTGTTTCCGACACTGGTTCCAATGCCATAAGGTAGAGTGCTTGCATGGCTCTGTCTTTCATTGTCGGTATTCCCAACGGTCGCAGTTTGCCATTACTCTTTTTGATGTGGACTCTTCTCAATGGCTTCGGCTGGTAGCCTCTGCGTTTGAGTTCGCTTATCGCTTGTATTTTTGCTTCGGGTTTCTCCCATGTTTCCATGTCCACTCCGGGGGTGTTGCCACCTCCGTTAGAAGTAACTCTCTTTACGGCTAAGGCTTTTGCGTAAAAAGAGTGGGTCAGCGTCCACTGCAAGGCTTTCACCTTGTTGTATCTGCCTTCCTTCTGAGCCTTTACAATTCGTGCTTGTAGCTTTCTGACAGCCAACTCCGCTTTAGTCCAGTCTATTCTGTCCCAAAGTGTTTGTTGATTGTCAGCAGGCGCACACGATGTCTTGTTTTCGTTCATTTGCTTTCCTCCTTTTGAAAGTTCTAAAAGTTAATTGTAAAGAATCACCATTTGACAACATTCGGTTTGATTGCCTACCTAATGTCGTCACAGAAGTCTGCCCACTTTCGTGTCGGATGATGTCGCCCACATCAGCCCGTGATGTCGGTTCAATCCGTATCCGCTCCATTACAGAACGGCGTTCGCTTTTTCTGTTATCTTATACCTGCACACCATTCGGCTTTCATTGCTGTCAGCTTACCTGTCATTTTTACATGACAGGAGATAATACAGGCTTACCATGTTCCACATAGATAACTAACGGATAGGTTAGGTTCTGTCTCATCCTCCGGCGGTGCTTATATCCGTGTAATCCTACCATGGAGAGGATTAACCGACCGCTTCCCTTTTGGGTAGAGTGTGCCAGTATCTTACACTCTTTCGTGACATTACGAAGTTTACTAACAGTTCGCTTGCGCTAACCATACTATCCAACCTCGCCACTCTACGGTATGATACTAACCGTACTTGACTTCCCCTCACGGTTCTGTCTTGTCTTGCGAAAGTGTACTTTGTCCCGACCGCTTAATACAACATTAGGGTGCACCGGTCGGTAGGCTACCGCTGACGGAACAGCGGGTTAAAACTGATACCCGTAAGTATCATTCCAACAATTATCTATGCGACTTCATGTCGCACCCATAGGAAACACCTCTTGTTATTACATCATCAAAAATTACAATTCTCTTTCCTTTGAAAAAATGTTCATCAAAATCAATGGTTTGTACATTGTTTACATTGTCTCTGACATATCGTTTATGTATAGAGTCGCGTTTACCTGACACTTTCACATGGTTATATCCATTGATGGCTCCGGTCAGTTCGCATACTTTTTCGGAAAAGTTTTTGTATCGTAGTTCGTTCTTATCGGCAGAAGAAGCCGGAACACATGAAAATACAATTTCGTTTGTCCGCTTTCCGAAACGTACACTCATATAGTCAGCAGTCATTCGGGCTACTTGCTCAAATTCTTTCCCATCTTTAAAATTCCACACGGTTTGACGGTCGGCTTTCTGCTGTTCTCTCACATTTTTTATTCTCAACGGATAATATTTTAAAAAGAACATTATTCCTTTATCTAATTGCCGTTTAATACTTTCATCTATTTTTTCCACTGATTGTTTTTTGATAGATGCGTTGTCGTCAGAGCAAAGAATAGGCTTTTGGTCTTGCTTCATTTCTTCAGTGTAATTTCTCTTTGGAAGATTGCTATCTGATATTGCTTTCATCATTCTCATTCTTTGGGTTGCATCTACAAAAATCTACTATCAATAACCGTTCGTTCATGTATTTGGAAGGGTCTGAGGCAAGGCGTTGTTTCAGCCAAAAATGGCATCCACCATATCCATAAGCGAAGAACTTGTCAAAATCTGTGGTTTCAGACAATTTTGTAACAACAGCTTGAAATCCAGCTTTGTCTGTTGCAAATATGGCATGGTTTACCAGTTCAACCAACAAATTGGGGATTTGCGCATCCCATACATTCACAAGATTTTCAAATGTAACATTCATAACCTTTTAATTTAGATATTGTAAAAAACGATACAATCTTCCACCTCGGTAGCCTTGCCGAATAGTGGGTCATTGGTGTAATAAGGTGGCATACCGCCTTGTACACTGTCCGCAATGGGGCATACCAGTTCGATACACCGCTTACGCAATAAGTTGTCAATCATTTTAATCTCTTTGTCCTTCAGCCCTGTGGCATCTCCGTTAGCCATGTAAGGCAATGCCCATGTGGGTACTCTCTCAATACTTCGTTCCATATAGCTCTTTATTAAGTTAATACTATCATTTTCTCAATGCCTGACTTGCTTTCCCTACGTTCCTTTTCAGTTCCGCAGGTGGCGTATCAAACTTTTTAAGGCATCTCCTGAATGAAGCCGTTTACGGAATAAGGCAAGCCCGGATATGAAAACCGACCATGCAATAGTCTGTTTTCATCATCCGAACAACGTAAGGCTTGCTATTTCCAGGCTTCATTCTAATTTCGCCGGATAAAAAGTGATATGCCGATTTGCGAACCCAGAAAGGAATATGCTTCTTTATAGTGATACAATAGGGATGAATATGGTATAACAGGATGGATTAACTGTAAAAAGGGAGTATGTATAAATGTATCTGTTGAATACCAAAAAACGGCCGAAGCCGTTTTTGAAAAGAGAAACTGCTGTCATGCGGTTTTCTTGGCTTTCTTCTTTTTAGGAGTAGCCGGAACTTGTTCTTCTTTCTCTTCCGGCTCATAGAACTTGGTGACTGCCATAATTACCCGGTGATGCTTGACGTTTTGTTGGTCAGTCCATTCTTCAGGTTTGAAATACCCTTCAATGGTAAGCATTTGACCTTTCTTCAACAAATCAAAGGACGTGTTCTCATTTTTGCGCCAAGCTTCCGCATTGATGAAAGAAGATACACGTTCTCCATTTTGTTCTGTACGGCTTATCGCCAATGAAAATACGGCCTTACTTGCTGTTGTGAACTGACGGATTTCTGCATCCTTACCTACAAAACCTGTTACTGCGAATGAATTTTCTACTTTCTTCATGATTCTATTTTTTAGAAGTTAAACAATTAATTTTTATGATGCTATTGGATATTGCAGGTATAGGGCAGCACCAAGGATGACACGCAAATACGCTATATTTTTCACACAGTAGAAAAATGTAGGAAGATTTTCGTGTATGTCATTGGTCAGAACAAAGTGCCCCGTAGATGCCATGGCATCGCTGCATTATATCTTTGCATCCGAAAAATATTGTGACTTCGCCACGAAAAAGAGATTCGTAAAGAAAGTGTATGGAAAATAGCGGTAACGGTCAGAAAGGGTGCCCCTGAAATATGCCAACAACCGTATATGGCTCTATCTATGAGGCAAAGGGGGCAAATCGAAATGGGAATTTCATTATGAATGGGGAAGCTGTGAAAATGGCAAACCACATAGGTGTTGTTGATGAAAGGGCAATACTCATTAGAAGATAAACAGACGGTTAGACTTATAAGAAAGAGGAAAAACCGTGTTATCGGCAGTTGCAATGCTCTTGGCGGTCAAACAAGAAAAAGGGATAACTATAAAATGGAGAAGCAACTGTTAAATGTTTGTTTTTTCTTTCGGAAACGGCTTCGGTTGTCTTATGGGTAAAAAAGGATGATGACAAAGTTGCTATAACAGGGATGAATATCCGTATGTATGCTGAGAAGAAAAAAAGATAGGGTTAAGTTTAAAAAGTAGATTGGAATACACTGTTTCTGCGTATCTTTACAAAACAAATGATTATTGCTTTCCAAAAGAAAAAGGAATGCGCGTTTGCAAGAGTGTATCAATAATAAAAGAGATAGAAAATGGAAAAAATGATTATATGGATTGTCTTACTGGTATTCTTTTTCCTGATGAGCAGAATCAGTACATGGAAAAAGAAAGCGGCTGCGGCCTTTCTTGTAGTAGGGCAACGTGCAACTACAAAGGAAGAGCGCAAATGGGGGTATCGTAATGCGTTCCGTGCAGGAGAAAGCAAAGCGGAGAGATTCTATGTCTATTCGGCATTGGAAGATTTCATGGATGAGAAGCCTATGATACCTTTCAAGATGAAACTCTCAAGCGGTAAAAAGATTCCGGCAATTTTCATAGACTATTATATTCCCAAAAGAGATTGGAATTTCATTACTGAGGAACAGCGTAAGTTTGTGCAAATGGTGTATGACTTCAAGGATGGACGTGTGTCTTGCAGCCGATTGTTCAAAGAAGCGTTGGCTAAGCTGGAACTGCCAGACCATGTAACTGTCGTATTTATGCCATGTAGTAATCAAAGCAAATACCTTACACGGTTCAGCCGATTGAACAACGCTTTATCGTATGAAGAAAAATTAAATCCGATGTTATACAGCCTCACTTATCTAGAAGCTCGTGAAAGCAAACACAATATAAAGGACAGGGATAAGGTAAATGCGGATTCCAACGTCATTATCAGTGCTGATATCGTAGGTAAGAAAGTCGTGATTATTGACGATGTAATTACAACTGGAAGCAGCATCAAGGAACACGCTGAAGAACTTGGCAAATATGGGGTGGAAGTTATCGGGATTGTCTGTCTGGCTAAAACAGTGAAGTACCCGGAGAAGGCAGAGATTTGGCTTGAGTCTCGTTTTCATTTCAAATAGAGAAATATGAAAACAGGTTTAGTCCGGTTCTTGTAGTATATATACAAGATTTCATTAAACCTGTTTTTATAAAGTTATATAGTTTGGCTTTCCCCAAAAAGACACTCAAAGAGGACAGGTTTAGTTTAGTCCTTGTAGTATATATACAAGATTCAATTAAACCTATTATATAAGCTCTACTGATTGCCTATTTG
>ULVC01026132.1_pt1 | contig 12643 bp, 1 predicted proteins | sample 1958821 | NCBI WGS metagenome assembly ULVC01 (sample SAMEA4835769, study PRJEB28245) | human gut metagenome | biome: gut microbiome; material: fecal sample | place: Denmark | collected 2008 | reverse complement strand
GGCAGCCGCATTCGCGAAGGTCTTGCCATAGGACTCATCGGTGAGCAGCTTGGCAACGGTCTTGGTAGAATAGTCAATGCCGGTCTGAGCCAGCAGGGCGGTCAGGTTGGTGGAGTCGTTGATCTTCACACCGTCCAGTGCCTTGCCGATGCCGGTGATCATGCCATTGATGGTGCTGTCCTTAAAGGCAGCGTCAGCGATCAGCTTGTTCAGATCAGCCAAGCTACCGATCAGGCCATCCAGCATAGGCGGAATGTTCTTCAAGAACTCTTGATCCACAGTGGAGGGATAAGAGAACTTGTAGTCCTTGGTCTGGTATTCGCTGTAATTCCAGAACGCGTTGGTGGGATTCTCCTGGAGCAGATAGAACAGCGCACGGATGATCTGGTCTGCGGAGGAGGTGCCGATCTGGTCAAGTACCGCGTTGATGATGGACTTGTAATCCTTGATCGCGTCGATACCGCCCAAAATGGACTTCAAACCGCTGATGTTCTTAGTCAGCAGGTTGGCTACATAGCGGAGCACGGCGATCAGCGTTTCGCCCTGGTTTGCAGTAACGTGCTTTCTATTATAATAGCCTTCGCTGTTCTTTGCAGCGCTCTTGACCGTGCTGACTGTGCCGTGGCTTGCCAGGGTACCCCAGTCGATCTTGGGCAACTGAATGTTGATTTTCTTAGACTTGAGCAGCTTGTTCACCAGCGGAACGATGGCGTTTTGGATCTCGCACTTGTTCAGGTTGTTCAAATTCAGGTGAATGTTCACACCCAGTGCGTCCTTAACCAGGTCGTTCAGTGACTTGCCGGCCAGAGCCTTGACAATGACCTCAACATCTACGCCGTTCTTCTTCAGTACCGGAAGGAGAGATGTTACCGGCGACAGAAGATTGTTGACGAGCTGTGCCAGGCCATTATTATCAATGTAGTATGCCACATTGGGCAGTACTGCGGTGAGGGTATCGAACGGAGCGTCCAGTACCTTGTTCAGGAAGCCTACGATGGGATTCAACACATCCGTCAGTACGCTGTCGGTAGACTTCTTAATGTCTGCCTTGTACTGCTTGTAGGTCTTCACGTTGGGGCACTCCAGTGCCTCCAGCAGCGGAACGATGGCACTTTCGTAACCATTGCCGCCATAGATGCGCAGGGACTTCACATCCTCGATCACTTTGTACAGGTTGATCTCCAGTACAGAGGTCTTGGAATACTTGTCAGAGCCCTTGATGCGAATGCGCAGTTTGCCATTCTTCAGCTGTACGGTGTCCTTAGAGGAACCGAAGTTCAGGTTCTTCACCAAATCGGTAAGGATCTGGCCAACGGCCAAGTCGTCGCCTGCCAGCAGCAGAGACAGTACGCCGTCCAGCGGACGCAGGATCGCAGCCAGGCCGTTTACAAAGCCCTGCTGTGCCTTTGCGGAGCCATCGGTGAAGCCCCAGTTGATGTTGCCCAGCTTCTTCCAGCTCTTGGCGTTTTTGATCGCCTTCGCTGCGGAGGAGTAGGTCTTGCCGTAGCTGCCGTCCGTCAGGAGCTTAGCTACGCCCTTCTTGCTTACATCAATGCCGGCATAGCCCAGGTAATCCTTGTAAGGATCAATGGCGCCGTACAGTGCGGAAGCCAGCTTGGTCAGGTTGGCGTTGGTGAAGATCAGGGAGCTAACCAGGTCTTTCAGGTTATCCTGCTTCACTACATCCAGGCCGGCCAGCAGACCGATCACGGAGGTGACCATGGTGTCCAGATCGCCAACAGCGTCGCTGGCGTCCTGTGCGGTCACACCGGCGGGATAATAGAAGCCGGTGGTCTTTTCCTGTACATACTGGAGGAAGGTCCAGTAAGCAGTGGTGGGATCCGTGGTCTTGGCGATCACAGCGTTGATGATGTTCAGCAGATCCTTCTTGGTCAGGCGGCTGATCATATCCAGCACTTGGCTTATGGAAGGATTGTCGATCACGACTTTCAGCAAATCAATGATCTGGCGAATTTGCAGTACATCGACCACCAGGTGGGTCAGGTACTTCAGAACAGCCTCTGCATTCTTGCAGTTTGCAATGTCCTTAAACAGGGTGGTGGGCAGTTCAAAGCCGAAGTTAGCCAGCTGGCTGTTTACAGCGTTGATCACGGTTACATCGTTGATGCCCAAGCCAGCCTTGGTTGCGCTCTTCTTCAGCAGGCCGGTTACAAGGGCAATCGTCTGCTTATTCTGCGCGTTTTGATCCTTGTCGTCCGTATTGGTCTTAAAGATCAGGCCCAGTACCGCGGAGAACCATGCGTCGTTCTTTGCCATAGAGGGCATCAGGTTGGACACCTTTGCGCTCAGAATGTTGGATACGCCGTGGATCTCTTTGTACAGCGGGTAGATGGCGGCAGTCGCCACATTGTTCAGGTCCTTGTTCATCACAATGGACAGGCCCTTGATCAGGTTGGTCAGCACGGAGACAGGCTTGCTGTAGAAGCCGTCCAGCAGCTTGCTGATGGGGGTGATGATGGCCAGCAGGCCGGTTGCGCCGTCCTTTACGCTGCCCTTTGCATACACGCCCAGGCTAAAGCCCTGTGCTTTTTCCAAATCCTTAAAGATGGGGTAGAGTACACCGTCATAGTAACCGGCATCCTTGGTCAGCACGCCGATCAGATCGGTGATGATGCCCAGGCTCTCGCCGAAGTTCTGGAAGAACTTGGTGTTGTTGCCTGCGCGGAAGCCCCAGTTGATCTTAATGTTGGTGGCGCCGGTCCAGCCGCTGGTGCTCTTGTCCAAGCGAATGGCGTTGTGCCAGGTAGGCAGGCTTGCCAGCTTCTTGGCGGCGGACTTGTTGGTCAGGTGATTGCTCACTGCGTGGGGAGAAATCAGACCCTTCAGCGCAGCAGCCAAAATGTTGTAGTGGTAAGCACCGGTCTTGCTGGTGTAGTACACCGGCTTGCCGGCCTTATTCTTCTTCTTGTACAGCTTCTGGTTGCCGTCGTAGAAAACATTCAGGCCCAGAGCGTCCTCGTTCACCAGATAGTAATCAATTACATTCTCCAGTGCAACATACATCTGAACCACCAGATTGGTCAGATGATCCTCAGTGTAAACCTTCTTGTCTGAGGTATCGGTGGACTTCTTGTCCCCGTCGTTCAGGAAGTTTAAGGTCTTATTGAGCATCTTCAGCATCGGGTTGGTGTTGTCGCTGCCCAGGATGTAAGAACCAAGGCTTACCAGACCGCACAGGATGCCGGGGGTGGTGTTCAGGTTGAAGTTGTTCAGTGTGGAGTTCTCCAGCACCTTGGACAGTGCGGAGTCCAGATTGGACAGCAGAGAAGCGCCGCTCTTACTGGAGGTCTTGGGTACCTTTGCCCACTTGGGCTGGGTCTGGATCTTTGCCATCTTGCCGTTCACTTTCGGGAAGCTCACGTCAATGGTGTTCTTGGTCTTGGTGTCCATGGCCTGGATCACATTCACCAGCTGACCGATGTTAGACAGCAGGAAGTAAGCACTTTCGGTGCTCAGACCAACAAACTTGGATTCCTTGTTGTATACGCCCATTACGAAAGAGGCCTTGTCGTTGTACTTCAGCTGGAATACACCGTTGAGTACATCGCTGATGGTGCTCTTTTCGCCCAGACCGCCCATAGCGCGGATCAGACCGGTGATGATGGGCAGGTTGGTGGTGATCTTGTTGTCGGTGGCGGTCACATCATTGAGCAGGTCAATGATGGCGTTGAACCAGTCGTTCACAAAGATGTTTACAAAGCAGTCCAGAATCTTGGCCGGCTTGCCGCCGTCTGCCAGGTTCTTAAAGTTAACCAAAGACTGGTTGTAGAAGAACGCTTTGTCGCCAACGGTATCGCTCTTAATCTTGTAATCACTATAAGACCAGTCGGAAGCCTTCTTGGTGTTGTCAGCGCTCTTTACATCATACTTGGCAATGAAGTTCTTGCCCATAATGTTCAGAATTCTGGGCAGGGCAACGAAGAGGTTGTTGACGCCGTGGTTGTAAACGGTGCCCTCTTCCTTGGTCATGGCGCCGCTCTTGGCGTCTTTTTCACCATAGGCAGCCACATACTGATCCACAGCAGCGGTGAAGAAGGTGGCCAGCTCGGACACAGCCTCATTCACGGCAGTAGCACCGTCGCCGGTGAGCTTCAGTGCATCGGCAATGCCGGATGCCTTGGCACCCTGCAGCGCCTTATCGGCTGCATAGATGTTCAGGATCACCGGGGTCTTGGTGTCATCGTACTTGCCGGTGGTGGGGTCACCATACACCTGGCTGACGATCACATCTTTACCGTCGGCATCCTTGCCATACTCAACACCGCTGATGTTGTAGTATGTAAAGTCATAGTTCTTGTCGCCGATCAGCCAGTGCATCAGGTTGGGCAGAACCTCGTTCAGATCCCAGCTCAGGCCGCCGCCCAAACCGACGGGGCTACCAACGCTCTGGCCGTATTGATCCATCAGACCGCTCAGCAAACCACCCAGGAAACCGTTAAAGGGATCACCCTCCTGGTTGAATACCATGGGGATCAGCACTTCGTCAATCACAACGGTCAAAACAGGCAGCAACTGCATAATGGTTTCAACCGGGTGCTCGTACAGGTTCATCCATATATCGGTGAGCGCGCCCTTCAGGTCAACCTTGGACTCTACCAGTTTGTAGACCACTTCGTTCATAACCGCATTACCGGTGAGGGTCAGGCCTGCGATGGTTACGCCTTCCTGATCCTCAGGGTCCAGCAGCACCATGTATTGATTGATGGCGTTGTTTACAGCAGCAACAGCGAAGGAATCCTTAAAGCCGTATTTCGCGAAAGAATACTTTCTGCAAGTATTAGAGATGGTCTTGGCGTCGGTGATCTCAAAGTAGAAATCAACGGCCTCGTCAACGCTCTCTTTCAGTTCACCACTGTAGAAGGTCTTTAGCAGATCTTGGTTGATGGTGGCGATCACATCTTCGGGGGACATGCCACCGACAGTTTTGTTCTCCATCAACGCTCTGCGGTAAATACCCTCGGTACGCGTATCCAGATCCTCGCTGCTCCAGTAGGTGGCCAGTGCAGCCTTCGTTACGGGAGCAATGCCGTCCTTTGCATAGTCGCCGTTCAGGTAAGCCTGGAAGGTGTCACGGCTGGAGCCGATTTTTGCGCTGCCGCCGGGCACACTCTTCTTCATGTCCGCACGCAGGGCTGCTACGGTAGCGTCATCCAGCTGCGCAGCATAGTACTCGCTAACAAAGGCGTTATCGCCGTTGTTGGCCAGTACGGCAGCACCGATCTTGCAAGCGGCTGCCAGTGCAGCATCGTCATCCTTGATGGTGTTGTAGTCCTTCTTGGCCAGCTTGCACAGATAAGCCTTGGCGGCCTCTGCCAGTTCACTGCTTGCCTTGTCGGTCTGATACTGGAGCAACACATACCAAATCGCTTCGCTCATGGTGCTGACTTTCTTCTTGCTGCCGGCTTCATTGAAGTAGGCGGTGAAGGTGCCAAAGCACTTAGCTACATCCTTGAAATCGTCCAGAGCAATCAAGTCGTCTACTTTGTACGATTTGTCCTTGTAGGTAACGGTAGCTTTCTGGATGTCTTCCAGGGTGTCCAGGCTGCCTTCAGCAGTACCCAGCACCTCGAGCACTTTGTTCAGTGCGTCATAGGCAGCGCTCAGGTCTTCCTGCTGCTTAGCCTGTTTCTCGGGGAACTGCTCCAGCAGGGCGAACAGATCGCTCAGCGTGTCCTCGCACCATTTGGCCAGTTCTGCGTCGCTGGACGAAATGTTGTTGATGCAAAAAGAATACAGCTGATAAAAGCTCATCTTTGCATCTTTCTCGTCCAGGTAGGCATACGCCACATCGGAATACCCTTTCCGGTAACCGTCAATGATGTCTGCCTTATTCATGGGGCTGCTCAAAAGATTAAGCAGCGTGGGAGACACACCCATGATCAGATCACTGATCGAGGTGGTGTCGGTGACGGTCATCCCCAACTTCTCCTCAAGCGCCTTTTTGATATTCGGCTGATTGAGCAGTGCCGGAACATAGGTGTCTACCAGTTCCGTCAGTGCGTCAAAGGTGGAATCGGCACTTGTGGAGTTCTTCCAGATGCCCTTGTCTTTGTCCGCTGCAAATGCAGTGAACCCGACAGAGCAGGTGGTGACCATCATTACTACAGCCAAAAATAGGCTGAGTAACTTTTTGCCCGTCTTCATAATTCATCTCTCCTTCTGATATGTTGACGAACTTGTCGTTTTGGATTCGCCTGGGCAGCGCACCCTTTTAGCGGAGGATGTGCTTGCAAGTTGCGTTAACAATTTGTTCACAATTCCTCTGCTAAAAGGGCGCAGGATACCCACGCGTACAACAAATACAGTATATTTATACCAAATATAGAACGGCAAGTCAATAGATTTCCGAAAACTTTTTAACAAAATGTGAACGGGTGGGCAAAATTTCCCGATTTATAGCGAAATTCCGACGCAATAATTTTTTGCTTACTTATTTGTTAAGCCATGTTTGGCTCGGCCGATGGATCTGCGCTGCATTCTTATTTTTGGATTTGCGTGGAGGATCAGGGCGCGTTTATCGTTATTGCTGCATTCGACAACAGGTGACGGAAATTCCACCGTTTTTGGAGGAAAAATTGTGGAAAATCCTGTGGAACTTGTGAAAGTTTCCCGCCGTTACGCCAAAAAAACGATGGTGTAAAGGGGCACGCCTTTGCGTGTGAAAATCTCACGTAAAGCACATGACCTTTACAAGTCGAAACTTGCAAAATAATGGACATTGTCTTTTAACTAAGCGATAAAATATGAACAAATTGTTAATTTCGTGTAAATTAAATTTGTCCGTTCGCACAAAAAACAGCCGCTCAAATTGTGCAACATTCCGAAAATCAGAAAAATCACGGCTCTTTATTGATTTTTGGTGAGCGTCGTGTTTTAATAAGAATGCGATAAATGTGTTTCTATGCGCATTTTCATAATGTATGGCGTCCGGCTGCAATGCCTTCATCCTGAATATTGGATTGCCCGATGGTCAGAGGATGGGACGGCGCGTACACGCAACCATTTATTCGTAAGAATTACAAATTACTATGGAGGTAAAAATTAGTGAAAGCTAAAAAGTTTTCCCGCAAGTTGCTTGCGCTCTTTTTGGCGGTCTTGATGGCGATGAGCTGTTTCTCCGGTGCTATGGTCGCTTCCGCGGCTAATGCTTCGGCAAACACGAAGTACCATGACCAGGACTTGGACTTCAACTCACTGGGTTGGCCCATCCTTAATGATGAGCAGGCCTGCACAGCCCTTTTGGACTTTGTGGATCTGACTCTTGCTCAGGCAAACATCGCACCGATGAATATCGACCTGAGTGTTCTTGGTAGCATCACCATCAAACTGGGCAGCGTGGATGAGGTACTTAAAACTGTTCAAGATCTGGATTCTTTCCTGGACAGCAAGTCCGTACTGCTTCTGCTGGCCGGCGATGCCCGCTATGTAGATTTGAGCGCAGTTAACGGAATGTCCCGCAGCGCAACTTCCTCTACCGATATTGTACGCGGTATTGTGAAGCTGGTTCGGAACATTTCTTCCGACGGGGGTCCTGAAGGCGCCAACGGCAATATCGTAAAGAAATTGCTGCGCGGCGATCTTGGCCTTGGTATCGTAAGCAGCTTCTTGGATGTTTACAAGACCATTGGTGACCTGATTGGTATGCCCAGCGGCTATCAGAGCAATATGGTATATAATATTGTTCAGCAGCTGGTTCTGGAAAATACCGGTTGGTTTACTGCAGAGGAGAAGGCTCAGATCCGGAACAATCCCAGTCTGGAGACCAGCAAGCTGGATTCCATCCTGCTTGATAAGCTCTCCACCCAGTTGCTCAGCAACATTACCGCACAGATTACATACGCCGACGGTACCAATTCTAGAGACAGATACGCGCAGTATCTGGAGAATGGTTCCGCACCGTATATTGACACGACCAACCTGCATTATGTAACGCAGGAGGATCATGACAAGAACGGCGAGGCCATCGGTAATGTATATCTGTTCCGTTATCAGGATCAGAAGTTGGCGCTGAAGCCCTCAAATACGCTGTTTGACTTTGGCTTCCAAGCCTTTGAGATGGTGTGGAACACCGCTTTGAAGGATACGCTGGGCCAGTTGAATTCCGGTGTGGGCGGTTACGACTACAATTACTATATGTGGTACACCGGTGCCACGACCCACAACACGGCTTGGGACTACAGCAATGTAGCCAACAACTACGCCGCTGCCGATGTGCAGGCTTGGGCCGCTTATGAGTGCCAAAAGGCTGCAAAGAACCTGAAGCCCGGCCAGACCCTTGGCGAAGAGTACAAGGATGCAGCTTCCTATCTGGATTACATCAAGGCGGATCTGGAGAAGTACAACAGCCGTGACCTGGTGAAGTCTCCTACCTACACCTGGAGAGATATTGACTCCACCACCTTGTTCAACAAACTGCGTTTCAGCCCCATGTCTGTTTACTACTTTAAGCAGGCAACCGGCCCCCTGAACTGCAGCTTTGCTGAGACCGGTATGAAGAACATTGAGGCATTCATGGCAAATGATTACAGCAGCTACAGCTCCATGCTGGCAGCGCTGAATGATTTCCTGGTTGCCGCAGTAAAGGACTTCCTGCCGAGTTATGATGCCAGCGGTCTGACGAAGGTGAATTCCGAGGATCCCGGCAACGTAGCGCAGACCCTGGTTGGCAATATGCTGAAGGTGCTGCAGTTCATCTGTGATCAAACGGATGCGAACATTCTTGGCGCCTTCTATCATGAGAACGGCGAGGGCACTGCTCTGACCGAGGCCAATCTGGAGAGCGCGATGATTCCGTTTGCAATTTCTGCACTGCGGAATATCCCCGACTTCAAGAAGGGCATCCACAATGAGGACCTGGACGCTTGCGACGATGCAGAGGGCGTAGCTGCTCTGGCGTTGCAGCTGTATCTGGGCTATGTGCTGCCGGATCACGACTACTCTTCTCTGGTGCAGAAGGGCGCAGACGGTAAGTACGATGTAACCATTGACAATCTGCTGCTGATGGCTCGTGATGCTGTGGGTTATGTAATGAGCCCCTACATTATCATGCACGACAAGGACGGCAACCTGTGGAATCCGGAGACCGCTACTCTGAATGACGGCGTTTCTCTGTTTGATCTGCTGAATTCCGTTGTTGTTTACTATGCCGGCACCGACACCTTTAAGGACGGCGAGCATGGCAAGGGTATTGCCAATCTTCTGGGCGTTTGCGACACCAACGGCAATTGCCTGGTGAAGCTGTCCAACTCCCTGTGGGAGAACATCAATGTGATTGCCAACAAGCTGCTGCCTGTTGCAGGCGTGCTGCAGTATGGCGATTCTGCAAAGAAAGGCGCTTTGAATTCCGAAGAGCTGATCTACACCGATGTGATCCAGGGCATGCTGAATATTGGTGTGGCAGATGCGAACGGCCAGTATGGCGCAACCGGGTTTGTAACCCGTCTGCTGACCATGGTTTCCGCACCGCCCATTAAGAGCGAAGGCATTATCCGCACCGTTTACAATGTATTGGCTGATTTGGTGAACGTTGTATTCGGCGGCCGCTACGGCACAGCCCGTAATGTGGTTCCCGCTGCTGCGACCAACGATCATCCCTTCGACGATCTGCTGCAGAAGGATACCTTTGCCGGTACTTCCAGCAACAGCAGTTACGGCGTACTGGGTACCCTGGTATACAATGTGTATGAAGCCAGCGGCGGTGTAGGCGGCGACAGCGGCAAGACCGATACGATCCTGCCCGGCGCTATGTACACCGTACAGGCTGTGAACAATCTGATCGGCGGCCTGATCACCACTTTGGCGGATCATAACATGAAGCTGGCTTCCGCTCGTGTGGCAGACAGCAACTTGACCCTCAGCTATGGCGGTAACACCACCACCACAACGCTGACGGTTACCAATAACTGCTACGGTCTGAACCGTGCGGTAAAGAACGCCGAGGGTAACTTCGTTGCTCGTGGCCGTTACAACATTGAGATCACGAATGTGGTTTCCGATAACAGTGCTTGCACCGTAGACTTCTCCAGCAAGACAGTTGTTCCTGAGAAGTCCGCTTCCTTCACTGTTACCAACGGCGGTTTTGATGAAGATACTGTAGTAACTTACACCGTTACTTACAACATTATCGACACCAACACCAACCAGGCCATCTACACCGGCCTGACCTGCAAGACTTATCAGTTTGTGACTCCGCTGAAGAACTGGTCCGATTCTGTGTATCCGGGCGGTTCTCAGGACGGCAGATTCTCCAATGGTTCTTCCGGTAAGACCTTCGATGGTCAGGCTACCGTGAACAACACCGGTTACTTTGGTAACCCTTACCTGAACGCGAAGCCGTTCCGTGTAAGCTATCCTACCGATATTGTTCTGGCAAGCTCTAACCTGGATGCAGTGAAGAACTACAAGATTCGTCTTGGCTATGACCGTACCCTTGCCGGTTCTCCCGACAAGACTTTTGACGGCGTTTTTGCTTACAGCACCAGTTCTGTTAAGGATTCCTTTAGCAACAAGACCGTAACTGTGAACAATTCCAACATGATGGCTGCGTTTGATAAGTTCACCGGTGATGTGCTGAACTACGAAAAGGTAGACTACACCACCGATGGCGGTCAGACTTGGGTCAAGGGTGTTGCCGCAAGCCAGGTTCCCTCCAACGGCGTATCTCGTGTGAACCACGCTTACACGCTGAGCGAGCTGAACGGCGGCAAAGCGTTGGCTGCAGCTGTTAAGGATAGCAACGGTTATTACACCGCTGTTTATCTGAAGAGCGGCTCCGGCGACTTCGCTTACAGCAACTTGCTGGGTAAGGTTTCCGGCGCAACCGGCATTGACGGTCTGTACATCCAGACCGGTTCCGTGACTCTGTCTAAGGACAGCTCCTCTACCCTGGATCTGTTCAAGTATGATGGTTCTACGGATATTTCTCAGGTATCCAAGAAAGAAGTGAAGTTGAGCTTCTTCTGCGACAAGAACCCGGCAACCGGTAGCTTGAAAGTAACCGTTGCTGACGATGGTAACCGTAGCCAGTTCAATAGTGCTTACGATTCTTTGAATAGCTACATTAAGAACTACAGACCTTCTGACTTTAAGGATTACGATGCGGCCAGCGGCTCTTCCGCGACCTATGATGCAGCAACCGCTGCTTTGGCTGCCGGCTTTGAGGCCCGCCAGTCTCCGCTGAATCTGTCCACTGCCGGCACGCTGTCCAGTGCGTTCACGAAGACGCCTGTTACCTCTGAGGTAAAGACCGTGATCGGCGAGCCTGCAACCAAGCCCGTAACTTCCTTGGATCAGCTGCCTGCAGCTCTGGCTGCTTATGCAACGACTGACGGCAATTATTACTATGCTGACAGCGCTATGAGCCAGCCTTATTACACCACGGAGGCTCTGACCGATGCTGATGTAACGGTTCAGACTTCCACCAATGTTGGTGGTCAGGCTTACACCGTGGGTATGGATAAGACCGGCCAGGTTGTTGTGAAGAGCGGTTCTTCCTGGTACTTCCTGAACACCCCGGCTTATGCCACCGCATGGGATACCACGACTTATAAGGATGCTCCCTATGCGATCAACGGTGCTGAAAAGGAAGGCACCTTCAATCAGGCGAAGTTCGTTTACTACAATGCCAATGGCGTTGCCGTGAGCAAGGACTTCACTGTGAAGCACATGGTGACCGAGAAGTCCATTGTCAACAATGGCGAGGAAACCCGTGCACTTGCCATGCAGGCAAGAGACAAGATGCGCTATGCTGTGGATCAGTGTGCGCAGATGCTGAGCGTTACCGTTGCCGGTCAGATCTTCACGGATGTTTCTTCCATTCGTGACGGTATGACGGACGCCAACTTCGATCTGCCCGAGTACCAGAAGATGGTATCCGTGGCGAAGGATGCTGAAAAGATGTACGCTGCAGATATTTACCTGAAGAGTGACGAGTCCAAGACGGTGCTTGCCACCTGCGCTTGGAACCAGATCGACCAGACCATTGCTGACCTGGCAAACACCAACGGTAATGACGCTGCGGATTATACCTATGCATTCTCCACCAGCACTTCTTCTCTGCTGATTGAAGAGGCTGTTCGTATGTTTAGCCTGTACATGGGCACTGTGACCGAGCGCGGCTATATCGGCGACAAGGTGGAGGCTGAGGTTTCTCACGCCAGCGGCAGCGCTTACAGCGCAATGACCACCACCTGGACAGATTCCGGTAAAGTCGATGCAGAAGGCAATGCCATCAAGAATGCTGCAATCGCCACCACCGCGACTTCCGCGAAGTACGGTGCTGTTGAGGGCGGCAAGCTGGTTAACAAGGGCGAGAAGGTTTACACCGACGAGTCCTGGACCAACTATGTGAACGCACTGGCTGCTGCTGTAGATGTTGCGACCACCGGTAACGGCGACTACGCCCATAAGGACGCTGCCACCTATGTTCCGGCTGATAAGGACAACTACACCGCCAACCTGTCTGCTTGCTTCACCGCTTACAAGAACCTGGTAGATGCAGAGAACTCTCTTGAAGAGGGCACAACTGCTCCTTCTGAGGGCTACGCTGTAACCGGTAAGGTACTTGCTCTGGCGAACACCAGCGGTAAGGTTGCTGGTGACAAGTTTACAGTCATTGGTTGTA
>ULVC01006629.1_pt1 | contig 12741 bp, 9 predicted proteins | sample 1958821 | NCBI WGS metagenome assembly ULVC01 (sample SAMEA4835769, study PRJEB28245) | human gut metagenome | biome: gut microbiome; material: fecal sample | place: Denmark | collected 2008 | reverse complement strand
GCGTGGGCATACGCTTTACAGCACGTATTCGTAGTGGGGGGCGGTTTATAAACGCAGCCAAAAGCCGGGAATGATGGCGCCCGAAACCGAAATCCTGTTAATGAGCTGAATATCGTTTGAAAAATAGAGAGAATTCGTTAAATTGTCTTGAAATAAAATCAATATAGCGTTTCTTAGATGGGGCCATTTAGAGATAGATGCTGAAAAATAGATTCGGTTATGAAGAAAATATTTTGTTTAGTTTGTTTTTTCTCTGCTTTATTTTCGTTGAAAAGCATTGCTGCTGTTCCTGAGGGAGCTATTCCGTTTGTTTTCGACGGACATCTGTATCTGCAATCGACCTTGAATGATACTATTCCCGTTACCCTTATTTACGATACAGGAGCTGACTTTCTCTATCTCGACGAAGATTATTTGAAACTCAAAAATCTGCAAAACGCTTTCGGACGAAAAGGTAAGGCTAAAATGGGAGGTGCGGGGAATGGCGAGCCTGAACGCATAGAAATATTCATCGATCCGATTACAGTCCATTGCGGGGCGAGGGAATACCAAAACGAGATTACACCTATAATTAAGTTGCGTGATCTCCTCGGGAGGCACACTGACGGCTTGTTAGGTAATACTCATCTATTGATGAATCCTCTGGAAATCAATTTCAGCGAGAGCTATTTGCGCCAGTTAAAAGGACCGTTGTTAGCTGAACAGCTCGATAATTATGTAAAACTCGACGCTCGATTCGAGGATAACCGTATCGATGTAAAGGCGACGCTGCAAATCGACGATGAAAATAGCCTGGAGGGTTGGTTTAGAATGGATTTAGGGTGCGGCTCCACGATTATTCTCACGAATGAAACGGCGTCTGCATTTAATTTTATGGATGTGCCGAAGGCATATTTTTGCACACAGGCCGGAGGTATCGGCGGCGGTTCTGAGGAGGTTACGATAAGGGCTGCAAAATTCTTTATGGCCGATACGCTCGAAAATCTCGTGATAGATTACTCGCTCAATGAAAAGGGGGCATTATCGTCGGACAGACCCTATATAGGTATAATAGGTAATGAAATCTGGTCGCTCTACGACATTGTTTTGGATCCGGTAAGTTCTTCTGTATGGGTTAAACGCAATGAGAATCAGGGTACCTACGCCCAATCGTCGGTGACGCATATGGCTACTGTTGACCGTACGGATATTTGCGGTGGCTGGATTGTCAATGGCCTATATAAAGGAGGAGTCGCGGAGCAAGCCGGTATCGAAATCGGTGATATAATTGTAGCCATAAATAATCGTCCTGTCAAAGAAATAACCTGGGAAGAGCAACGAAAAGGTTTGGAACTTCAGGGAGAAACTACATATACCGTTCAAAAACCCGACGGTCAAATCGTTTCCTATACTTTGTTTATTGGTAAACAGATTATTTGACCCAACTATATCCCATATAGTCCGGAGTTTGCTGTTTCCAAAAAATTTATGGAAAGGACGAGTATATGTCGATATGGAATCGGGACCGAGGACAATCGGTAAAGATGCCGCTCGCCGTCACACGCCGTTCCGCTTTGTTTTTGAATGTATGATCCATATTATTCGCCGAAAAACTCGCGGATAATTCCGTATGTTTTGTAAGTTTGGGGATAATTATGTGCGACTATGAAACATCCGGTAGATATTGATAATTGGAATCGTCGGGAGAACTATCTTTTTTTCCGGGATTTCGCCAATCCTTATTACAGTGTTACATCGCAGGTCGATGTAACGGAAGCGTATATTCGGGCGAAAGCGCTGGGTATCAAGTTTTCGCACTATGCGATGTACGCTTCGCTACGGGCTGTCAATTCCATTGAGGCATTGAGGTACAGGCAGGTCGATGGAAAGGTCTGGCTATATGATCGGATCAGGCTCAATACGGCGGTTGCGCGTGAGGATCACTCCTTTGCATCGGTTATCATTCCCTATAAGGATACGCTGGAGAAGTTTGTCGCTGAAGCGCGAGGGATCATTGCGGCCGCGCTGCGGGGCGAGGGAGATGCGTACGGAGCCGATTCCGAGAAGGACACGTTTGTTATAAGTGTGAATCCGTGGTATAGCTTCACAGGGTTACAGTTCCAGTTTCCGCAGAATGCAGGCGAGAATATCCCTTTGTCGGTATTCGGAAAGATAATGGTCGATATGCAGGGACGCCGTACGATGCCTGTGGCTGTAAGTTTCCATCATGGGTTTGTCGATGGTTATCAGGTGGGGCGTTATTGGGAGGCGTTCCAACATAATCTCGATACGCTCTCGATGTAAAATACACGATCCGATTTCGGCCGGAGTTTTAGTCGTTTTCACCGCTGTCCGCAGGGACAGGTAGGAACAACGGGGAACATTGAGGAGGCATATAAAGAATTATTTGGCATTATCATCCGTAAGTCGTATCTTGCGGCGGCCCGATTTTTTGAGAGATCTATTGTGGCATCGTGGGGCATTGTGGATTCATATTTGCCTGTCCGAAGGAGGCTTATGGTAGCTTATCCCTTGTAATGGGGATGGTTTTCTGTGGTTTTAGCCTGTTTCGGCGATTGTAGAATATGGATAATACGGCGATCTTTGTAACGTGAAAAGAGATAAGTGTTAATAGGGTTGATGAAAGGTTAGAGAAAAATTTTTGCCAAGAAATTTTATTTGTTAAAGATTGTGTGTGGAAAAGTCTGCTGGGAAGCAGACTTTTCTGTTTTTGGGTGCGAATATTTCGTATTGTCCATCGGGGGTATTGTTTTCGAAAGCCCGCGCAAGAGTACGAATACCGCAGAGTCGATATATTGGCCGGTCGCGGCCGAAAGTGAAAAAAGCCCCGGATGTTGCATCCGGGGCCTTTCTTTTGAAGGGCAGGTTTATTATTTGCCCATGTAGTTTTTCACGTAGTGGTGGTGCTGTCCGTAGCGCTCGAATGCTGCCCGGTCCAGGGATTCCTGGGCCGAAGGATCGGCGATCGAGATGATCAGCCGCGCACGCTCCTGCAGGCTTTTGCCGTAGAGATTGACGGCGCCGTTTTCGGTGACGAACCAGTGGATGTGGTTGCGGGTGGTTACCACGCCTGCGCCGCAGGTCAGTTCCGGAGCGATCTTCGAGATGCCTTTGTTGGTCACCGAAGGCATGGCGATAATCGCCTTGCCGCCTTTCGACAGCGAAGCGCCGTAGATGAAGTCTATCTGGCCGCCGACACCCGAATAGAATTTCGTACCCAGCGAATCGGCGCAAACCTGACCGGTGATATCCACCTGGAGTGCCGAGTTGATGGCCGTTACGCGGTCGTTCTTGGCGATGATGAACGGATCGTTGGTGTATCCCACGTCCATCATCAGTACGCCCGGGTTGTCGTCGATGAAGTCGTAAACCCGCTGCGAACCCATCAGGAAGGTGGAAACCATCTTGCCCTTGTCGATGTTCTTCGCTTCGCCGTTGATAACGCCCTTCTCCACCAGCGGGAGAACGCCGTCGGCGAACATTTCGGTATGGATACCCAGGTTCTTGTGGTTGCCGAGCTGTGCCAGAACCGCATTCGGAATAGCGCCGATACCCATCTGAAGCGTCGCACCGTCTTCGATCAGGGCCGCGCAGTGCTTGCCGATGCGGGTTTCGATCTCGTTGGGTTCGGTGAAATGTGCCTCTTCCAGCGGGGTATCGTCCTGTACGAAGAGGTCGATTTTCGACGAGTGGATCATTGCGTCGCCGAACGAACGGGGAACGTGCTTGTTCACCACTGCGATCACCGTACGAGCCGTTTCCACGGCTGCCAGGGTCGCATCGACCGAGGTGCCGAGCGAAACGTAGCCGTGTTTGTCGGGCGTCGATACCTGGATCATCGCTACGTCGCAAGGTACCGTGCCGCTGCGATAGAGCTTCTGGGTTTCGCTCAAAAAGATGGGAATGTAGTCCGCATAGCCGCTTTGCGTCACTTTGCGCACGTTCCCGCCCACGAAGAACGAGTCGAGCTGGAAGATGCCTTCGAACTGCGGATCGGCATAGGGAGCCGGCCCTTCCGTGTGCAGGTGGTGGATGTGCACATCCTTGAATTCGTGGTTGGCGCCGCGTTCGCACATGGCCTTAATCAGGCACTGGGGGGCCGAAGCGACCGAGCTGAGGTGAATATGGTCACCCGATTTGATGACTTTCACGGCTTCGGCTGCCGTTGTGAATTTAATCTGAGTGTTCATTTCTTTTTTCTTATTTTAGATAAGATTCCTTGCATTCGGTTAGTTGCGTTTTACCTCGACTTGCTCGTAACCTTCGATGACATCTCCTACGCGGATGTCGTTGAAGGATTCGATGTTCAGACCGCAGTCCTGGCCCGTGAGCACCTCCTTGACATCGTCCTTGAACCGTTTGAGCGAGCCGAGCTTGCCCGTGTAGATCACGATACCGTCGCGGATCACGCGGATCGGGGTGTGGCGGGTCAGCTTGCCTTCTCGGACGACGCATCCGGCGACGGTGCCGACTTTGGAAATTCGGAAGATCTCCATGACTTCCGCCGAGCAGACAATCTCTTCCTTCATCACCGGTTCGAGCATGCCTTCGATGGCATCCTTGATGTCGTTGATCGCATCGTAGATGATCGAATAGAGGCGGATTTCGATCTCCTCCTTTTCGGCGAGCTTGCGTGCCGATGCCGACGGACGGACCTGGAAGCTGACGATGATGGCATTCGAGGCCGCCGCCAACAGAACGTCCGATTCCGAAATCTGACCGACGGCCGAGTGGATCACATTCACCTGCACGGTCTCCTTCGAGAGCTTGATCAGCGAACCCGACATAGCCTCAACCGAACCATCGACATCGCCTTTTACGATGATATTCAGCTCCTTGAACGATCCGATGGCGATGCGGCGTCCGATTTCGTCGAGCGTCACGTGCTTCTGGGTCATGATGCCCTGGATACGCTGGAGTTGCTCGCGTTTGTTGGCGATTTCACGGGCCGAGCGGTCGTCCTCCATGACGTTGAACGTGTCGCCTGCCTGGGGAGCACCGTTCAGACCGAGCACCTGTACCGGCGTCGAAGGGCCAGCTTCGGTCACTTTTTGGCCGTTTTCGTTGAACATCGCTTTCACACGGCCCGTGTGTATGCCCGAAAGCATTACGTCGCCTATGTGCAGCGTACCGTTTTGTACGAGCACCGTAGCCACGTAACCGCGGCCCTTGTCGAGTGTCGATTCGATGACGGCTCCCGAAGCGCGGCGGTTCGGATTGGCCTTCAGGTCGAGCATTTCGGCTTCGAGCAGCACTTTTTCGAGCAGTTTGTCGAGATTCAGGCCCTTTTTGGCCGAAACTTCCTGATCCTGGTATTTGCCGCCCCACGACTCCACGAGGTAGTTCATCTGCGAAAGCTGCTCCTTGATGTGGTCGGGGTTGGCTGCGGGTTTGTCGATCTTGTTGATGGCGAAAACCATCGGGACGCCTGCTGCCTGGGCGTGGTTGATCGCCTCGACGGTCTGGGGCATCACGTTGTCGTCCGCCGCGACGATGATGATCGCTACGTCGGTGATCTTGGCACCACGGGCGCGCATGGCGGTGAAAGCCTCGTGGCCGGGGGTGTCGAGGAACGTGATTTTCTGGCCGTTCAGCTCTACACTGTAAGCACCGATGTGCTGGGTGATACCGCCCGCCTCACCTTCGATGACGTTGGTTTTGCGGATATTGTCCAGCAGCGAAGTCTTACCGTGATCGACGTGTCCCATGACGGTTACGATCGGCGGTCGCGGCACGAGGTCTTCCTCGCTGTCCTGTTCGTCGTCGCCGATGGCTTCCTGGATGTCCGCCGATACGAATTCGGTCTTGAAGCCGAACTCTTCGGCTACGACCACGAGCGCCTCGGCGTCGAGACGCTGGTTGATTGATACCATCAGGCCCAGGTTCATGCAGGCCGTGATGACCTCGGTCGCCGAAACGTTCATCATCGTAGCCAGCTCGGCTACGGTCACGAATTCGGTGACCTTCAGGATGGAGCGTTCCTGCTCTTCGCGCTGGAATTCTTCGTTCATGCGCTCGGCTACGGCTTCGCGTTTTTCCTTGCGGTATTTCGAACCTTTGCTCTTGGCGTTTTTCGACGTCAGGCGGGCCAGTGTATCTTTCACCTGCTTCGAAACCTCCTCGTCGCTGATTTCGGGCCGAACGACGGGCTTCGGAGCTTTGAGTTTGTCCTTGCGGGTCTTCTTGTTCTCTCCCGGACGGGGTTGGTTGGATTGCGGGCCTTGTCCGCGGCCGGGCTGTGCGGCGGATTTGCCGTTGCTGCCCGGCTTGGGGCTGCCTGCCGGCGTACGGGTCACGTCCACTTTCTCTTTACTCAGGCGTTTGCGTTTGTGGCGGTTGCCCGGTGTGAATCCCGATACGTCCATCGTGCCGAGTACCTGCGGGCCCGTGAGGGTCTGCACGGCGGGGCGGAAGATGTTGTCGCTCTTGGGCGCCGCTTCCGGTTCGGGTTTGGCTGCGGAAGCCGTTTCGGAGGCAGGTGCCGCTTCCGTTTTGGGGGCGGCCGGTTGCGGTGCCGGCTGCGGTTTCGGAGCCGCAGCCTCCGGTACGGGCTCTGCCGCCGGTTTGCTTACCGGTTTCGGAGCCGGTTTGGGCTTGGGCGAAAGATCTATTTTGCCCAGAATTTTGGGCTGGGGCAGTTCGTCCTTGACGCTGATGACGTTGCTTTTGATAATTACCTCCTGCTCCTCTTCGCGCGTCTGTTTCTGTGCCTCTTCGAGGGTGATCGTAGCCTGCTTCTGGGAGATTCGCTCCCGGATGCTTTCCCGTTCGTTGCCGGTAATTCGGCTCCCGCCGAATTCCTTCTCCAGAACGGCATAGACGTCCGGTTCCACCAGCGTATTGGGCGAACCGTCGGTTTTTATACCCTTCTTTTGCAGGAAGTCCGTGATGGTATTCAATCCCACCTTGAACTCCTTGGCAACCTGGATAAGTCTTAATTTTCTTTCGTTACTCATATATCGGTTTTAATTTTTGTGCGATGGGACGGATTACTCCTCGAATTCCGCTTTCAGTATCTCGACGACTTTCTGTGCCTGTTCCAGCTCCAGGTCGGCACGGGCGGCGATCTCTTCGACGGGCAGTTCCAGCACGCTCTTGGCCGTGTCGCAGCCGCAGGCTTTCAGGGCGTCGATCACCCAGCCGTCGATCTCGTCGGCAAATTCGGTGAGTGCAACGTCTTCCTCCTCGATTTCGCGGTAAACATCGATATCGTAGCCGGTCAGCATCTTCGAAAGCCGGATGTTCAGGCCGCCCTTGCCGATGGCGAGCGATACCTGGTCGGGCTTGAGATAGACCGAAGCTGTCTTCTTCTCCTCGTCGATGGTGATGCTCGAAATCTTCGCGGGGTTCAGGGCACGCTGGATCATTAACTGCGGGTTGGTCGTGTAGTTTACCACGTCGATATTTTCGTTGCGCAGCTCCTTGACGATCGAGTAGATGCGCGATCCCTTCATGCCGACGCAGGCACCGACCGGATCGATGCGCTCGTCGTAGGATTCGACGGCTACCTTGGCACGCTCGCCGGGGATGCGGACGATCTTCTTGAGGGTGATCAGACCGTCGAAAATTTCGGGGACCTCCTGCTCGAAGAGCCGTTCGAGGAACTGGTTGGCCGTGCGCGAAAGGATGATGCGCGGCTGGTTGTTGTTCATCTCGACGCTCTTGACGATCGCCTTGATCGTGTCGCCCTTGCGGTAATAGTCGTTGGGAATCTGCTCGGTCTTGGGCAGGATCAGCTCGTTGCCCTCGTCGTCGAGGATCAGCACCTCTTTCTTCCATACCTGATATACCTCGCCGGTGATGATCTCGCCGACCTTCTCCGAATATTTTTCGTAAAGGTTGGCCTTCTCCAGATCGAGGATGCGCGAAGCGAGATTCTGACGCAGCGACAGCACGGCCCGACGTCCGAACGATTCAAGTTTGATCGGATCGACGTATTCGTCGCCCACTTCGTAGGTCGGATCGATGGCCTTAACCTCCGATACGGCGATTTGCATGTTCGGATTCTCCACCGCGCCGTCCTCCACGACCGTACGGTTTCGCCAGATCTCCAGGTCGCCCTTTTCCGGGTTGATGATCACGTCGAAATTCTCGTCCGTTTCGAACTGCTTCTGAAGCGCGTGGCGGAAAACGTCCTCGAGGACTCCGATCATCGTGGCCTTGTCGATGTTTTTAAGCTCCTTGAACTCTGCGAAATTGCTGATAAGATTAAGATTATCCATTGGTAGTTTATCTTGTTTATTTTTGAATTTCCACTATTTGAAATCGAGGTATTCCTTCGTGTATTTGATCTCTGAGAAAGGGTAGCGGCGCGTAACCCGCACCGTCTGTTTCCGCTTTTTACCCTCTACGGCCTGCTTCTCCTCGTAGGAGAGGGTGAGTCCCTCCTGGTCCGCCTCGTCGAGCGTCGCCAGAATCTTCACGCCGCTTTTGAGCAGCACTTCGACCGGCTTGCCGATCAGTTTGCGGTATTGGCGGAGGTGCTTGAGTTCCGAGCCGATGCCTGCCGAAGCTACCGTGAGGGAGAAATCCTCCGTGTCGCGGTCGAATTCGGCCTCGATCGCGCGGCTCAGCTCCACGCAGGTTTCGATACCTACCGAGGTGTCGCTGTCGATCAGCAGTTCCACTTCGTTGGCGGGCGAACAGGTGCAATCCACTACGAACAGGTCGGTGCCGACGAGTTTGGCATTGGCTATTTCGGTGATTTTCGTACAATCGATCATATTTGCTGATGTTATCAATAAAGTCGTTTTCCGGTGCGGGCAGTTCGTGCAAATCCGGACATCTGTCCTTCCCCGGCGAAAACTTGAAGTTCGTTCAGTCGTTTTTGCGGCCGGCCCGGAGGCGTTCGGCTTTTTGACGAAAATGTAGGAAATCGTCGCTTCCCGTTCGTTTTCATCGTCTTGCGTCCTGCGTTTTCTTCGAACATTGCATCGCAAGGAGCACTATTCGCGCCCGAATCTTGTCCCTGTTGTAGCAGGAGCTGTAATCGGGTACCCGCATGGCCCGCAACTGCCGGTTTCTCCCGACGGAATGGGCATGCGAGGGCATGCGGGTCGAGAAAATCGTGCGGATGATTCGCCGGTCGGGAGCGGTGAATATATCTACGAAATAAGGGGACTTGCTCGTCCCCTTACCTCTCTATACCCGTTTACGCTACAAATATAGCGAATGTTTTCCTATTTTCAAACCTTTGTGTCGAAAAATTATTCGTCTTTTTCGTTGCTCTGAGAGTAGGGCTTGATAATGCCGCGCTGCGATTCGCGGATGAACCGGATGAGTCGGTCGCGTTCGGGACTTTGCGGAATCTGTTTTTCGACCTCCTCACAGCCGTTCAGGTAGTTCAGGCCGCTTTGGAAGAGGATGCGGCAGGCGTCGTGAATTTGTGAGATCGTTTCCGGCGTGAATCCGCGGCGGCTCAGACCGACGCGATTGACGCAGGCGAAACGTACCGGATCGTTGTTGCTGACGGTGATGAAGGGGGGAATGTCCTTGCCCACCAGCGCGCCGCCCTGAATCATCGTATGCTCTCCGATGCGGGTCCACTGATGTACGGCTACGTGGCCGCCGATAACGGCCCAATCGCCGACTTCGACCTCTCCGGCGAGCGATACGCGGTTGGCCATGACGCAGTGACTGCCTACCACGTCGTCGTGGGCGATATGCACGTAAGCCATAATCAGGTTGTGGCTGCCGACGACGGTCTTGCCCCGGGAGGCGGTGCCCCGGCTGATGGTGACGCATTCGCGGATTTCGTTGTAGTCGCCGATTTCTGCCGTCGTTTTTTCACCGACGAACTTCAGGTCCTGCGGGGTGCAGGCGATCGATGCGGCCGTATGGATCTTGCAGCCTTTGCCGATGCGGGCTCCGTCGTGGATCACGGCCCCGGGGCCGATCCAGCAGTCGTCGCCGATCACCACATCGCCGGCGATGTAGGCGAAAGGCTCCACCGTTACGTTCTTTCCGAGTTTCGCGTCGGGATGGATGTATGCCTGGTTGCTTATCATGTGCGGTTACTCTTTATTTTTAACGATCTGGGCCATCATCGTGGCTTCGCAGGCGAGCGTTTCGCCGACGAAGGCCTTGCCTTCGACTACGGCTACGCCTCGTCGGATGGGCTCCAGCAGTTGAACTTCGAAGTGAAGGGTATCGCCCGGAACGACCTTGCGCTTGAATTTTACGCCGTCGATCTTCATGAAATAGGTCGAATAGTGTTCCGGATCCGGAATATTGCGCAATACCAGCATTCCGCAGCACTGCGCCATGGCTTCGACGATCAGCACTCCCGGCATGACCGGCTCCTCCGGGAAGTGTCCCACGAAGAACGGTTCGTTCATCGTGACGTTCTTGATGCCGGCGACCATCGTATCGTCGATGTAGAAGATGCGGTCCACCAGCAGAAACGGCGGGCGGTGGGGCAGCATGCGGCGGATATCGTTGATGTCGTAAACCGGCGGTTTGCGGCAGTCGTATTGGAAGCGGGGTTTCTCTCCTTCGCGGCGGATAGTCTGTTTGACTTGCTTCATGAACTCCGTGTTGGCGAAATGGCCGGGGCGGGTAGCCCATACGCGGCCCTTGATGCGTTTGCCGAGCAGAGCGAAGTCCCCCAGCAGGTCGAGGAGCTTGTGGCGGGCCAATTCGTTGTTGAAACGGAGCTCCAGGTTGTTCAGGTAGCCGCCCGTGATGCGGATATCCTGTTTGTTGAAAATTTTCTTGAGATGTTCGAGCTGATCGTCCGGGACGGGATTCTCCACGACGACGATCGCGTTGTCCAGGTCGCCGCCCTTGATCAGGTTCATCTTCATCAGAGGTTCCAGATCGTGCAGGAAGACAAAGGTGCGGCAGGGGGCGATCTTCGCGGCGTAATCGTCTTCGGGGTCGAATGTCGCATACTGGTTGCCGATCACCTTGGAGTTGTAGTCCACGTGCAGCGATACGGAAAATTCGTCGTCGGGGTAAAGGATGATGGCCACGCCTTTTTCCGGAATCGTATAGACCATTTTTTCGGTGACGTGGTAGTAGGTGCGTTCGGCTTCCTGAGGTTGCAGGCCGGTTTCGACGATCGTTTTCGCATATTCTTTGGCCGAACCGTCCATGATCGGAGTTTCACCGGCATCGACATCGATCGTGGCGTTGTCCACGCCCAGGGTCCAGAGGGCCGACATGATATGTTCGATGGTCGCAACGCGTGCGCCATCCTTTTCGATGGTCGTGCCCCGCGAGGTATCCGTGACATAGTCGCATAGGGCCGGAATTTCGGGTTTGCCTTCCAGGTCGATGCGGCGGAAAACGATGCCGCTGTTCTCCGGGGCGGGATGTACCGTCATCGTCACTTTGACGCCGGTGTGGAGGCCTGTACCTGAAAACGAGATCGGGGCTTTGAGGGTTTGTTGTTTGGCAGCCATAATCTGAATTTATTCAAATCGCAACATACATTCCCGCTGACTGCCGGGTCCCGACGTGTGTGGGGCCGACCGTCATTTTCGGAAATGTTTATCGCATTATTTGCGCGCAAATATAGGAAATATTATTCAAAAATCGTATTTTTGCCTAAATTATTGATAAACCGAAATTCCGTGGCATCACCCGACAGAACTCCTCGTCCTCCGAAATTGCAGCTTCCCTTCGAGCAGAAAAAAAACGATGCGGGAGAATGGGCTTACGACCATCGGATCGGATTGTGTGTCACGTTGATTGCCTATTTGGTGCTTGCGATCGCCTTTATGGTGGGAAAAATCGTCGTGGGGGCCAAACCTTCCGTGCAAGGCATAATCATTGATACGAAAACTTTAGCGGAGCTCGAGGCGGAGAAGATGCGTCTTGAACAGGAGGTACGGGCTCGCCAACAGGCGCAGGAAGGCGGCGATTGGCGGGATGTGCGCAACCAGTATTCCAACGAGAATGCGCTCGAGGAGCGGTCGCGTGACGACCGTGGCTCGATGTCCTCGTCGCTGAAAGAATCCGCCGAAGCGGTCGGCGAACGGATGCAGGCCAACCGGGACGCTTACGAGCAGGGATTGGCCGAGGAGCGTGCGATTCGGGAGCGTATGGGGCGCAGCGGCAAGGACGATCGGACACAGGACAGTCGGGCCAGGGGACGGGTCACGGTTTCCTTTTCGCTGACCGATCCCGTGCGGACGCGCCGTTATCTGGAGGTGCCGGCCTATCAGTGCGAGGGAGGCGGCGAAGTGGTCGTCGGTATTACGGTCAATCCTTCGGGAGAGGTCGTTGCTGCAAAAGTGGCCTCCGGAGGCGATGACTGTATGCGGGAGGCTGCGCTGGAAGCTGCACGTAACTCGCTTTTCAATATCGATGATTCGGCGCCTGCCCGACAGTCGGGAACGATTACTTACCTATTCATTCCTCAATAGGGTGCGGTGCCTGTCAGCGATTGTACGCGACAGGCATTTTTTGTAAATTTATATAAGGATTTCCTATGCATAATATCATTACGACCGAAAACATTCTGTTGATCGGAGCCTTGCTTCTTTTCGTCGCGGTAATGGCCGGCAAGGCGGCCTATCGTTTCGGCGCCCCGGCCTTGCTCTTTTTTCTGGGGGTCGGTATGCTGTTCGGCATCAATTTCATTTCGTTCCATTCCGTCGAAGCGACCCAGTTCGTAGGTATGATCGCTCTTTGTATCATCCTTTTCACGGGCGGTATGGATACCAAGTTTTCGGAAATACGACCGGTGATCGGACCGGGTATCGTACTGGCGACCGCCGGAGTCGTCATGACGGC
>ULVC01034386.1_pt1 | contig 12951 bp, 9 predicted proteins | sample 1958821 | NCBI WGS metagenome assembly ULVC01 (sample SAMEA4835769, study PRJEB28245) | human gut metagenome | biome: gut microbiome; material: fecal sample | place: Denmark | collected 2008 | reverse complement strand
TAAAAAATCATATAATATAATAGATTTATTTTGTGGTTGCGGTGGTTTATCTAAAGGTTTTGAAGAAGCGGGCTACAGGACATTATTAGGTGTTGATATAGAACAATCTGCGCTTAATACTTTCGAAAAAAATCATGAAGGGGCCATCGGCATGAATTTGGATCTGTCTGCACCAGACTCATTTGACAAAATAGATCAAGTTGTAAATGGAAGAAATATTGATGTGATAATCGGAGGCCCTCCTTGTCAAGGATTTAGCCTCACAGGACCGAGAAACTTTGAGGATAAACGTAACAAACTATATTTGGCAATGATAGAAACGGTTCGCCGTTATCAACCTCAAGCTTTCCTTATTGAAAATGTACCAGGAATGGCTAATCTATATAAAGGTGCGGTAAAGGATGAAATCATAAAGAGATTTACTGAGATGGGGTACAATGTGAATTGCAAGATTGTTTGTGCAGCAGATTATGGCGTACCTCAAATACGCAAACGTTTGGTATTTGTAGGTTTAAAACAATCTATTGTGAAATATGAATTTCCGACTCCAATTTTGGAAGAAAAAGATTACGTAACTTGTAAGCAAGCAATCGCTGATTTACCGTCTCTTGTTGATGAGTTGGGAACAGAAGTGGCTTCGTATTCAAGTGAGCCGCAGACTGCTTTCCAAAAACTGATGAGAGGTGATTGTAATGTTTTGTATAACCATGTTGCAGTTAATCATAAGGACTTCGTAAAGAAGATTATTGCACAGGTTCCAGATGGTGGAAACTATAAAGATTTGCCAGAAGGAGTAGGAACAAGTAGAAATTTCCATATGGCATGGACTCGTTATGCGAGTAACAAACCTTCTCGTACAATTGATACTGGACATAGAAATAATTTTCATTATAAATGGAACCGTTGTCCTACTGTAAGAGAAAGTGCAAGATTGCAGTCTTTTCCTGATGATTTCGTATTTACGGGAAATAAGACTCAACAAAACCGACAAGTAGGGAATGCTGTTCCTGTTTTGTTGGCATATGCTTTGGCAAAACAAATATTGAAGTATTTGAAATGAAAAAGAAACTACATACCATAGAATTGTTTGCGGGTTGCGGAGGACTGTTGGAAGGTTTTCTGCAACAGGGGGGTTATGACACACTTGCTTGCGTAGAATGGGAAAAAGCTCCTTGCTTGACATTGGCTAATCGCTTGGAACAGAAATGGCATCATGCAAATGCTAATAATGAAGTAATAAGATTCGATATTCAACGGACTGATGAATTGGTTAACGGATTTGAAGACGAGGAATATGGTAAACATGAGGGCTTAGCAAAACTGATAGGCAATCAAACAGTAGATGCAATTGTTGGTGGTCCACCATGTCAAGCTTATTCTTTGGCAGGTCGCATTCGTGATGAGCATGGTATGAAAGAAGATTATCGCAATTACTTATTTGAAAGTTATATGCGAATCGTCAAGTATTTCAGACCAAAGTTTTTTGTTTTTGAGAATGTTGTAGGCTTGCTAAGTGCTGCTCCTGATGGATACCCGATTGTAAATAGAATTCGTAAGGAATTTATGGATGCAGGGTATAAAGTTGCAGATAACTTTAGAGATACGTTGTTTGAAGTTTGTGACTATGGTGTGCCTCAACATCGTAAACGTGTTATCATAATTGGTATAAGAATGGATTATTTTGATGTAGACAAATGTGTTTCCGACGATATGATCAATGACTTTTACAATGTGATAATGCCTTCTTTTCGTCAAAAACAGCGAACGGTATTCGATGCTATAGGGGATTTGCCGAAGATTTATCCGTTACCAAAGCCTATAATACAAAATGGCAAAAAATATTCACATGCTCCTATATGTTCAGAAAAAGCAATGAACCATGTACCTCGTTTTCATAGTGCTAGGGATATTTCTGTTTTCCGAATGTTGGAGGAGGATATTCGATCTGGTCGAAAAGAGTATGTGAGTATAGAGAAATTAAAAGAACTCTATACCAAGGTAACAGGAAAGAAAAGCAACATACATAAGTATTATGTTTTGAGGAATGATGAACCAAGTAATACTATACCTGCTCATCTTTATAAAGATGGAATGAGGCATATTCATCCAGACCCAGAACAGGCTCGTAGTATTACGGTAAGGGAGGCTGCCAGATTGCAGACTTTTCCTGATGACTTTGAGTTTCTTGGAGCAAATATGGCGCAATATAAAATGATTGGCAATGCTGTTCCTGTGGATTTTGCCAAAATAGTAGCGGAAGCATTATATAAGTTAATTGAAAAATATAGTTGATATGCTATACTATAAAGATTTAGATAAGACAGTCTTGGGGATGCAGCATGATACAGCATTTTCAAATAACATAATAATAGTGTCAGGCTATGTTGGGTAGCAAACAATAAAGATGTTGTGTGAGCAATGTAGTGATGTTCATATAACCGTGGTCTATGGGATGTATGGTAGTGAGCGTATTTCACAGCCATTGCATCTGGCTCTTATGGAAGTTCAAAGACAATATTCCAATATAACCATATTATATTCAACGATTCCTGTTCACTCAAAGATTTATACGTGGAATTGCAATACCAAGATAGAGAAAGCCTTGGTCGGTTCTGCCAATTTCTCAATTAGTGGAATGATGAATGACTATAAGGAGGTTCTTTCTGATGTAGAGCAAGATACTTACAGTACCTTGAAAGAATATTGTGATTATGTTCTTTCCAAAGCTATAAGTTGCAATGATGCAGAAGTAAAATACCAAAAAGTATTTAAGGCCTCTGGACATAGCAAATTAGAGCAGCCTCTTTTGGCGAAGAACGTATGCAGGGCGACCTTGTTGGATAGAAACGGTATGGTTAGCAAGAAATCGGGTCTCAACTGGGGGCTCAGTAAAGGGCATGTATCCGAAGGTGATGCTTATATACGTATTACGTCAAACTATATCAAGTTGTTCCCTTCTCTGTTCCCTCCCAAGAAGTATGTCGGTATGGATAATCCACAATCAAAGGGAAAGAAGAATCGTGAAAATGACGAAGTGGAGTTGATTTGGGATGATGGAGAGAAAATGATTGGGTTATTAGAAGGACAACAAACTAAAACAATCAATGGACAAGTTTATCCAAAACAACTAAGTACAAGTCCAAGTAAATCCATATTGGGAAAATATCTCCGTAAGAGATTAGGCGTGGATTTGAACCATACGATAACCAAGAGGGATTTGCTAAGATATGGGCGTACCAGTATAGACATCTCTTCGATAGGAGAAGGTATATATTACTTGGATTTTTCAGTAAAGTAAAAATGTATTATGGCTGAAGCTTCACCTATTTGTAGAGGTAAAAACCTCACTTTAGAAACGGTATTGTCATTTGTTAATGCAATGCCTTTAGTGCCTATGAAAAAGACAAATTTCCATAGTGCCACAGAGTCCAAACTGAAAGGTTGGACCCAAACACATTCTCAAATAGCCAGACAATTGGCTCTTTATTATGAGAAGGATGGTATGTGTTTGCCTAGATTTACACGAAAAGTGTCTTGTTCTGAAATTTTGCGTTATGTGGCAAATTGGGCAAAGTTATATTTCGTTCCAAACATTTATACTCCAAGTCTCAGAGGAGGCGAACATCGAGCAACTAATATTTATGCTTTTTTGAAAAATGAAGTAATGTTAGGTGTGAGTTCTTATTCTAAAGCTTGTGAACAAATGTTTGGTGTTGAACTGAACAATACTGATAAGGTAAGAGTCTATCTTAATAATTTTACAGATTTAATTATTAGTGATGATGCAATGTCTGTAAATCAGCATTTGTCTGATTGCTCTATGCCCGAGATTTATCCTGAAATTACAATAGAGTCTGCAGAAGATTATTTTAAATACTTTTCGGTAGAACTTCCAGATAGCGTTGAGGATTCACCTAGTATAGAGTATCCTTTTCAACAAATCTTCTATGGTGCTCCTGGCACAGGTAAATCGCATACCATAAATGAGGAAACGAAAGATGAAGATGTTATCCGTACAACATTCCATCCCGACACAGACTATTCAACATTTGTGGGTGCTTATAAACCGACAACAAAAGAAGTTGAGTTGCGTGACCTTTCAGGTCATAAAGTAGTAGAGAATGGTGAAATTGTAAAAGAAGACCGTATCATTTATGAGTTTGTAGCGCAATCATTCTTACAAGCATACGTAAGTGCATGGAAGAAATATGCTGATGCGAATGAGGGCGAACCTCAAAAGCAATTCCTTGTAATCGAAGAAATCAATAGGGGTAATTGTGCTCAAATATTTGGCGACCTGTTCCAACTTCTCGACCGTAATGATTATGGCTTTTCTGATTATCCTATAAAAGCAGATGCTGATATGAAGCGACAACTTCAAAAAGCATTTGCAGGATTGGTTATTGCGCAAAAAGACAAAATTAATGCCATGTATGAAGGCAAGGATATTGTATCACAAGTGTTGAATGGCGATATTCTACTATTGCCTAACAATCTTTACATATGGGCTACCATGAACACAAGCGACCAGAGTTTGTTCCCAATAGACTCTGCTTTCAAGCGTCGCTGGGATTGGACTTATATGCCTATATCTAATGCAGAAAAGGACTGGATTATAGAAGTTGATGGAAGCAAATATGATTGGTGGCAGTTCCTTGAAAGGATAAACGAGAAAATTGGTTCCACAACCAATTCTGAGGATAAGAAACTCGGCTATTTCTTCTGCAAAGCACAAGATGGTGTTATATCGGCAAAAACATTTGTCGGTAAGGTTATCTTTTATCTGTGGAACGATGTGTTTAAGGACTATGAGTTTGGTGATGCTATTTTCAATGATGAGGATGGTAGCAAGTTGTCTTTCAATAAATTCTACACTTCAGAGGGTAAAAACTCAAAAGTCGTCGAAAAGAAAGTCGCCTTGTTCTTAAAGAACTTGGGTATTGAGATTATCGCTAAGGAAATTATGTCAACAGATGATACCATCAACACTACTTCTATTATTAAGGTAAACGGCAAAGAAATCAAAAAGATAAATGCCATACCTTATACTGTCATTGAGGAATACGTCAAACAAAATCAAGGAAAGACTGCACAAGAAGTTATTGATATTTGGAAACCTTTCAAGAAATACTCTATGCGCAGTTGGATTGTTGCGAACAAGGAAGAACTTGCCAACATGGATGAACGTTATGCCAATTATTCGTATAAGATAGATTGTGCGGATGGAAATTCTCTTTGGGTCAATAAGGATGGTTGGATGCACAGACCTGCTAATCCGTCTTTGAGAGATACAATCAATGAGTTTATTCATGCTGTCAACGAAGCGAACTTGGGCATAATTATTACAGAAGAAAATATCTAACAATGCGCATACTGATAGAAGAATATCAATACAACGTAGCCGATATAAAGGACATTCTTTATGGTATTGATGCTTTAGAGAATGTTGAAGGTAAGGTGTCCGTTCATTATGTAGGGTATTTTTATAATACTCTACTAAAGGATTGTGTCTTTATTCTTCCCAAGGTGTTGCTCAAAGATGTAGAAGGGCAAGAACTCGTATTTGGGAAATATAAGCCAGAAAGCATAGCCAACTTGGATAAGATGAATCCTCTTGATGCTGTTGAGAAAAATTTTCTCTACAAGTTTGCAGTTTGGATTTATCGTGCCATTGTGGTTTACAAGAACGACAAACGCAACGATACCGATATTGTATATCATTCGCAAATAGCCCAAGTTGGTAATGGGCAGCGCAGATTGAGCAATACCTATCTTGATATTCTTCTGTCGTTGTTACAATTCAACCGTGACAACCAAAGTTTCTTCTTTTTCGTCGTAAAGAACTTGCATAGTGGCTTAAACAAAATCAATTGGACTCGAACCATTGGTACACAAACAGCCATTGTGCAAGATGGACGACCTATATACTTGAATCCTGTCAACAAAAAACGACAAATCAACTTTGATGAAGAACTGCTTGTTATCTTCTTCTCAATTTTGAATTATATAGGTGAGACATACGGTTTTCCAAAAGAAATCTGTTGTCGGTTTCAGTTGATAACAGGGAAAAAGTTTGAGACGTACTTGAATGGTTTCGGCAAAACTCGTTTGCGCCAAATTAAGTACAAATATTTCTCTGACAAAGCACTACAACTGTGGCAATTGTGCTATGCCTTCTTTGATGAAGCAAGGCAAGTGTTCATCACGACAGAGCAGAAAGAATACCTGTTGGTAAAGAATTTCTATATTGTGTTCGAGACTATCATAGACGAACTGATTGGTGACAATCCATTGCCAGATGGTATGGAGAAAAAACAAGAGGATGGAAAAATCGTTGACCACTTATTTACAGCCAAAAGTTTGATTGAAAGCGAGAACAAGCAGACCTATTATATAGGTGACAGCAAGTACTACAAGATGGGGCATGAACTCGGCTCAGAATCCATCTACAAGCAATACACCTACGCAAGAAATGTCATTCAATGGAATCTTGACATTTTCAATAATGGTAATACAACGGAGTCGGGCATTCGTATTCGTGATGATGTGACGGAAGGATATAATATCATTCCGAACTTCTTTGTGTCAGCAAAAGTGGACGAAAGTTTTGACTATACGAATGATGGTATCGAAAAGACAGATCGCAAGAAGAACCGTCACAAACAAGTACAATTCAACAACCGCTTGTTTGACCGCGACACCTTGCTTCTGTTCCATTATGATGTAAACTTTCTTTTTGTTCTGTCGCTCTATGCTAGAAATAACACGGATCAAAAGACGCAATGGAAGCATAACATTCGTGAGCGTTTTCGCACAGAAATACAAGAATGGCTACAAAAGGATTACGACTTCTATGCAATGAAGGCACATCCCGATGTAAATGGAGAAGAATACATCAAGACACATTTCAAAGAGTTGCTTGGCAAGGTCTATACTCCATTTACGGACGAAAAAGTCTATTCTTTAGCATTAGACACAACAACAGATGCAAACAAGGCGGAGAATGAACAACTGCTAAGTGTATTGAAGAAATATTTCTTTGTAGCAGATTGCAAACTTGGTGAGCAGCCCAATCAAGTCCTTCAAAAACCAATATCTGAGGGCTATTCACCTATCACTGCCACAACAAAGAATGGTGTATTGATGGTAATGATGGAAAACTACGAAGGAAAGAAACTAAAGTTCCTACCAACAGGAAAACTTGCAGTCGGTATCAAATACACAAGAGACGGCATAGAAATTGCCGAGAACTTACAATCAATTGGATATTTATTGTTCCATACTCGTAAGGATATCGGTCAGCATCTTTTCCGTGTGAAGAGTGTTCAACTCATAAAGTCAGTAGATGACTTGCCAACTGGCATATACAGGAACGTCAGTACAACAGAAATTTATGTCGTGGTTGATATTAATACATCCAATGAGATGGATTCATCTGAGATACATTCTTCGAAGAAGGCATATACTCCTAATACGAGATATGATGCACAATATTATTCTATAAATGAATTGATATGAAATTAGTATGACACAAGACACTTTATTCAAAAAAATACAGAAAATAACGAATGCCAATCCGTCACCAATTATTGTTCTTGGTAGCGGAGCTTCTATTCCGTATGGAATAGCCTCTATGGGGATTTTAGCACAAAAGCTTTTGGATTATTTTGAGAAGAAGAACTATACAAATACAGAATCAACAGAATGTATTAAGTCTTTTTCTACATTTCTAAAAGGAAACTATGGATTAGAAGAGGCTTTATTAAAGGCAAAAGTTACTGATGAAGTTGAAAATGACATTGTTTGTGAAGTTTGGAAAACAATAGAAGAAAACGATAACAAAGTCTTTATGGATTTAGTTAATGGTAAGAAATTGGATCTTGCCGCTTTGTTCGATTATCTGATTTATAATAGAAAGGATTGTGTCATCAATGTCGTTTCTACAAATTATGATAGGTTAGCCGAATATGCTGTAGCAATGAATGGTGCTTATCTGAATACAGGATATACACCTGTTAGCATGGGAAAATTGAGGACTAACCTTGACAGCTACCCAGTAAAGACAAAAGAACATTATATCGGCAAGGTAAACATTTGGAAGGTACATGGCTCTCTTGACTGGTTTAGGAACGATGTTGAAACATTGAATCTCCCCAATATAAGAGAAATTCCATCTAAAATGATTCCATGCATTATAACACCAGGAATAAACAAGTACGAAAAGACACAGCAAAGTCCACATAGAGAACTTCTTAGCAAAATTGACGAATGTTTTAATAATGCAAGTGGTTTTATATGTATTGGATATGGTTTTAATGATAATCATGTACATCCTAAACTGCTCGAAAAATCAATACAAAAGCATATTCCAATACTTATCATTACAAAGGAAATAACATCTCCTATTAAAGAAAAAGTAATGGATGGGAAACATGAATATATTATTATTTGTGAAGGACCGTCTGGAGGAACGGATATTAAGACTTCAGATGGAGAAGAACTTCATTTTGAGAAAAATTATTGGCAACTTAGAAACTTTTTGGAAATAATAAAATAAAAATGATGGAAAATAATAGCATACTAAACTATAAACACGAAGAAAGTGTTGGTACAATATGGTCTGTTGATACGGGAACCGCTATTGCTCATATTGAAAAGGATGAAGAACTTTCCAAACTTCAAGTAAATCAATTAATAGCAATTTTGAGTCCTCATCCAGGCAGACATATCATAGGTATGATTTCAAAGATATTTCGTAAGGCTACACACGAAAAAGAATCTTTTGATGAAGATCTTATTGAGAATGAAGGTTTTATAGATAATCAAATTAGAATTGTTTTTGTTGGTGAATTCATAGATAAGGACGGAGAAAGAAACAATATTTTTAGAAGAAATGTAAGTGCTGTTCCTACTATTGATGCTGATTGCTTTAAGATAGAAGGAAGCAAATTATCTGAACTTATGAAAACAATTTCGACAGATATTGCTAATGTCAAGACTCCTTTGCTTATAGGTAAGTATTCTATGGATGAAAATTCTATAGCATACTTGGATGGGGATAAATTATTCCAACGTCATGCTGCAATAGTTGGTTCAACAGGAAGTGGAAAATCATATTGTGTTGCAAAAATAGTTGAACAAATGGCGGATCTTCCACATTCAAATGCAATAGTCTTTGATATACATGGTGAATATTCTACAGATTCATTTTCAAAGGAGGGAATCTCTCATTATAAGATAGCAACACCTTCTGATTTGGATATAAAAGATAAACTTAATAGAAACATTTTAATGCTTCCATATTGGCTTCTAACATATGAAGAGATGCAAGCCTTAATGTTAGATAGAAGCGACCAGAACGCCCCTAATCAGGCGATGGTTCTCTCTCGTGAGATACTAAAAGGCAAAGATGAATATACAAAAAATACAGATTATGCAGATTCTATAACGTTAGATAGCCCTGTTCCTTATGACTTAAAAGAAGTTCTAAAAGAGTTACAACGACTGGATGAAGAAAAAGTGTCAGGCGCAAAAAGTAACACTGAGAAAGCAGGACCTTATAATGGAAAATTAACTCGTTTTAATCAGCGGTTACAAAACAAATTAGATGATAAACGTATGGGGTTTATGTTTCATATAACAGAGGATGAATTAAGTTTATCTTGGCTAAAAACGTTTTGCCAATGCATAATGGGAGAACGAGAAGAAAAAAAATCAAATCGAATAAAGGTTATAGACTTCTCAGAAGTACCATCTGACGTTCTTCCATTAGTTATTGGACTTGTTGTGAGAATTATATTTACTATACAACAATGGTGCGATAAGAACAGTAGACACCCTATAGCCCTATTATGTGATGAGGCACATTTATATGTGCAAAACAACGAAACTCATGATTCTGTAGCAGAAATAGGATTGAAAAGTTTTGAAAGAGTCGCAAAAGAAGGGCGTAAATATGGTGTAGGATTGGTTATTATAAGCCAACGACCTTCAGAAGTTAATAGAACGGTATTAAGTCAATGTAATAATTTCATCAGTTTACGTCTAACAAATGTAGAAGACCAGAATGTTATAAAAAGGTTATTACCTGATAATCTGGGAAACATTGCTGATAATTTGTCTATATTAGATATAGGAGAAGCTATTGTTGTGGGAGATTCTATATTACTTCCATCAAGAATAAAATTAGACAAACCAACAATCATTCCTTCAAGTCAAACAATTGCTTTTTGGAAAATTTGGAGTAATAATAAAAGTAATCAAGATTTGAACTTGGCTGTTTCAAATATGATAAAACAGAGTAGACAGATAAACTAAAAGAGCTATGCAAGATATATATGATCTTTTATCTGAAGGTGAGCGTGTAACGCTCGAATGCAAGAAAGCCTCGAAAGGTGTGCCAAAATGACGCAATCAAAGAAACCACAACGAACATGGGAGATTTCCGACTGAAAGTATTTGCCAGTGTAGCAAAGAATTTGAGTTTCACAAAAGCATCGCAGGAACTGTTTATCAGTCAGCCTTCGGTGACAAAGCACATCCAGGAACTGGAGGCGGCCTACCAAACACGCCTGTTCGAACGCAAAGGCAACTCTATCATCCTGACCGAAGCGGGTAGGGTGTTTTGGGAATACAGCAAGCGCATCCTTGAAGGTTATAGCCGTTTGGAATACGAAATGAGTTTGCTGCGCAATGTTCACAGTGGCGAACTGCGCCTTGGAGCCAGCACTACCATAGCCCAATACGTGCTGCCGCCACTCTTGGCACATTTTGCCGAACGCTTTCCGCAAATCACACTCAACCTACTCAGTGGCAATTCTGCCCAAATTGAAAAAGCACTGACGGAACACCGCATCGACCTGGGACTCGTCGAAGGGAACGCACGGCAGCAAAACCTGAAGTACACGGCATTCATGAGCGACGAACTGGTGGCTGTGGTGAATACACACAGCCGCTGGAGTAAGTGCGACGAGATTGAACCAAGCGAACTCTGCCAAATTCCCCTTGTGCTGCGCGAACGCGGTTCGGGTACACTCGATGTGCTGTTGTCGGCACTCGGCGAACATCACATCAAACTTTCTGACCTTTCAGTCAGAATGCACTTGGGGAGTACCGAAAGTATTAAACTCTTTATCGAAAACAGCGACTGCATGGGCATTCTGTCTATTCGCTCTATCAACCGCGAAATTTTTTCGGGCAAATTTAAGGTGGTCGACATTAACGGACTGTCTATGAACCGCGAATTCGACTTTGTTCAACTGCAAGGGCAGGACAGCGGACTTCCAACCCTGTTCATGAACTTTTGTCAGACGCATTATAACCATTAGTTATAGCCTATATATAAACTGAATGCGCGAGTATGACCGAAAGGTTGTAACTTTGCACCCGCAAAAGCACCACGGAACCTTCGCGCGACGCTACGCCTCACAACGCATTCATTACAATTCAAAAGCATAGCAATATGATTTCAGTTTCAGCTCTACAACAAAAAAACAAAGCAATTTATGTAGGCATTCTCAGTGTTCTGACTTTTTTTCTTCTGATGGACTATGTGCCCGGATTGGCGCATTTGTCGGGCTGGGTCACTCCACCCGTAGCGCTGTTCTTAGGTTTGCTGTTTGCCATGGTATGCGGCCAGGCACACCCCAAGTTTAACAAGAAAGTGTCGAAATACCTGTTGCAGTATTCCGTCGTAGGCTTGGGTTTCGGCATGAACCTGCATGCCTCGCTGGCATCGGGCAAGGAAGGTATGGAATTTACCATCATATCGGTAATCGGCACCATGCTCATCGGTATGCTCATAGGTTATAAGCTACTGAAAGTGGAACGCGATACCGCCTACCTCATCAGTTCCGGAACAGCTATTTGCGGCGGAAGCGCCATTGCGGCTGTAGGACCTGTGCTCAAGGCAAAGGATAGCGAAATGTCGGTAGCCTTGGCTACCATTTTTGTGCTCAACGCCATCGCCCTCTTTATTTTCCCCGTTTTAGGCCATTGGTTAGGGCTCGACCAGCAGCAGTTTGGCACCTGGGCAGCCATAGCCATTCACGACACCAGTTCGGTAGTCGGAGCCGGTGCTGCCTATGGCGAAGAGGCTTTGAAAGTAGCCACGACCATTAAGCTGACACGTGCCCTGTGGATTATCCCTCTAGCATTAGTCACCTCGTTCTTTTTCAAGGGCAATGGTAAAAAAATTACCATTCCCTGGTTCATCCTCTTCTTCATTGTTGCCATTGTGCTCAATACATACGTACTCGACAGTGTTCCTCATTTCGGTCAGGCTATTTCGGGTTTGGCCCGCAAGGGACTGATTATTACGATGTTCTTCATCGGCGCTTCGCTCTCGCGCGACGTGCTGAAGCAGGTAGGTCTCAAACCTCTTGTTCAGGGCATCCTTCTTTGGCTATTTATCAGCCTTAGCTCATTGGCCTATATCCTTTGGTGCTGATGACGTACTCAGGGGCCGGTGGCTCGCAAGGACTCGCATTTGACTAACTAATTCGGCAAAGTTTTTAGCTACATGGTAGTTTGTGGGTATATAAAGCAGTGAACAGCCTGACTGGCAACACCGGCTTGGCAAGTAAACATTCATTCTCAAAAAAATATAGACAAACGAAAAGGAGCAGTTCGCCACGTGCAGAACTGCTCCTTTTCGTTTTTTTTTGTGCTTGTTTCGATGGGGTAAGCTGTTGAAAAATGTGTAGGTCTTACGGATTTTTTTTAGTCGAAAAAAACGACTGCTCTGTTTGTCTTTCTCGTTTTTTTCTATATTTGCGGCTATATGGCACTCCTTGCATTACTTACTTACACTTAAAAATGAAGTAACATGAAAGACATTGACAAAAAATGGTTGGAAAAGTGGGAAACGGTGAAGGAAAAGACCGGAAAAATCTATTCCGAAGAATATAGACAGAGATTTGAAACAAAAAATGTAATTTTCAAAATTGAACG
>ULVC01008185.1_pt1 | contig 12974 bp, 7 predicted proteins | sample 1958821 | NCBI WGS metagenome assembly ULVC01 (sample SAMEA4835769, study PRJEB28245) | human gut metagenome | biome: gut microbiome; material: fecal sample | place: Denmark | collected 2008 | reverse complement strand
GTAACGCCTTCGGCTAATCGCAACTCCTACAGAGTTGCTATACCTTATTATAAATATACCCAGGGTAGAGGCGCTTTGCACCTCTGCCCTGGGCTTGGAAATCGCACCTCCTACAGGGTTGCTGTAGGAATGTGGCTGGTATGTGATAACTGGCTCTATGAGAGCCGTGACGGTTGCGGAGTTTTGGGCCGCATCATGCGCCGTGCTGGCGTACGCCCATGCGGGCTTCGACTACGTTGACGATGTAGTCGCCCAGCTTCTCGCACTCCTGGATGATATCCATATACATGGTACCACAAGCGTAGGAGTATGCGTGTTCGTTGACATCGTTGATGTTCTGGGTCTTGAGCTGTCCGCGATAGTTGTTGATTTCGGTCTCAAGGTTGAACGAGGTGTTGGGGTCGAAGTTCTCCTTGTGGCGCTTGAACATGGTGTTCATCTGGGTAAGTGCCGAGTCGATGAGTCCAAACATCTGATGTGTGTGGTCGTACTGCTTCTCGGTGAAGTCTTCCTTGCTCTTGAACTTGCGGTTGAGGGTGCGCGCAATGTTGTAACAGCTGTCGCCGATAGACTCTATCTCGCTTATCTCGCGCAGCATGGCGCGTATCTTGGCCTTGGTCTCGTCGCTGAGGTGCGAGTCGCTGACGTTGTCGAGGTAGTTGCCTATCTCAATCTCCATGTGGTCTGATATGCCTTCATACTTCTCGATGCGCGAGAAGAGCTTGATGAACTTATCGCTATCCTTCTCGTAGAGCAACTCATTGACCATGCCAAACATGCGCTGTATACGCTCCGAGTAGCTCTGTATTTCTTTCTGCGCCTCAAGCACTGAGAGCTCGGGGGTCTTCATGATACCGCTCTGGATGAACCGCAGGCGGAAGTCTTCGTCCTCGGCATTGGGTTTCGGCTTGATGAGTCGGCACACGAGTCGCTCTATCTGCGGGATGAACCACACGAGGATAGAGGTGTTGGCGAGGTTGAAGGTGGTGTGGAAGGCAGCGAGCACGAAGCTGAGCTTGGCGGCGTTGGCGAGGAAGCCGGGGTCGCCCTGGTGGAGCGACTCGTCGTAGCCCACAAATCCGCAGACCATGTCGACAAACGGGCGGAACACGAGCAGTATCCAGCACACGCCGAAGAGGTTGAACACCATGTGGGCCAAGGCTGCACGGCGGGCCTGGGCGTTGGCGGTGAGCGCAGCCACATTGGAGGTGACAGTGGTACCGATATTCTCACCCATCACCAAGGCTATACCCTGATAGATGGGCAGCACGCCGGTAGAGCAGAGTATCATGGTGATGGCCATGATGGCTGCCGAGCTCTGCACACACATGGTGAGCAGACTGCCGATGATGAGGAAGGTCACGGTGGTGAGCAGGCTGTTGGGGTCGAAGCTCTGGAAGAAGTCGAGTACAGCCTGGTTGTGGGAGAGGTCCATGTCGATTCCCGTCTGGCGCAGGGTGCCCAGTCCGAGGAACATGAAGGAGATACCGAAAATGAAATCGCCGACCATCTTCCGCTTCTTGGAATAAATCAAGATGATAGCGATGAAGAAAGCCGGCCATACGAAGTCGGTAATGTTGAAAGAGAAACCCGCGCTCATAATCCATGCCGTAAGCGTGGTGCCGATATTGGCTCCCATGATGACGGAGATGGCTTGGGCCAAAGTGAGCAAACCGGCATTGACAAACGATACCGTCATTACGGTAGTGGCGGTAGACGACTGTACCGCGGCTGTAATAAACGTACCGGTAAGGATGCCCATTAAACGGTTGGTTGTCATGGCGCCAAGGATATGGCGCAGCTGTGGTCCTGCCATCTTCTGCAGGCTGTCGCTCATCGTTTTCATACCAAACATAAGCAAGGCTAATGAACCGATAAGCTTAAAAAAAATCCAAATCGACATATTTTTGATAAAAAGTTTGTAAGAAGTCGATAATAATTACTAATTTAGCCCTGTCAATCAAAAGAATCTATCCAATGATGAAACAGATGTTACTTATACGTTGCAAAAATAATAAAAAAGTTTTAAAAGTCAACGTTGGAAGTACACTTTCTGAAGTTTTTTCTGCTTCGGAGCTTAAAATGGACCATGGTCCGGTGTGCGCAAGGGTAAACAATAAGGTGCAAGGCATGCACTACCGGCTCTACAACGACAAGGATGTGGAGTTTCTGGATATGCGGTCGGGCTCGGGGTCACGCACGTACACGCGTACCTTATTTTTTATATGTTGCAAGGCCATCAACGACCTCTACGGCAATGTGGAGGTGCGTATAGATATACCGGTGTCTAAGGGTTACTATGTACACGTCAAGCTGGGAAGAGACATTACCGCCGACGATGTGGCACGTATACGCTGCCGCATGCAGGAGATAATAGACGCCGACACGCCCATACGCCGCCGCATGGTGACTGCCGAGGAAGCCATACGCCTCTTCAGCGAGAAGGGCGACATGTCGAAGGTGAAGCTGCTCAAAGGCCAGGGCAAGCTCTATACGGTGTACTACCAGATAGACGACTTCATCGACTATTTCTACGGTGCCCTGCTGACCAGCACCAGTGAGGTCTATCTCTTTGACCTCGTGGCCTACAGCGATGGTATGCTGCTGCGCGTCCCCTCGCGCGAAGATCCCGGTCAGTTGTGCCCAATGCCCCGCCAGCAGAAGATGTTTGATGTGTTTAAGGAGCACCACGAGTGGCAGAACATCATCGGTCTGCGCACCGTGGGCGACCTCAACGACGCCGTGGACAAGGGGTTTGCCACAGACATCATCAATGTGAACGAGGCGCTGCAGGAGAAGAAGATAGCCCGCATCGCCGACCAGATAGCCGCGCGCCACGATGTGAAGCTGGTGCTGCTGGCCGGTCCGTCGTCGTCGGGAAAGACCACAACCTGCAAGCGACTGAGCATACAGCTGCTCACCTGCGGGCTCAAGCCACTCCAGATATCGCTCGACGACTACTTCATAGACCGCGACAAGACTCCGCTCGACGCCAATGGCGAGTATGACTATGAGAGCATACACGCCCTCAACATAGCCCTCATCAACGAGCAGTTTAATGCCCTCTTCAAGGGCGAGGAGATAGAGTTGCCCAGATACAACTTCCAGGCGGGCAAGAGCGAGAAGAGCGGCAAGCGGCTGAAGCTGGGCCCCAACGACATAGTGGTGGTCGAAGGCATACACGCCCTCAACCCCGAGCTCACCGCCCAGATTCCCGAGCAGCAGAAGTTCCGCGTGTATGTGTCGGCACTCACCACCATCCTGCTCGACGAGCACAACTATATCCCCACGACCGACAACCGGTTGCTGCGCCGCATCATACGCGACTACAAGTATCGTGGCGTAAGCGCCCAGGAGAGCATACACCGCTGGCCCAGCGTGCGCGCCGGCGAGGAACGGTGGATATTCCCCTACCAGGAGAATGCCGACGCCATGTTCAACAGTGCCATGCTCTACGAACTGGCCGTCATCAAACAGCAGGCTGAACCGCTGCTCGAGCAGGTGCCCGAAAACTGCGAGGAATATGCCGAGGCACACCGCCTGCTCAAGTTCCTGCGCTATTTCCATGCTATCTCTTACCGTCAACTGGCTCCCACCAGTCTGCTGCGCGAGTTCCTTGGCGGTAGTTCATTCAAATACTAAAACTAAAACAGTTATTCATTTTACCTTGACATCCTGTTATGGAAGAAGACATCGTGATCAAAGAGTTGGACCAGGTTGTAGTAAGATTCTCTGGCGACTCCGGTGACGGCATGCAATTGGCCGGCAACATCTTTTCTACCATTTCTGCCACCGTGGGCAACGACATCAGTACCTTCCCCGATTATCCTGCCGACATCCGTGCCCCGCAAGGCTCGCTTACGGGTGTTTCCGGATTCCAGGTGCACATCGGCGACGGCACGGTATATACTCCCGGTGACCGTTGTGACGTGCTGGTGGCGATGAATGCCGCTGCGCTGAAGACCCAGTACAAGTATACGAGGCCCCAGGCCACCATCATCATCGACACCGACAGCTTCGGTCCCAACGACCTGCGCAAGGCCGATTTTCTCACCGACGACTATCTGGGCGAACTGGGCATAGACCCCGACTGCGTGGTGGCTTGCCCCATCACCACGATGGTGAAACACTGTCTGGAAGACTCGGGTATGGACAACAAGAGCATCCTCAAGTGTCGCAACATGTTTGCCCTGGGAATGGTGTGCTGGTTGTTTGACCGCAATCTTGAACTCGCCGAAGAGTTCTTGCACCATAAGTTTGGCAAGAAACCCCAGGTGGCTGAGGCCAACATACGCGTGGTGCATGCCGGCTACGACTATGCCCATAACACCCATGCCGGCGTGCCCGCCACCTATCGCATAGAGACCCACTCCAAGGTGCCCGGACGCTATATGGACATCACCGGCAACAAGGCTACCGCCTACGGACTGATAGCCGCCGCCGAAAAGGCAGGACTGAAGCTGTATCTGGGTTCATACCCCATCACTCCCGCCACCGACATACTGCACGAACTGTCCAAGCACAAGTCGTGTGGCGTCATCACGGTGCAGTGTGAAGACGAGATATCGGCTTGCGCCAGCGCCATAGGAGCCTCGTTTGCCGGAGCACTGGCAGCCACCTCTACCTCGGGTCCCGGCATCTGTCTGAAGAGCGAGGCCATCAACCTGGCTGTCATCGACGAGCTGCCACTGGTCATCATCGACGTTCAGCGTGGCGGTCCCTCGACCGGTCTGCCCACCAAGAGCGAGCAGACCGACCTGCTGCAGGTGCTCTACGGCCGCAACGGCGAGAGCCCCATGCCCGTAATCGCTGCCACCAGCCCCACCGACTGCTTCTCGGCAGCCTACATGGCAGCCAAGATAGCCCTGGAGCATCTCACCCCCGTGGTGCTGCTCACCGACGCCTTCATCGCCAACGGTTCGGCGGCATGGCGTCTGCCCAAGATGGACGACCTGCCCGAGATACATCCCCACTATGCCACCAGCGACCAGCGCTACAGGTATACCCCCTATCAGCGCGACCCCGAAACCTGTGTGCGCTATTGGGCTATACCCGGACAGGAAGGCTATACACACATTCTGGGCGGACTGGAGAAGGACGGCAAGACCGGCAGCATATCGACCGAGCCCGAGAACCACGATCTGATGGACCATCTGCGCTCGCGCAAGGTGGCTCGCATCGAAGTGCCCGACCTCGAGGTGCAGGGCGACAAGGACGACGCCGAACTGCTCATCGTGGGATTTGGTTCGACCTACGGCCATCTGCTCTCCACGCTCAAGGAACTGCGTGGCAAGGGTTACAAGGTGGCACTGGCACAGTTCAAGTATGTCAACCCGCTGCCTCACAATACCGTCGAGGTGCTCAACCGCTATCCCAAGGTGGTGGTGGCCGAACAGAATCTGGGTCAGCTGGCTGCGCTGCTGCGTATACGCATCAACAACTTCTCGCCCTACCAATATAATAAGGTGAAAGGCCAGCCCTTTGTGGTCAGCGAGCTCACCGAAGAGTTTGAGAAGATACTGCTTGCGCCCAACCGCACCAAGACCGGCCTCACCTATGAGGACAACATCATCGCTTAACCCTTAACAGAAGTCATTATGAACGAATATACAGCCAACGATTACAAGAAAGGGCAGCCACGATGGTGCCCTGGATGTGGCGACCATTTCTTCCTGTCCAGTCTGCACAAAGCCATGGCCGAACTGGGCGTTCCTCCCTATCAGACGGCAGTAATCAGCGGCATAGGCTGCTCCAGCCGTCTGCCCTATTACGTCAACACCTATGCCATGCAGACCATCCACGGACGTGCGGCAGCCATTGCTACCGGTACCAAGATAGTGAACCCCGACCTCGCCGTATGGCAGATTAGCGGCGACGGCGACGGACTGGCCATCGGAGGCAACCACTTCATCCACGCCATGCGCCGCAATATCGACCTCAATATGATACTGCTCAACAACCGTATCTACGGACTCACCAAGGGTCAGTATAGTCCTACATCGCCACGCGGTTTCGTCTCCAAGTCTTCACCCTATGGTACGGTGGAAGACCCCTTCCGCCCCGCCGAACTCTGCTTTGGCGCCCGCGGACGCTTCTTCGCCCGAGCTGTGGCCAACGACGGTGCCGGCACTGTGGAAATCCTCAAGCGTGCCTACCAGCACAAGGGAGCCTCGGTGTGCGAGATTCTGCAGAACTGCATGATATTCAACAATGGTTGCTATGCTCCCATCTATACCCGCGAAGGTCGTAGCCGCAATGCCATCTACGTGGAAGACGGCAAGCCGCTGGTTTTCGGCGAAAACCATGAATATGGACTCGTGCAGGAAGGCTTCGGACTCAAGGTGGTCGAGATTGGACGCGACGGATATACCCTCGACGACATCCTCGTACACGACAGCCACTGCGAGGACAACACCCTGCAGCTCAAGCTCGCCATGATGGACAATGAGCACGGTTTCCCTGTGGCTCTCGGCGTGATACGCGATGTCGAGGCACCTACCTACGACAGCTGCGTCAACCAGCAGGTGGAAGAAGTCAAGGCCCAGAAGCCTTACCACAACTTTGAGGAACTGCTTGAGACCAACGACATCTGGGAGGTGAAGTAGCAACGTCATCCCCGCACCATCCACCCTTACCTCCGCCGGTGCCGAGATACTCTCCTTCGGCCCCGAGATGGTGAAATATAAGGCATCTTGGTGAAAAACAAGCGAAAACATTTGCAAAGTTGGGAAAATATGCGTAACTTTGCATCGTTCAGTGGAATGAGGGACTCCAACCGGAGTTCCTCATTTTTTAATAATAACCGTATGATAGATAAAAACGTTGTAAAAAGCGTAGTAGAGGAATGGCTTAAGGATAAGGAGTATTTCCTCGTGGATGTAGAGATTAGTACAGACAACCGTATCGTAGTCGAAATCGACCATGCCGATGGCGTGTGGATTGAAGACTGCGTAGAGCTGAGCAGGTTTATCGAAGACCATCTGAGCCGTGATGAAGAAGACTTCGAGCTTGAGGTGGGTTCAGCCGGCCTGGGCCAGCCTTTCAAGGTTCCCCAGCAATACATCAACTTCATTGGCGAAGAGGTCGAGGTGCTCGATGCCGACGGTATCAAGGTGCGCGGCACGCTGAAGAGCGTTGACGGCAACGACTTTGTGGTCAGCGTGAGCGAGAAGGTAAAGGTAGAGGGCAAGAAGCGCCCCCAGCTCATGGATGTCGACCACCACTATCAGATGGATAAGGTGAAATATACTAAATACTTAATAAGTTTCAAATAAGCTATGGCAGCAAAGAAAACAAACGAGGTGACAATCAGTATGATTGATACCTTCAAGGAGTTTAAGGATACTAAGAACATAGACCGCACCACACTGGTGAGCGTGCTTGAAGAGAGCTTCCGCAACGTGTTGGCCAAGATTTACGGCAGCGACGAGAACTTCGACGTGATTGTCAACCCCGACAAGGGCGACTTCGAAATCTATCGCAACCGCGTGGTCGTTAACGACGGTGAGGTGCAGGACGAGAATAAGGAAATCAGCCTGACCGACGCCCGCAAGATTGAGCCCGACTACGAGGTGGGCGAGGACGTTTCGGAGAGCGTGAACTTTGCCAAGTTCGGCCGCCGCGCCATCCTTACCCTCCGCCAGACCCTGGCGTCCAAGATACTGGAGCTGGAGCACGACTCGCTCTATAATAAATATAAGGACCGCGAGGGCCAGGTTATCTCTGCCGAAGTATACCAGATATGGAAGCGTGAGGTACTTCTTGTCGATGACGAGAACAACGAGCTCATCCTGCCCAAGGCAGAGCAGATACCCTCCGATGTGTACCGCAAGGGCGAGACCATTCGTGCCGTGATAGAGCGCGTGACCAATGACAACAACAACCCCAAGATCATCCTGAGCCGTACCAGCCCCAAGTTCCTGGAGCGATTGCTCGAGGCCGAGGTGCCCGAGATAGCCGATGGTCTGATTGTCATCAAGAAGATTGCCCGCATGCCCGGCGAGCGCGCCAAGGTTGCCGTTGAGAGCTTCGACGACCGCATCGACCCCGTAGGAGCCTGCGTGGGAGTCAAGGGAAGCCGCGTGCATGGCATCGTGCATGAGTTGGGCAACGAGAACATCGACGTCATCAACTGGACCGCCAATACCAAGCTCTATATCCAGCGTGCGCTGAGTCCTGCACGTATCAGCAGCATCAGCGTGAACGAGGAAGAGCACAAGGCCGAGGTCTATCTCCAGCCCGAGGAGGTCAGCCTGGCTATCGGCCGTGGCGGTATGAACATCAAGCTGGCTTCGCTGCTCACCGAGTACACTATCGACGTATTCCGTGACGTTACAGGCAACGAGGTCGAGGAAGACATCTATCTGGACGAGTTCTCCGACGAGATCGACCAGTGGGTTATCGACGCTGTCAAGGCGCTCGGACTCGACACAGCCAAGCAGGTAATCTCGGCTCCACGCGAGATGCTTATCGAGAAGGCCGACCTCGAAGAAGAGACCGTCGACCACATGCTCGATGTGCTGCGTGCTGAATTTGAACAATAATAGAAAACAATTAAGAGAAAGGAAGAGGTAATTAATGAGTATCAGATTAAATAAAGCATTAAGAGAACTGAACATCGGACTCCAGACGGCAGTGGAGTTCTTGGAGAAGAGAAAAGAACTGGGCGAAGTGAAGTCAGAGCCCAGCTTCAAGCTGAACGACGAGCAGTACAATGCTCTTCTCGAAGCGTTCAAGCAAGATGCTGATGTAAGAAACAAGGCAGAGCTGATGTCCCACAAGAAGCAACAGGACAAGAAGCAGGCTGCCGAAGAGAAGAAGCAGGCTGCCGAGGACAAGAAGCAGACCGCCGAAGCACAGCCGAAGACCAAGTCGCAGACCTTTAATGTGATTGGCAAGATAGACCTTGACAGCCTCAATAAGAAGCCAAAGTCACCCGCGCCAGCTGCTACTCCTGCCTCCGACAATACCGAGAGTAAGACCGCTGCCGTAAGTCAGAAACCGGAAGAGAAGAAAGTCGAATCCAAGGTGGAAGCACCCAAGGAGGAAAAGCCCGTAGCCAAGGAGCCCCCCAAGGCCGAGAAGCCTGTGGCTGCACCTGTGGCAGAGAAGAAGGAAGAGAATCCCGCCGCAGCCCCCGTGGCCGAGAAGGCTCCCGAGGCCCCTGCCCAGGAGAAGGCTCCCGCCGAGAAGGCTCCTGCTACAGCCGGAGTCTTCAAGCTCCCCACCGAAGCCAAGAACCCCAATGCCCCCAAGGTCAATGTGCTGGGCAAGATAGACCTTGACGCCATCAACCAGAGCACCCGACCCAAGAAGAAGACCAAGGAGGAAAAGCGAAAGGAGCGTGAGGAAAAGGCACAGGCCAAGAACGGCGAGAAGAAGAAGCGCCAGCGCATAGGAAAGGAGCGCGTGGACATCAACGCCGAGGCTGAGAGCAACAACGGCCGCAACAAGAAGAAGAACGGTAACGGCAACAACAATAACCCCAATGCCAACAACGCCAATAATGCCAACAACGGTGGCAACGGCAAGAATGGCAAGAACCGCAAGCGCAACCAGAAGCCTCTCGAGGTAGACGACGAAGCTGTAGCACGCCAGGTGAAAGAGACACTTGCCCGCCTTACCAACAAGAACCAGAACAAGAAGGGCGCCAAGTACCGCAAGGAGAAGCGAGAGGCCGTCCAGGAGAAACTCTCCCAGGAGGCAAAGGCCGAGCGCAAGGAGAGCAAGACGCTCAAGCTCACCGAGTTTGTTACCGTGAGCGAGCTCGCCACGATGATGGACGTGAGCGTCACCCAGGTCATCTCTACCCTCATGGGCGTAGGCATCATGGTGTCTATCAACCAGCGCCTCGACGCCGAGACCATCAACCTGGTGGCCGAAGAGTTCGGCTTCAAGACCGAGTATGTGAGTGCTGAGGTTCAGGAAGCCGTGAGCGTAGAGGAAGACGACGAAGCCGACCTCGTGTCGCGTGCGCCAATCGTTACCGTGATGGGCCACGTAGACCACGGTAAGACCTCGCTGCTCGACCATATCCGCAATACCAACGTGATAGCCGGCGAGGCCGGAGGTATCACCCAGCACATCGGCGCCTATAGCGTGACGATGAAGAACGGCCGCAAGGTGACCTTCCTCGATACCCCTGGCCACGAGGCGTTTACCGCCATGCGTGCCCGTGGTGCCCAGGTTACCGATATCGCCATCATCATCATCGCTGCCGACGACTCTGTGATGCCCACCACCAAGGAGGCCATCGCCCATGCCCAGGCTGCCGGCGTGCCCATGGTGTTTGCCATCAACAAGATAGACAAGCCCGGAGCCAACCCCGACAAGATACGCGAGGACCTCGCTAACATGAACCTGCTGGTCGAAGAGTGGGGTGGCAAGTATCAGTGCCAGGAGATTAGTGCCAAGAAGGGCATCGGTGTCGACGAACTGATGGAGAAGGTGCTGCTCGAGGCCGATATGCTCGACCTCAAGGCCAACCCCAACCGCAAGGCTGTGGGCACCATCATCGAGTCGTCGCTCGACAAGGGCCGCGGCTATGTCAGCACCGTGCTGATTGGCAACGGTACCCTCAAGGTGGGCGACTACGTGATAGCCGGTACCAGCTGGGGACGCATCAAGGCCATGTTCAATGAGCGCAACCAGCGCATCGACAGTGCCAAGCCCGCCGAGCCCGCCATCATCCTGGGTCTCAACGGCGCTCCCACTGCCGGCGATGCCTTCCACGTGCTCGATACCGAGCAGGAGGTGCGCGAGATAGCCAACAAGCGCGAGCAGCTGCAGCGCGAGCAGGGTCTGCGCACCCAGAAGCGACTCTCCCTCGACGACATCTCCCACCGCATCGCCCTCGGCTCGTTCAAGGAGCTCAATATCATCGTCAAGGGTGATACCGACGGTAGTATCGAGGCTCTCAGCGACTCGTTCATCAAGCTCTCTACAGAGAAAATCAATGTCAACGTCATCCACAAGGCTGTGGGCCAGATTTCGGAGAGCGATGTTACCCTCGCCGACGCGTCCGACGCCATCATCGTGGGCTTCCAGGTACGTCCTTCGGCTGCCGCGCGCAAGCTCGCCGACCAGGAAGGCGTAGAAATCAATACCTACTCCGTCATCTACGACGCCATCGACGACGTAACCTCTGCCATGGAGGGTATGCTCGACAAGGTGAAGAAGGAAATCATCACCGGACAGGTAGAGGTGCGCCAGGTCTACAAGATTTCCAAGGTGGGTGCCGTTGCCGGATGTCTCGTTACCGAAGGCAAGGTACACAGCAAGGACAAGGCGCGCGTCATCCGCGACGGTATCGTGGTCAAGACCGCTCCTATCGACTCGCTCAAGCGCTATAAGGACGATGTGAAGGAGGTACCCACAGGTATGGAGTGTGGTATCAGTCTGGTCAACTACAACGACATCCTCGAGGGCGACATCCTCGAGACCTTCACCGAGATAGAGGTAGAGCAGAAGCTCTAAGTCCGGCAGGATAGCCATACTATTGACTTAATAAGGCTATAAGCGGAAATATAGGTAGTGGCATCCTGTTCGTAGAAGAGGGTGTCACTATCATGGTTAATACGACAGAGTGTATCGGGGAGATGTGTATCCAGCCCGTTCGCTCATATGTCATGACACATTAAATCAATGGCAGACAAAGAGAAAAATGAGTTTGTAAGACAGGTGGCCGACCAGAAGTACGAGTTCGGGTTTACCACCAATGTGCATACAGATATTATCGATAAGGGACTCAACGAGGATGTGGTGCGCCTTATCTCGCAGAAGAAGGGAGAGCCCGAGTGGCTGCTCGACTTCCGCCTGAAGGCATTCCGCTACTGGCTCACCCAGCCCCAGCCCACGTGGGGCCACGTGCATTTGCCGGAGATAGACTACCAGGCCATCTCCTACTATGCCGACCCGCTCGCCAAGAAGCCCAAGGACAACAAGATAGACCCCGAGCTCGAGAAGACCTTCGACAAGCTCGGCATACCCCTCGAAGAGCGGCTCGCGCTCAGCGGCACCGCTGTCGACGCCATCATGGACTCCGTGTCGGTGAAGACCACCTTCAAGGAGCAGCTCCGCGAGAAGGGAGTCATCTTCTGCAGCATCGGCGAAGCCGTCAAGGAGCATCCCCAGTTGGTGCGCGAGTACCTGGGCTCGGTCGTTCCCTACCGCGACAATTTCTTTGCAGCACTCAACAGTGCCGTCTTCAGCGACGGCTCGTTCGTCTATATCCCCAAGGGCGTGCGCTGCCCGATGGAGCTGAGCAGCTACTTCCGCATCAACGCCCGCAACACGGGCCAGTTTGAGCGCACGCTCATCGTAGCCGAAGACGACAGCTACGTGTCCTACCTCGAGGGCTGCACCGCACCCATGCGCGACGAGAACCAGCTCCATGCTGCCATCGTCGAGATTATCGTCAAGGACAACGCCGAGGTCAAATACTCCACCGTGCAGAACTGGTACCCCGGCGACGAGCACGGCAAGGGCGGCGTGCTCAACCTTGTGACCAAGCGAGGCGACCTGCGGGGCAACAACTCCAAGCTCAGCTGGACCCAGGTCGAGACTGGCTCGGCCATCACATGGAAATATCCTTCCTGCGTCCTCCGTGGCGACGGTTCTCAGGCCGAGTTCTATTCGGTTGCCGTCACCAACCACTATCAGGAGGCCGACACCGGTACCAAGATGATACACATGGGCAAGAACACCAAGAGCACCATCATCTCCAAGGGTATCTCTGCCGGACACAGCCAGAACTCCTACCGCGGACTGGTGCGCGCTACCAGCAATGCAGACAACGCCCGCAACTACAGTTCCTGCGACTCGTTGCTGCTGGGTTCCGACTGCGGAGCCCACACCTTCCCCTATATGGATATCCACAACGACACAGCCATCGTGGAGCACGAGGCTACCACCTCCAAGATTTCGGAAGACCAGTTGTTCTACTGCAATCAGCGAGGCATACCCACCGAGCAGGC
>ULVC01073321.1_pt1 | contig 13006 bp, 10 predicted proteins | sample 1958821 | NCBI WGS metagenome assembly ULVC01 (sample SAMEA4835769, study PRJEB28245) | human gut metagenome | biome: gut microbiome; material: fecal sample | place: Denmark | collected 2008 | reverse complement strand
GAGGATAGTTTCGAGCCGTATTATGTGGCCGGTGTCCGTCTTTCTTGGAATCTGGGGAAGTTGTACACGCTGAAGAACGACCGGAGGAAGATCGAGGTAAGCCGTCGCCAGATCGATGTGCAGCGGGAGACCTTCTTGTTCAATACCCGCCTGCAACTTTTGCAACAAAACACAGAGATAAAGAAAATGACGGACTTGATGCGTGCCGATGACGATATCATCCGTCTGAGAACAAGCATCAAGCAGGCAGCGGAGGTGAAGCTGGAGAATGGCGTGATTTCCGTCACGGACCTGATCCGGGAGATCAACGCCGAGGACATGGCCCGGCAAACCGCCGCAGCGCACCGTGTACAGCGCTTGATGACCATTTATAATTATATGTATACAACGAATTAAATAGAGTATGACAAATACAATTAATTTATGAGACATTTGATTTTTATCAGCTTATGCAGCCTTCTATGGACGGCTTGCGGTAATACAGACAATGATTTTGACGCTTCCGGCACCTTTGAGGCAACCGAGATATTGGTATCTTCGGAAGCCAACGGTAAGATCATGGAACTGAATATCGAGGAGGGCGATCGCTTGGATGCCGGCGCCATCGTGGGTTACGTGGATAGCACCCAGCTTTTTCTGCGGAAGATGCAACTCTCTGCCAGCCTTCGCTCGGTAGATATTCGCAAGCCGGATATCCGTAAGCAGATCGCTGTCTTGGAACAACAAATCGCCACGGCTAAGACCGAGCAACAGCGACAGGAAAACTTGGTGCGTGCGAAAGCGGGTAACCAAAAGCAACTGGACGATATCGTGAATAACATCAAATATCTTCAGAAACAACTGGATGCCCAATACTCCTCCTTAAGCAAGACGACGGGAGGTGCCGACGCCGAGGCGGAAGGCCTGCAATACCAGATCATGCAATTGGATGATCAACTGATGAAAAGCCGTATCCTCAATCCCCAGACCGGTACGGTATTGGTGAAATACGCCGAGCCGGGAGAGGTGACGGCGGCAGGCAAACCGCTTTACAAGATCGCCGATACGGACTTGCTTTATCTCCGCGCCTATGTGACGGCGGATCAGTTATCCCACCTGAAACTAGGGCAATCTCTCAAGGTCTTCGCCGACTATGGGAATGATCGCCGGGAATACCCCGGTACGATCACGTGGATCTCCGATAAATCCGAGTTTACCCCGAAAGGTATCCAGACGAAGGACGAACGGGCTAATTTGGTATATGCCATCAAGATCGCCGTCCGCAACGATGGTTATCTGAAGATCGGGCAATATGGGGAGATTAAATATGAATAATGAGATTCATATAAATCATATCACCAAGCGTTATGGCGATGTCGAGGCCCTGCGGGATCTGTCGCTGGAGATCGGCTCTGGTGAGTTGTTCGGGTTAATCGGTCCGGATGGGGCGGGAAAGACCACCCTGTTCCGTATCCTGACCACGTTGTTGCTGGCCGATAGCGGTACCGCCTCTGTCTGCGGCTTGGACGTGGTGAAAGACTTGAAGGAGATCCGTCGGCGGGTAGGATATATGCCCGGCCGCTTCTCGCTCTACCAAGACCTGACAGTAGAGGAGAACTTGAACTTCTTCGCTACGGTCTTCAATACGACGATCGAGGAGAACTACGATCTGGTACGGGATATCTATAGTCAGATAGAGCCGTTCAAGCATCGGCGGGCGGGGAAGCTGTCCGGTGGTATGAAGCAGAAGCTGGCTTTGAGTTGCGCCTTGATCCATCGTCCGGATGTCTTGTTCTTGGATGAGCCTACGACGGGGGTCGATCCTGTCTCCCGCTCTGAGTTCTGGGATATGCTGGATCGTCTGAAACGGCAAGGCATTACGATACTTGTCTCTACGCCTTATATGGATGAGGCCTCCCGTTGCGACCGTATCGCTTTGGTGCGTTCTGGGGAATGCCTATCTATCGATACGCCGGTAGGTATCCGTACCTCATTCGATAGGCGGCTATACGCGGTGCGATGCGCGTCGATGTATAAGTTGTTGGGAGACTTGCGGGAGTTCCCGGATACAAACTCGTGTTTCGCTTTTGGAGATGCTCATCATCTTACGTTGAGGAGGGATGGGGAGGATGTCATGAGGCGATTACAGGAATATCTGAAAGGCAAAGGTTACGCAGATGTAAGCATCGAACGCCTTGAGCCAAGCGTTGAGGATTGTTTCATGGCCTTGTAAGAGAGGGGATGTGTCGCATTTCCCCAAGATTCGACCTCGCGTCGGGTGCGAAGTCGAATCTTGGAAAAATACGGGGCTTGCGTCAGGCGCGAGGTCGAATCGCGGAAAAATGCGAGGGCTCGCGTCGGGCGCGAGGTCGAATCTCGGGAAAATGCGGGGCTCGCGTCGGGCGCGAGGTCGAATCTCGGGGAAATGCGGGGCCTTGCGTCGGGTGCGTGGTTGAATCGCGGAAAAATGCGACATTGTAATTATGAAATAAGGATAAAAAATGAAAGCGATAGAAGTAAAACAACTGACCAAGCGTTTCGGCACCTTCACCGCCGTCGATCATATCAGTTTCGAGGTGGAGCCGGGCGAGATATTCGGCTTCCTCGGGGCAAACGGGGCAGGGAAGACCACCGCCATGCGTATGCTCTGCGGCCTGTCGGTCCCGACATCCGGCGAGGCCCGGGTAGCCGGTTTCGATGTCTACCGGGAGAGCGAGTCCATCAAACGGAATATCGGATACATGAGCCAGAAATTCTCCCTATACGGCGATCTAAAGGTATGGGAGAATATCCGTCTCTTCGGCGGTATCTACGGCTTGTCTAAACGGCAGCTGTCCCAGAAAACGGATGAGTTGCTGGATATCCTCGGGCTGGAAAAGGAGCGGAATACCTTGGTCGATTCCCTGCCCTTGGGGTGGAAACAGAAGCTATCCTTCTCCGTGGCGATCATCCATGATCCCAAGATCGTTTTCTTGGATGAGCCTACCGGAGGCGTCGATCCCGTCACCCGCCGCCAGTTCTGGGAGTTGATCTATGAGGCCGCCGCCCGGGGGATTACGATCTTCGTCACCACCCATTATATGGATGAGGCGGAGTATTGTAACCGTGTCTCCATCATGGTAGACGGAAAGATCGAAGCGTTAGACAGTCCCTCCGCCTTGAAGCGGGATTTTAAGACAACGAATATGAACCAAGTCTTCCACGCCTTGGCTCGAAAAGCAACGAGAGGAGAATAAACGATGAAACAATTCATATCCTTTGTTAGAAAGGAGTTCTATCACATTTTCAGGGACGCACGCACGACAATGATCCTCTTGCTCATGCCCGTCATCCTGATCATCTTGTTCGGATATGCCATCACGACCGAGATCAAGCGTGTGCCGATCGCTATTTTCGACCAAAGCCGGGATGAGCTGACACTGAAGATGGCAGACCGCTTGAATGCCAGCGAGTACTTCGAGCTGTATACGACCGTCGATAGCTATGAGGATGCCGGGGCCTTGTTTCGGCAAGGAAAGGTACACGTCATAGTTGTCTTCCCCCCCGGGTACGCTTCCACGGCCGATGCCCAAGTACAAGTCTTGGCGGACGCTACCGATCCGAACGAGGCCACGCAGCTAATCGCCTATTGCTCGGCGATCATTGCGGAGCAGTTGAAAGGAGAGTCGGCGGTTGAGGGTAAAGCCGTGACCCCGGTTACCACTTTGCTCTACAACCCTCAAATGAAAGGCGCCTACAACTTCGTTCCCGGCGTGATGGGCTTGATCCTTATCCTTATATGCGCCATGATGACCTCGATCGGCATCGTGAAAGAGAAGGAGATGGGAACGATGGAAGTCCTGCTGGTCTCCCCGCTGAAACCCATCTACATCATTCTAGCCAAGGCGATCCCATACCTATTGCTGAGTATGGTGAATATCGCTACGATCTTGCTACTATCCTATTTCCTGCTGGACGTTCCGATAAAAGGCAGCCTGCTGTTGCTGGTTTCCGTGTCCATCCTGTACGCGATCGTATCCCTCTGCCTGGGCCTGCTGATCTCCACGGTAGCCGATACCCAGCAGGCGGCTATGTTGATCAGCGGTATCGCCTTGATGCTTCCGATCATGTTGTTGAGCGGCATGATGTTCCCGATAGAGAATATGCCGGATATCCTGCAATGGTTCTCCCATATCGTTCCGGCCAAATGGTATATCATCGCCGTGAAGGACGTGATGATCAAGGGGCTTCCCGCCGTGTCGATCTTGAAGGAGATCGGGATACTGTCGTTCATGGCGGTCGTGCTGGTATTCTTGAGTGTGAAACGTTTTAAAATACGATTATAAGCTATGTTACGATATTTGTTAGAGAAAGAGTTCAAGCAGATCCGTCGGGACCGGTTCATGCCGAAGATTATCTTCATCATCCCGATCATGCAGTTGATCATCTTGCCTTTCGCCGCTAATTTCGAGATGCGAAATATTAACCTTAGCATCGTGGACAACGATCATTCCGTCACCTCCATGCAATTGGTAGATAAGGTACTATCCTCCGGATATTTCCGCCTGACAGACCGGTCGGATCGTTACGACGAGGCGCTGACCTCGGTGGAGAGCAATGAGTCCGATATCATTCTGGAAATCCCCTCTGATTTCGAGCGGGACTTGGGGAAGGAGGGCAGGGCGGACGTGATGATCGCCGCTAACGCCGTGAACGGAACTAAGGGCGGCTTGGGTAGCTCCTACCTCTCCTCGATTATACAGGATTTCAATAGGGAGAAAGGTTTCGCCTCTATGGGATCGGGCAGGGGAGTGGCTTCGATTAACCTGTTCAATCCCCACTTGAGTTACAAGATCTATATGGTTCCCGGCATCATGGTATTCTTGCTGACGATTGTCGGGGGATCGATCTCCGCCTTGAATATCGTGAGCGAGAAGGAGAAAGGGACGATCGAGCAGATAAACGTCTCGCCCGTACCCAAGTCCCTGTTCCTGCTGTCGAAGCTGATCCCTTTCTGGGTGATAGGCTTTGTCCTGCTGACGGTGGCGATCCTTATCGCTTGGCTGATCTACGGCTTGGTGCCGGAGGGGAGTTTCGGGGTGATCTATTTGTTCGCCGCCGTATATTTGATCGCTTTTACGGGATTTGGCTTGGCGATCTCCTCCTTCTCGTCCACGCAGCAACAAGCGATGCTTACGGCGTTTTTCTTCTTGATCATTTTCGCCTTGCTAAGCGGATTGTTCACGCCGATCAGCAGTATGCCGGAATGGGCGCAGAAGATCACGCTGGCGAACCCGGTGCGTTATTTCGTGGATGTGATGCGTATGGTCTATTTAAAGGGGAGCGGCTTTGCCGATTTACGGGGACATTTTGTGATTGTCTGTCTATTTGCTGTTTTTTTTAATCTGTTAGCGGTAATTAGTTATCGTAAAAAGGGGTAGTTCGGAAATAAATGTTTTCTTTGTATCCCGTTTACGGATTATAAACTAATACAGCGAAAAAACATGTCATTTATCATTGTCGTACTTTGTTTGGCCTTATTGATTGTCTTGATATCCTACTTTAAGGTGGATGCTTTCATCGCGTTTCTGATCTCCTCTATCTTGGCGGGCATCGCTTTGGGTATTCCGTTGGAGAAGCTGCCGGACTCGGTGAATAACGGTATCGGGAGTATCTTGGGTGGGTTGACGTTGATTATCGTATTAGGCGCTATGCTAGGCAAGTTGGTGGCCGAGAGCGGAGCGGCACAGAAGATCGCTTCCGTGATGGTGTCGCTTTTTGGTACTAAGCATATACAATGGGGGCTGATGGTGACAGGCTTTGTCGTGGGTATTCCGTTATTTTATGGGATCGGATTTGTGTTGTTGGTGCCATTGATCTTCTCGATCGTGTATAAATACAAGCTTCCGGCGGTCTATATCGGGTTGCCGATGTTGGCGGCGTTGTCCGTGACGCATGGATTCCTGCCCCCGCATCCGTCTCCGGTAGCCTTGGTGGTACAATTCAACGCGAATATCGGCCTTACGCTGATCTACGGTTTATGTTTGGCGATTCCGGCTATCATTATCGCCGGGCCGGTGTTCGGCAGTCGGTTGAAACATATAAAATCCGGTCCGGTCACGTTGTTCGAGCAGAAAGAGGATAGCGGGAGATATAGCATGCCGGGCAAGGCGAATAGTTTTATCAGCGCTACGTTGCCTGTCTTTTTACTGATTATCGTGACGGTTATTCCTTATTGCTTTAAGGATATGGGCGAGATGGCGAGCGGGATAGTCTCTTTTATTGGTGCTCCTTCCATTGTAATGCTGATCGCCTTGTTGTTCGCTACATATACGCTGGGCATCCGGCAGGGACGTAGTATCAAGTCGGTTATGGCAGTCTATGGGGAGGCCGTGAAAGATATCTCTATGATCCTTTTGATCATCGCGGGTTCCGGTATCTTCAAGCAGATCATGGAGGATAGCGGGGTAAGCAATGAGCTGGCGACAAGCCTAGAGCAATTGCCCGTTCATCCGTTGATCTTGGGTTGGTTGATCTCTGCCGTGATCCGTTTGTGCGTGGGATCGGCTACGGTGGCGGCGTTGACGGCGGCGGGCGTGGTGATGCCTTTAGTTACGCAAACGGGTGCGAACCCGAACTTGATGGTTTTATCTTTAGGAGCGGGTAGCTTGATGTTCTCGCATGTCAACGATTCCGGCTTCTGGATGTTCAAGGAATATTTTAACCTAAGCATAAAGGATACGATCTGCTCATGGTCTATCATGGAGACGATCGTGTCGGTTGTAGGATTGATCGGGGGAATGATCTTAAATATGATTGTATAATAAAAGAATGATTGAGCAATGAGAAAGAGATGGTTGCTTAGTATCGTTATTATGCTTTTCCCTTTCGTCGCCTCGTTTGCGGCGGACCCGGAGGAAGGTACTTATCCAACGGTCGGGAGGCTTTTTCATATAGCACGAAGCGTGAATAAGAACTTGGTTTGTTACGATGTGAATCTGAGGGATGGTAAGCTGGATACACATGATCCCTTGAACGTTTATTGGGTCAATCGGGAAAAGCATCCGGGGGAAACCAATGGCTTGAGCTATATACAACGGAAAATGGCTTATGGGTATAAACTGATCTCGGCGAGTGATAATGCTTGTGTGTGCTCATTGACCGCTTATCCCTCCCGCCAGTTGACGATTACCAAACGTGATTCCCGCTATGTATGCTACATAACGATCAACAACCAACAGGCGATTCTCCAATCCCTCTACGTTAAAGCCAGCTCTAAGAATCCTTTAAGCGTCGAGTATGTAGAGCTACAAGGAATCTCTGTCGCCACGAATCAACCGGTAACGGAAAGAGTCAGGAAATAGACCAATATATTTTTTTACTAATCATATAAATGAAAGAAATTATGAGCATGATTAACGCAGATGAGAATTTTGAGAAATTAGGGTTGACCTTACCTCCCGCACCGGCTCCGGCCGGAGTTTACAAGCCTTGTGTGATAGATGGTAAATACCTGTATCTTTCCGGTCACGGGCCTGTGCGGAATGATAAGTCCTTGATCATCGGACGTATCGGTAAGGACTTGACGATGGATGAAGGCAAACTCGCCGCCCAGCAAGTAGGACTTACCATGTTGGCGACCATCCAGGCGAACCTTGGTAGCTTCAACAAGATAAAGAGAGTGATCAAGGTATTGGGTATGGTAAATTGTACGCCCGATTTCGGAAAGCATCCTTATGTGATCAATGGCTGTAGCGAGTTGTTCGCCGCCGTATGGGGGCCGGATAACGGTGTAGGTACCCGTAGCGCCGTAGGATTCGGTTCTCTTCCCGATAATATTCCTGTAGAGATAGAGGCTCTGTTCGAATTATACGAATAAGCCATGGGCGATTGGTACGTCATAAGTAATGTAGACCGGATAGACTCGCCTGCCTTGGCGTTCTATCCGGATCGTATTTCCGGCAATATCGAGTTGGCCAAGAGGATCATAGGCGATACGAACCGGCTTCGTCCGCACGTGAAGACGAATAAGGCGGCTGAGGTATCCCGCATGCTGCTGGATGCCGGAATCCGGAAGTTCAAGTGCGCTACGATTGCCGAGGCCGAGATGCTGGGGCATATGAATGCCCCAGATGTATTATTAGCCTATCAGCCGGTAGGTCCGAAGATTTCCCGCTTATTAGATTTGATAAAGGCATATCCCGCCACCCATTACTCCTGCTTGGTAGATCAAGCGGAGAATGCCCGTGCGATCTCGGCTCTTTGCGAGGCCGGGAATATCACCTTGGATGTCTTTATCGATCTGAACGTGGGAATGAATCGTACCGGAGTCCTCCCGGAGAGAGCGGAGGCGCTGGTGGATGCCATTCTGCCGCTGAAGTCTCTGCAGATTATCGGGTTGCATGGCTACGACGGACATATACATGACGCGGAGCTATCGGTACGTTGCCAAGGCGCGGATGCAGCGTACGCCTTGACCGAACGTGTGTTCCGGGAGATATCCCGCAAGTTTGCCTATCCATTGGTAAAGGTGATGGGAGGTACTCCTACATTCCCGATGTACGCGAAGCGGAAGGATTGCGAATGCAGTCCCGGCACGTTTGTGTTCTGGGATTGGGGGTATGGAAACGCTTATCCGGATATGCCGTTCAAGGTAGCCGCCTTATTGATGACTCGGGCCATTTCCGTGCTGGATGAGCATCATGTTTGCGTAGATCTTGGTTACAAGGCGGTAGCCTCGGAAAGTCCTTTGCCCCGTGTGTTTTTCTTGAACCATCCGGAGGCGAAACCTATCTCCCAGAGCGAGGAGCATCTGGTCTTGGAAGTCCCGGACAGTCGGCTCTATCCATTAGGTTCCGTATTCTATGGCATTCCCGTTCATATTTGTCCTACGGTCGCTTTATACGACAAGGCTTATGTGATCCGGGATCGTGAGGCGATCGGCGAATGGCCTATCATTGCCCGTTCACGCCGCATCACCTATTAACGGTAATCAAATTATCAATTATCAACTCTCAATTAATAAAATGAATAAGCCATTTATTATCGACGCCCATCTCGACCTTAGCATGAACGCTTTGGAGTGGAATCGGGATTTGCGTGAACCCCTAAAAGAAATCAATCGGAGAGAAATCGGTATGACCGATAAGCCCGACCGTGGAAACGCCACTATATCGTTTGAGGAACTGCGTAAAGGAAACGTCGGGTTAGTAGTCGCCACCCAGATCGGTCGCTATGTAGGGCCGGATAATCCACTTCCCGGTTGGCATTCCCCGGAACAAGCTTGGGCGCAGACCCAAGGCCAACTCGCTTGGTATAAGGCGATGGAAGAGGAGGGCCAGATGGTCATGATCCGGGATAAGAAGGCCTTGGAAGCGCATCTGGCTCTTTGGAAAGACGGTGAACCCGCCGACAAGAAGCCGATCGGTTATGTATTAAGTATCGAGGGCGCCGACTCGTTCATCACGGTGAATCATGTGGAAAGGGCGTATGCTTATGGCTTGAGGGCGGTTGGCCCGGCACATTACGGCCCCGGAAGGTATGCCAACGGTACGGATTCTACCGGTCATCTGAATGCCATGGGGAAAGAGTTGTTGCGTACCATGGATCGCTTGGGTATGATTCTTGACGTGACCCATTTATGTGATGAGGCTTTCTGGGATGCGTTGGATTTGTATAAGGGACCGATTTGGGCGAGCCATAACAACTGTCGGGCCTTCGTAGATCACAACCGTCAGTTTAGCGACGAGATGATCAAGGCGTTGATAGAGCGTGGCGCCGTGATCGGTATCGCCCTAGACGCTTGGATGATGGTACTGAACTGGGTGCGAGGCGAGTCTACTCCAAGAGGCATGAACTGTGGTATGGAGATTATGGCGAACAATATCGATCATGTCTGCCAATTGGCTGGAAACGCGAACCATGTGGCTATCGGCAGTGATCTGGATGGTGCTTTCGGTACGGAGCAATGCCCGTATGACCTAGTAACGATCGCCGATCTCCAAAAGATATTCCCGATCCTTCAATACCGTGGCTTTACGGACGATGCTATCAACCGTATCGCCTCTGGTAACTGGATTGAGTTCTTACGGAAGCATTTGCCGGAATAAGCTACTGCAACCCGGGTTGCAGTGATACCGCGATGTGGATGCAGTGTTACTGCAACCTGGATTGCAGCGTCACTGCATCCGCATCGCGGTAAAAAGACAAACACGGTGAGTCTATTTTATATCTGCAATACCAAGACGAACCGGCATCCCTTCTTATATTCCTTATCGATAGATAGGGTTCCGTTTAATTTACTAGCCATCAGTGCGCAGATGGGTAATCCCAAACCATCGCCTTGCGCTAGATCCTTCGCCTCATTGAATGGCTTGAATAAGTTCTCTTTTAGATCATCCGGTATGCCTGTACCATTATCGGTAATGATAAATTGGCAAACATGAGCGCCTTTCCGTTTAAATTCCAGACGGATGTTACCGCTGGAAGTATATAATGCGGCATTCTTTAACAAATGCAATAAGACTTGCTCCAGATGCTCGGCGTTCGTCTTAATCTCCAATTGGGGCACGTCTGTTACGAGATTGACCTCCGGCTGAATATCCCCTTTAACCTTCTCCACGATTTTCTTACTGAAGTTTCCTACATTAAAAGAACTAACCTCATACGGTTCCATCAACGTATTCTCCAAGGAGGAAAGCTCTTGGATATGAACCGTAAACTGTTTCAAAGCCTCTACCCGTGTCCATACATCCTCGGCCTGCTTCGGAGCTACCGCCTGTAATTCTTTGGCGGATGCGCTAAGCTTGTTCAAGGTAGGCTCCATCTGAACCGATATGTTTTGGATGAATTGGGCTTGTTGTTCGCTATGCTCGTTTGTCGTCTGGATGATTTTCTTTAATTTCTTGTTCAGCACAATAAAGCGTAATAGAAGGAATCCCAAGAAAAGCAAGGCGGCTATCAGGATTACCACGAATGTGATAAGTCCGACAATCATATATTGCTTAACAGACAATTTATCGTCTTTTTCCTGTATTGTCTGTAGGCTCTGATCGTATTTTTGTTGTAATGCCCCTAGTTTATCCTCTGCCGTAAGAGCTTTTACGGAATCCGTCCATACGATGTATTTGTCGTAGGTACGTTCCATCAGTGGGGCATTGTTTGCCTTACGAGCGATAGAGATCAGGTTCCGGTAGCAATCGTTCACCTTCTCATATTCTTTTTTCTCCTTATACTGGTTGATCAGTTTCTGGAAAGCAGCATCCCCCTGCTCGTTTTGCCCGAACGTATAATAATAACCTGCTTGGGTATATAATAAATTGTTCGATAACTTCTCATCGCCCGCTTGGCTGGCCAGATTATCTAATGTATTGAGTTGAACTTGCGCTTGGGCGGCGTTCTTTAGCTTAATATACATTTCCAACCGCTCTTTCGTTACTTGGAAGCGTTGCTCATAGAGCGATTTCTGCAACTTCTGTTCCTCGGTTAAGATGAATTGGTTCATCTGGCGGCAAAGATCGAATGCCTCTTGGTAATAATTCTCGCGATAATATAGATAAGCCGCCTGCGTACCGGCATCGATCGCTTGTTTGTAATCACCTTTTTGGGATAAGCTCTTGTAAGCTTGTAAAAAAAGATAACGAGCTTTGGTGTAGTCTTTTTTTTCCAGGCTGCTTTGTGCCTGTGTCATAAATTGATTCGTCGTATTTTGCGCCTGCATGACCGGACAGAGACAAAGTACAAGAGAGAGTAAAAGATAAGTGATCCTCATAACTTAAAATTTTAATTTGAAGTAAAAATATGTATTTACTAGGATTAAAGCAAAATATATCTGGGGAAAATAACCGGGATATTACAAATAGATGCGATTCTCTCAAGGAGGCTCGATCAAGTAGAATGAATCTATTTAAAGTTTATCGAGTTATTGCCATTTGATTTTTTATGTCTATGTTTGCAAATATCTTGACGCTAAGGGAGATGGAATAATGGATAAAACTATAGACGATTTGTTTATTCTAAAACTGATAAAAGCTGGTGATAGACTGGCTTTTAAACATCTGTTTGAGTTATATTTCACTCCTTTATGCCGCTTCGTACATTTATATATGAAGAAACCGGGAGCCGCCGAGGATATCGTAGTCGATATCTTTGCCAGCTTTTGGGAAAGACGGGAGACCTTACAAATCCAGATCACGTTGAAAGCCTATCTATTCCAGTCCGCACGGAATAGGGCCTTGAATTACCTAAGAGATAACGAGCGTTTTATCTCAACGGACGATTTTTCCTCTTTGGAACGTTTCGAGAATGACGAGACATTAGAAACTCAAGAGTTGCAACGCCTGATTCATGAGGCTATTTTCTCCCTTCCCCCGAAATGCCGTGATGTATTCAATAAGAGCCGTATGGACAACCTTTCAAATAAGGAGATAGCGGAGCAAATGAATATAAGCGTTAAAGCCGTGGAAGGGCATATTTCCAGAGCGTTAAAACAGATCCGGGCCTATTTGGGGGATGCCTATCACTACTTATGGTGATTTTATTTCCACAAGATTAAAAAAAATAATGAAAACTATGTAGGGTTATCGTCATTTGATGTGTCACACTAGAAAATGGCACTTCATGAATAAACATATACCATGGCAATTAATTATATCTCGTCTGAAGGATGAACAAGATGAGAGAGGTGAGAAGTTGTTCGAGGAATGGCTTCAAGGGGAAGGGAATGCTCATTTATATCAAGAACTAGAGGGATTATGGAGAGAGATCCGGGAGGAGGCTTCATCCTATACGCCGGATACCGCTTTTTATTGGCAACAACTGGAAAGTCGTATGTCCCAAGAGAACAAGGCTCCTAAAGTCGTCTCTATCTGGAAATTCCGTATGGCGGTAGCCGCGGCTTCCATATTATTGATCATTTCGTTGACCTTCTCTTTCTTGTATACTGGAGGAGACCGGGCCGTTTATTCCAATAAGTTGTCTTATTCCGCTTTAAGCGGTAAGTCGAGGATCGTATTGCCGGATAGCAGCGTTGTTTGGTTGAACTCCGGTT
>ULVC01074498.1_pt1 | contig 13060 bp, 8 predicted proteins | sample 1958821 | NCBI WGS metagenome assembly ULVC01 (sample SAMEA4835769, study PRJEB28245) | human gut metagenome | biome: gut microbiome; material: fecal sample | place: Denmark | collected 2008 | reverse complement strand
TGAGCCTGAGCTTTTTCTTTAGTCAGGAACAGACCAGTAGACTCAACTACATATTCAGCACCAACAGCGTCCCATTTCAGGTCAGCAGGATTCTTCTCAGCTGTTACACGGATTTCTTTGCCGTTAACGATCAGCTTGCTGTTCTCAACGTCAGCTTCGATAGTGCCGTTGAACTGGCCGTGCATTGTATCGTACTTCAGCATGTATGCCAAGTAGTCAACCGGGCAAAGGTCGTTAATACCAACGATTTGGATATCGTTTCTAGTCTGAGCTGCGCGGAATACGAAACGTCCGATACGTCCGAATCCATTAATACCTACTTTAATCATTTTGTTTAAACTTTTAAAGGTTCAATAAATATGTATTTATATATCTCTCTTGATAATCAGTGTGCACTTGTTTTTCAAATGCGCTGCAAAAGTACAAAATTGTTTTTTATGTTGGTGTGTCGGTGGGTTTAATTTTTCCTTTTTTTTATATTAAGGGGTTAGAATAGGGTTATTTATCGTTAAAATTGCCTGAAATATTGCTTGGAATGATGTCGTGAAGACCATTTGATGATGTTGTAGCCATTGTTTGTCCAATAAGATTAGGTGAACAGCATTTTTTGACTTTTATCTGATCATAAGAAGGAATAGGTTGGGAATATGCTGTGTTGTGGATAGCTGTGTTGTGGAATAATTCTACAGATATGTAGAGGCTTTCTACATACATGTGGGGATATAGGTGCTTTTTATTAGAAATAAATAAAGTCGATTACCTCTGAAAACTAATAACTTACATGCCTTAATGCATGATATTGAAAAAATGGTATTATCTTTGCATTTGTTAAGGTGAAGAACAGGGTTTTAATTATCTAACAAACAGACATGAGACTATTTTTTACAAAAAAAGAATTGAGGCTGAGAAAAAGAAGATTGGTGACGATGCTGGTTTGCATGGCGGTGCTGCTGGCAGCGTATATCGTATTAACTTGGCCGAAAGCGGTGGCTCCAGTACCACCTGTCGTGATTGTGCAGCCTGTAGAGCAGGAGGATGTGGAAATCTACGGAGACTATGTTGGACGTATCCGTGCACAGCAATTTGTAGAAGTACGTGCACGTGTGGAAGGCTTTTTAGAGAGTATGGCTTTTGAGGAAGGTACGTATGTGACGAAAAATCAAGTCTTGTTCGTCATCGACCAGAAGCAATATCGTGCCAAAGCAGATAAGGCTCGTGCTCAGTTGCGTAAGGATTCTGCTCTGGTGCGTAAAACCAAGCGTGATTTGGAGCGTATCCGTCCGTTGTTTGAACAGAATGCAGCCAGTCAGTTGGATTTGGATAATGCTATTGCGGCTTATGAAACGGCTGTAGCCAGCATGGGTATGAGCCAGGCTGATCTCGATCAGGCGGAACAGGAACTGGGCTATACGTGGGTACGTTCTCCGATATCGGGCCACATCAGTGAACGTCATGTGGACCTTGGTACACTGGTAGGTACTAGTGGAAAGTCCTTGCTGGCTACGATTGTAAAGAGTGACACCGTATTGGTGGATTTTAGTATGACAGCATTGGATTATCTGAAAAGTAAAGAACGTAATGTTGTCATAGGTCAGAAAGATTCGAGCCGCTCCTGGCAACCGACTGTTACCATTACCCTGCCTGATAACAGCACCTATATATATAAAGGTATTGTAGATTTTGCTGAACCGCAAGTCAATCCCAAGACGGGTACATTCTCTGTTCGTGCTGAGATGCCCAATCCGGATCGTGTATTGCTTCCTGGTCAGTTCACTAAAGTACGTGTGTTGCTTGATGTGCGCGAGCATGCTACCGTTGTACCTCAAAAGGCTTTGATGATCGAGAAAGGTGGAGCACATGTTTTCGTTATGCGTCGTGACTCTACGGTTGAACGTCGTTTCATAGAGTTGGGACCTGAGTTCGGTAACAATGTCGTGGTAGAACGTGGTATTGTACCCGGCGAGAATATTGTGACTGAAGGATATCATAAACTGACTCCTGGTATAAAGGTACGCGTAGGCCAACCTATGGAGGAAGAAGAGTAAGTGAGTGACAGGAAGGCTGTCCGCATTGCAATCAAAATTCTAAAATCAGAAACCTATCCCGCTTATGAAAGTGAATTTCTTTATTGACAGGCCGGTATTCTCGGCTGTCATCTCTATATTGATCGTCATTGTGGGTATCATCGGCTTGATGATGCTTCCTATCGACCAATACCCTCAGATTACGCCGCCCGTGGTGAAGATATCGGCATCTTATCCTGGTGCTAGTGCTGTCACTGTGTCGCAGGCTGTCGCTACTCCTATCGAACAGGAATTGAATGGTACGCCTGGTATGTTATACATGGAGTCCAGCAGTTCCAATACGGGTAGTTTTTCGGCTACTGTTACTTTCGATATCTCGGCTGATCCCGACTTGGCGGCTGTCGAAATACAGAACCGCATCAAACTGGCCGAATCACGTCTGCCTGCCGAGGTGGTGCAGAATGGCATCGAAGTGGATAAGCAAGCTCCCAGCCAGCTGATGACTCTTTGCCTTACGTCGAATGATCCCAAGTTCGATGAAATCTACCTGAGTAATTTTGCCACGTTGAATGTGGTGGATCTCTTGCGACGCATCCCTGGTGTGGGCCGTGTGTCTAACATCGGAAGTCGCTACTACGCCATGCAGATATGGGTAGATCCCGCTCGTTTGGCCAATTACGGACTGACGGTGAAGGATGTGCAGGATGCCCTGAAAGATCAGAACCGTGAATCTGCGGCCGGTGTCCTTGGTCAGCAGCCCGTTGAGGGACTTGATATCACTATTCCCATCACCGCGCAGGGACGTTTGTCTTCAGCCGCACAATTCGAGGAGATTGTGCTCCGTGCTAATGCTGACGGCTCGCTGATACGGATGCGTGATGTAGCCCGCGTTTCACTCGAAGCGCAGTCTTATAACACTGAGAGTGGTATCAATGCTGGTAACGCTGCTGTGTTAGGCGTTTATATGTTGCCTGGAGCCAATGCCATGGAGGTGGCTGAGAACGTCAAGAAAACCATGAAGGAAATCAGCGCCAACTTCCCTGAGGGATTGGAGTATGAGATACCGTTCGATATGACGACCTACATCAATGAGTCCATCCACGAGGTGTACAAGACGCTGTTCGAAGCGTTGATATTGGTTATCATCGTAGTTTACCTGTCGTTACAGAGTTGGCGTGCCACCATCATACCTGTGGTAGCAGTGCCCATTTCACTTATTGGTACCTTTGGTTTCATGCTTATTTTCGGATTCTCGCTCAATATGCTGACCTTGCTTGGTCTTGTGTTGGCTATCGGTATCGTGGTGGACGACGCTATCGTGGTGGTGGAGAATGTAGAGCGTATTATGGAAGAAGAACACCTCAGTCCTTACGAGGCTACGAAGAAGGCTATGGACGGACTGGTAGGCGCCATCATCGCCACGTCGCTCGTGCTGGCGGCCGTGTTTGTGCCAGTGAGCTTCCTGCCGGGCATTACGGGTCAGCTTTACCGACAGTTTACGGTGACTATCGTGGTATCCGTGCTGTTGTCTACGGTAGTGGCCCTCACGCTGAGCCCCGTAATGTGTTCGCTCATCCTGCGTCCTGAAGATCCCAACAAACCGAAGAATCGCGTGTTCGCCTTCATCAACAAATGGTTGGCCATTGGCAATACGAAATACGTCAAGCTGATAGGTCGCACCGTGAAGCATCCGCGTCGCATCGCTATGTACTTCTGCCTGGGTCTGCTGTGTATTTTCATCCTGCATCGCTTTACGCCTACCAGTTTCTTGCCTGTAGAGGATCAGGGATATTTCACTGTTGAATTGGAAATGCCTGAGAGTACCACGTTGGAGCGCACCCGCAAGGTGACCGACCGTGCCATTGACTTCCTGATGAAGCAGCCTGCTGTAGAATACGTACAAAATGTTACAGGTTCCAGTCCCCGTGTAGGTACCAGTCAGGCACGTAGCCAGCTGACCGTTATCCTGAAGCCTTGGGACGAACGAGATAATACAACTATCGACGAGGTGATGGAGACTGTACGTCGTGAGATTAGTGAATATCCTGAATGTAAAGTCTATTTGTCTACACCGCCAGTTATCCCTGGTCTGGGTACGTCGGGCGGTTTTGAGATGCAACTGGAGGCACGTGGTGAGGCTACTTTTGATGACCTGGTGCGTGCTACGGACACATTGATGTATTATGCTTCACAGTGTAAGGAAATTGAAGGATTGTCGTCCTCGCTCCAGGCTGAGATTCCCCAGCTCTATTTTGATGTGGATCGCGATAAGGTGAAACTTTCAGGCGTGCCGATGGCTGATGTTTTCTCGACGATGAAAGCTTATACGGGTTCGGTTTATGTGAACGACTTTAATATGTTCAACCGCGTCTATCGTGTCTATTTGCAGGCTGAAGCTCCTTATCGTGAGCATCGCGACAATATCGGTCTTTATTTCGTACGTGGTAGCGATGGCGACATGATTCCGCTTACGTCGCTCGGAACGACGGAGTATACTACTGGTCCGGGAAGCATCAAGCGATTTAATATGTTCAATGCTTCTGTTATTCGTGGTACGGCTGCCAATGGTGCTAGCTCCGGACAGGTGATGGAATTGCTGGAACGTATTGCTCGCGACCACTTGCCCGACAATATCGGGGTAGAATGGAGTGGCTTGTCTTATCAGGAAAAACAGGCCGGGGGACAAACCGGACTTATATTGGGATTGGTATTTCTCTTCGTCTTCCTCTTCCTGGCTGCTCTGTACGAAAGCTGGAGCGTGCCTATCGCTGTGCTCATCTCTCTGCCCATTGCTGTATTGGGTGCTTATGCCGGTATTTCGGTCTGTGGGCTGGAGAACGACACTTACTTCCAGATCGGTCTGGTAATGCTCATCGGTCTGGCTGCCAAGAATGCCATCTTGATTGTGGAATTTGCCAAGGATGAGGTGGACCGCGGTAGCGACATTGTTGAAGCTGCACTCCATGCCGCTCACTTGCGCTTCCGCCCCATCCTGATGACATCGTTGGCCTTTATCCTCGGTATGCTTCCGATGGTCATTGCTACCGGTCCGGGTTCGGCCAGCCGCCAGGCTATCGGTACGGGCGTATTCTTTGGAATGATTGTGGCCGTTACTGTCGGTATTTTGCTGGTGCCTTTCTTCTTCGTGATGATCTACAAGATGAAGCACAAGATGCGTGCCCCCAAACTGAACCTGCAAACCTTTAAAAAGAAGAAATGATGATGAAACGTATGATATATCCGATCTGCCTGCTGGCCGTGCTGATGGTATTGGCCGGATGCCAGCTGGGCAAACACTATACCCGTCCCAAGTTGGACCTGCCCGCGACGTTGGGTAGCCAGACGGCCGACGATTCGGCTTCGCTGGCTGATATGGCTTGGGAAGAACTCTACACCGACACTCTGCTGCAGGGGCTTATCCGCAAGACACTGGAGTATAACAAGGATATGCAGATGGCTGCCGCCCGCGTTAAGGAGCTGGCTGCACTGAAGCGTATCGACGTGGCCAACATGTTCCCGCAGATTGGTGCCAAGGTTTACCTCGAACCCGAGCGTGAAAACTATGGAGGCAACAACCCTAAGAACAGCGATGAATTCGGTATCAAGGCGTCGGCTACGTGGGAGCTCGACTTGTGGGGTAATTTACGTTGGGCACGCGACAAGAGTCTGGCCGACTTTGTGGGCTCCATCGAGAACCAGCGTGCTTTGCAGATGAGTCTTATCGCACAGGTGGCGCAGGCCTATTTCGAACTGGTAGCGCTGGACAACGAGCTGGCCATTGTGCGCCAGACCGTCGAAGCCCGCCGCGAAAGTCTTCACTTGGTGCGTTTGCGTCGTGAAGCTGGTCTTATCTCCGAAATTCCCTTCCGTCAGGCGCAGGTGGAATTGGCTAAGACTGTGACACTCGTACCCGACCTCGAGCGCAAGATTACACTCAAGGAAAACGAACTGGCCTTCCTGACGGGTGAATATCCTCACGCTATTACGCGTGCCGGACAGGCTGCCGATGTGCAGCTTCCTGATGCTTTACCCGTAGGTTTGCCTAGCACCTTGTTGGAGCGCCGTCCAGACGTACGCCAAGCTGAGCAGGAATTAATTGCTGCCAATGCGCAGGTTGGTATGGCCTTTACGGCCCTTTTCCCCCGTATTGCGCTGACTGCTACGGCTGGTACCGAGAGCGGTGCGCTGAGCGATATTCTGAAGTCGCCCTATCATCTTTTCTCAGCTACGCTCTTGGAGCCTATCTTCGCTATGGGCAAGAACCGTGCCCGTCTTAAGGCCCAAAAGGCGGCCTTCGAACGCGTTACGCATGCCTATGAGAAGGCTGTGCTCAGTGCTTTTAAGGATGCTTACAATGCCATTACGGAGTTCAACAAAATAAAAGAAATCTATAATGCACGCCTCAAACTGGAACAATCGGCCAAGACAACGCTTGAATTGGCGCAGCTGCAGTATGTCAACGGTGCCATTGGTTACATGGACTTGCTCGACGCCCAGCGTACCTATTTCGATGCCCAGCTCAGCTTGAGTAACGCTGTACGCGATAAGCGCATTACGATGATCAATCTCTACAAAGCTCTCGGCGGAGGCTGGGAGTAGGAGACGTTGTTCTTTTTCTCTCCGGAATTATATAGAGCCGCCACGGTTGCTGACATGCAGCTGTGGTGGCTTTTTTTACGCAGCTGTTTCCTTGTCTGTACATGAGGCCGAATTTCTAACGGTGGAGAGTATGTTGATTTTATTTACATATTGACGAGCGCGTATATATAACCTCAGAAATCTAAAATCTGAAATCCTAAATCCTTCCCATTGCCTTAGCCGCCAGCCATGCGATGAGTCCCGTTGCCGTGGCGAACGCCAGCAGGTTGAAGAGGAAGAACGTGAGCAGGCACTTCGCCGTGGTCTTGCTCCAGCCCTCGCGGTAGACGGTGTGCATCGACACGAGCTGGTAGGCCAGCAGGGCGAGGGGCGTGAGGAAGATGACGGCGTCTTCCACGCCGTTGGTGAAGACATCGCTGTAGCGGTCCACGTTGAAGTGCCACAGCAGGATGGCGGCGGGCGCTACGAGCAGCACGAGCAGGAGGCTGCTGAGGTGCGTGGCGTGGGCAAAGTGCTCCATGTAGCGGCGGCTGCGGTAGAAGAGCTTGAACAGCAGCGCCTGCACGGGCAGGAGGAACATCAGGAACAGGGGCGTCCACTTGGACAGCTGGCCGAGGACGAACGAGGCCGTGGCCTGCTGGTGCAGTTGGTCAGTTTGGTCGAGGCGCGTCATCCAGTCGTACGTGTCGGCCGTGATGCGGCCCGTCACCGTGTCGATGGGCAGGCCCAGGTAGAACCGCTCTTCTTCGTCGGGCGTGCCCAAGCGGGCGGTGCGGCGCAGGACGCTGACCTCGGTCTGCGTCTCCTCGTGGACGGCGGTGCGCGTCAGGCACGAGTCGAAGAGCAAGCGGGGCAGGGTAACGAGGTTCAGTTCGTCACCGCGGTCCTCGTAGTGCAGGCGGACGAGACTGTCGGCGTGCTGGGCTCCGCGGGCGTCGAGCACTTGGAGCAGCGTCTCAGTGTTGTAGGCATAAACCGTCGTGTCCGGGAGGGCGACGTCGGCACGGTTCAGGATGTTCATCACAGTGTCCGGTATCTGTTCGCCGGCTATGGACAGCAGTGCGCGGTCTGTGGCACGTTCGGCGGCCATGAAGAACAGGGTAAAAAAGACGACGGAGATGCACATGTATAGTCGGAAGGGGTGCACGTAGGAGTTGATCTTACCGTCGTTGAACTCGTTAGTCAGGAAACCCGGTCGGGTGAACATCAGTCGCAGCGTCATCCATATCTTGCCGTCGAACTGGTAGACGTTCTCGAAATACTGACGGATGTATTTCCAGATGGGCTGGTGGATGTCGAGGGCATATTGGCCGCATTGGTGGCAGTACATGCCCTTCAGGCGGGTGCCACAGTTCATGCAGTGGGTGTAGCCGGGGCGGGTGTGGCGGCGGATGCGTCGCAGGCGCATGGCCTCGATGTTCCGCCGGATGCGGAGTTGTCGTAGTCGGAGTGCTTCTATGAGTTTCATTACTTATTCTTCATTATTCATTGTTCATTCAAATTGCCTCTGCTTCTGTTGCCAACAGCCACAACAACAGTGCGGCGGCCAGCAGCGACGCGATGGCGGTGAACAGTATGTAGAACAGCACCGCCTTTACCGTGGTCTTGCCCCAGCCCTGGCGGTAAACCGTGCGGAAGGACATGAGCAGATAGAGGAACATGACGACGGGGAAACCGACGAGGGTGATGCGCAGGGAGTTCAGCTGTGCCGTGTTCAGTGTCTGTCCGGCTGCCATCAGGTCGTCGAGCCCGTAGGCGAAGAGCGGCACCAGCGGGATGCAGATCAGGATGAGGAAGACGGTGTTCAGATGGATGGCGTGAACGAAGTGCCACATGTAGGGCATCTGCTTGCGACGGTAGAACAGATTCAGCAGGGCTGCAAACAGCGGTAGAAGGAACATCATGTAGAAAGGTGTCCACTTGGACAGGCCGCCCACGATGTCGTTGACAAATAATTGCTTCTGCAATTCGTCCGTCTCAGCATCCTTCTTCACCTCGTCCGTCCAGAGCCAGACCCGCTGCGGGCGCAGCACGAGGCTGTCTCTGCCTTCGGCAGTCTGCATGTAGGTGCTGTCCACGTGGAAGGCTCGGATGGCGGCCACGTTGTCCGGACCGTAGTCACGTCCGTCTATCCAGTTCTCGATATTCAGGTTCTTCAGAGCACGCGATTTTCGGATGAAGTCCCAGTCCTCCGGCAGGATATCGGTCTGCTTGAAGCAGGAGTCCGCCAGCAGGCGTGGCAGGGTGGTGCGCGACAGTCCATAGGGATTGTCGATGGGTTGGTAGCGCACCAGGCTGTCGGCTCTCTCCATACCGAAGCGTAGCTTGAGGGTCTTCACCAGCCGTGGCGCTTGGTAGAGGTAGATAGTGGTATCGGCCCCGGCGGCAGGCGTCCTGAGCTGCTTCACGATGCTACGGCGCAACCGTCCGTCGTTCAGCGCGTTGAAATCGTTCGCCCGTTCGCCCACCAGCATGAAGAACACGGCGAAGAACACCACGGAGATGCACATATACAGGCGGAAGGGATGGACGTAGGAGTTGATTTTGCCCGCGTTGAATTCGGCAGTCAGGAAGCCGGGGCGGGTGAAGAGGTACCACAGGGTGCGCCATATTTTGGTATCGAACTGGTAGACATTCTCGAAGTACTGGCGCACGTACTTCCAGAAAGGCTGTTCTGCATCGAGTGCATACTGGCCGCAGCGGTAGCAGTACATGCCTTCGAGCGGGGTGCCACAGTTCTTGCAGTGGGAGTATTTCGGGGTTTTCTTCTGGCGTATCCGCTTCAGGCGGAGCAGTTCTATCTTACGACGCACGCGTCGGGAGCGGGCTTTCCAACGTTCTTTCCAGTCTTGTAGCATAAGGGGTGTGTTTGTAATTCGGCGGCAAAAATATAAAAAATGTGATAGTTACTTAGGTTTTACTTAAAAAAGTTATGTAGTCTACGGGAAAAAAGCGAAATTTGCACCACCTTTAGACGGTAAAGTATATTCACCTTTAAACAAATAGTACAATATGACTAAAAGTGCATTGCAAATCGCAAGGGCTGCTTACCAGCCCAAGTTGCCCAAGGCGTTGAAAGGACATGTGAAAGCTGTAGCCGGCGCGGCTACCCAGTCGGTTGCCGACCAGGAAGCTATCCAGAAGCTGTTCCCCAACACCTACGGCATGCCGCTCATCAAGTTCGAAACTTCTGCCGAGGCTGTTTCATTCCCTGTAATGAATGTAGGCGTTATCCTTTCTGGTGGTCAGGCTCCTGGCGGACACAACGTCATCTCTGGTCTGTTCGACGGTATCAAGAAGCTGAACCCCGAAAACAAGCTCTACGGCTTCATCCTGGGTCCTGGTGGCTTGGTTGACCACAACTACATGGAGCTGACGGCCGACATTATCGACGAGTACCGCAATACCGGTGGTTTCGACATCATCGGCTCAGGCCGTACGAAACTGGAGAAGGAAGACCAGTTCGAGAAGGGTTATGAAATCCTGAAGGAGCTGGGCATCAAGGCGCTGGTTATCATCGGTGGCGACGACTCCAATACGAACGCCTGCGTACTGGCCGAATACTATGCTGCAAAGAACTACGGCGTACAGGTTATCGGTTGCCCCAAGACCATCGACGGCGACTTGAAGAACGACATGATTGAGACTAGCTTCGGTTTCGACACTGCCTGCAAGACCTACTCTGAAGTAATCGGCAACATCCAGCGCGACTGCAACTCGGCACGCAAATACTGGCACTTCATCAAGCTGATGGGCCGTTCGGCTTCTCACATCGCATTGGAGTGCGCCCTCCAGGTACAGCCTAACATCTGTATTATTTCTGAGGAAGTGGAGGCTAAGGACATGTCACTGGACGACATCGTGACTTACATTGCCAAGGTAGTGGCCGATCGTGCTGCTCAGGGCAACAACTTCGGTACTGTCCTCATCCCTGAAGGTCTGATCGAGTTCATCCCGGCCATGAAGCGACTCATCGCCGAACTGAACGACTTCCTGGCTGCCAACGCCGAAGAGTTCTCTCACATCAAGAAATCTCACCAGCGCGACTATATCATCAGCAAGCTGTCTCCGGCCAACTCGGCTGTTTATGCCAGCCTGCCCGAAGGCGTAGCCCGTCAGCTGACACTCGACCGCGACCCGCACGGCAACGTACAGGTATCGCTGATCGAAACAGAGAAACTGCTTTCTGAAATGGTTGCTACCAAGCTGGCTGCCTGGAAGGAAGAAGGCAAGTATGTAGGCAAGTTCGCCGCTCAGCACCACTTCTTCGGCTATGAAGGACGTTGCGCTGCTCCGTCGAACTTCGATGCCGACTATTGCTACTCGCTGGGTTACACGGCTGCCGCTCTGATTGGTGAGGGCAAGACTGGCTACATGTCGTCTGTACGCAACACTACGGCTCCTGCCGAAGAGTGGATTGCAGGTGGTGTGCCCATCACGATGATGATGAACATGGAGCGTCGTCACGGCGAAATGAAGCCCGTTATCCAGAAGGCTCTCGTGAAGCTGGACGGTGCGCCCTTCAAGGCTTTCGCCGCACAGCGCGAGCAGTGGGCTATGGAAACAGCTTACGTATATCCGGGCCCTATCCAGTACTTCGGTCCTACGGAAGTTTGCGACCAGCCTACCAAGACATTGCAGCTGGAGCAAGGTAAATAATAAACCTTTATATAATTAAGGTATAAGCAAGAGATTGCAGGACGTTATGTTCCTGCAATCTTTTTTTGTATCTGTCCGCTCATAGGACCTCCCAATACAAGTCGTTGGTAAACAGAAGTATAGTAGTTTATTTTTGTTTATCCGAAATAAACTCTCAGTTTAATAGCTTTAAACTGCCAGTTTAATCCGTTTAAACCGTCAGTTTACTCCGTTTAAACTGTCGGTTTAACGCCTTTGTACTGACGGTTCAATGTGGGTGTTATTACAAAATAATCTATTGGGGAAAGATTTTTTCAGATAAATGCTTACCTTTAGGGGCATAAGTGAATCGTATTTTATGTAAAGACATCCCAAATGATTGATTTATGGAAACTGAGAGACTTATACTTCGACGATGGACGGAAGATGATGCAGAATCGCTTTATAAATATGCGCAAAATCCAGCTATAGGTCCAATTGCTGGTTGGCCGCCGCATACGTCAATTGAAAACAGTAGGGAAGTAATACGTGATATCTTTTCTGCTCCGGAAACATATGCTGTAGTGCTGAAGGAAACCAATGAACCGATTGGTAGCGTAGGCATTATGTTTAGTGACGGTTTACACAGTGCAGAGATGGATGAGGGGGATGCAGAGATTGGATACTGGATCGGTGTTCCTTTTTGGGGGCAGGGGCTTATACCAGAGGCTGTAAATCGTTTGTTAATACGTTGTTTTGATGAACTTGATATCAAAAGGGTTTGGTGTGGTTATTATGACGGAAATACCAAATCGCGTAGAGTGATGGATAAATGTGGTTTTAAATTTCATCATACAGAGGAAGGCAAGACTTCTCCATTAGGAGATATTCGGACAGAACATTTTACATTGTTGACTAAAGAAGAATGGAAAGCAATGAAATCTCCGATGTAATGTTTTTGGGGCTATAATGTGATTGAATAGCAGGAGGCAGTGTGACATGGGCAAATTAAAAACTTCGTTTTCATTTGCCTATGCGCTCACCTTTCACTATTTTTGTTGCACGAAAATAGGATGCGGCTCAGCAATAAAAATAAGCGGGCTTATTTTGTATTGCTTTCGCCTTTCGCTATTTTTGCACAATCAATCAAACTTGAAACAATCATTTTATCAATAGACACATATATGCAGGAAAAAATCATCATTCTCGATTTCGGATCGCAGACTACGCAGCTCATCGGCCGCCGCATCCGCGAACTGAATGTTTACTGTGAGATTGTGCCCTACAACAAGTTCCCGCAAGGCGACGACAGTGTGAAGGGAGTCATCCTCTCGGGCAGCCCGTTCTCCGTTTACGACGAGAGCGCTTTCAAGGTGGACTTGAGCCAGCTGCGCGGCAAGTATCCTATTCTGGGTATCTGCTACGGCGCCCAGTTCATCTCGTATAGCAACGGCGGTAAGGTTGAACCGGCTGGTACACGCGAATACGGACGTGCCCACCTCAGCACCTTCGACAAGAGCAACGTGCTCTTCAAGGACGTGCGCGAGAATACGCAGGTGTGGATGAGCCATGGCGATACCATCACGGCTATCCCTGACAACTTCCGCGTCATCGCTTCGACCGACAAGGTGAAAATCGCTGCCTATCAGGCCGAGGGCGAAAAGATGTGGGGCGTACAGTTCCATCCCGAAGTGTTCCATAGTGAGGACGGCACACAGATGCTGAAGAATTTCGTGGTGGACGTCTGTGGCTGCAGCCAGAGCTGGAGCGCCGCTTCGTTTGTCGATACGACCGTAGCCGAGCTGAAGGCGCAGGTGGGC
>ULVC01023402.1_pt1 | contig 13186 bp, 8 predicted proteins | sample 1958821 | NCBI WGS metagenome assembly ULVC01 (sample SAMEA4835769, study PRJEB28245) | human gut metagenome | biome: gut microbiome; material: fecal sample | place: Denmark | collected 2008 | reverse complement strand
CCCACGCCTTGCCGTTGACTTCCGACTGCGCCACGAGCTTCACATAGCGCCCTGCAGTATCCTCTGCAAGCGCCACTTTCTGGGCGTCGGAGGTATTGGCGAATGAGCCTTTGGCCGCCGGAGCGCCCCATGCCTCGGGCGAATCGCTCACATACACCTCAAAATCGCGGATGCGGCCGTTGGAGCCGTCGGTGCGCCCGGTATAGATGAAATGGCTCAGGGCGTAGCGTTTGCCCATATCCACTACTATCTCATGGGGACATTCCGGCTCGGGATTGCCATAATGTGTGTGCCATATCGTGGAGTTGTCGCCATCGATAGCGTTCTCGGCCTTCTCGCGGCCACCTTGCTGGCTGTCCACACTAACGATGCTCCACAGGCTCTTGTCCACAAACAGCGGTATGGCGACTGTCGTCACCATGCTCGGCTCCATCCCCTCGGCAAAGGCGTAAGCCGATACCTTGCCGCCCTGCGGCATGGGAAATGCACCTTTATACTCGGTGTAATCGCCATCGTTGACGGCATATTTTATTCCTGCGCCCGGGGTAGAGGTCTCCAGAGTGACGCTACCGTCGCTTTCGGGGGTAATCTTCACAGGTGCGCACACCGGCGAAGCGATTCGCCCCTTTGCAGCCAGTGCCTCGGGGGTAACCTCACCCTCTAAGGGCATGATGATGAAGGAGAAGGGTGTGAACTGCGATTTGAGCTCATATTTGTCGTACACATCCGAGCCGCACGAGGCGTTGCCCAGTGCGCGGTTGCGGGCGTCGATGCTCACTATGGTCTTATCGGCATATTTCACCTCATGCGGATGCTTTTTGCGCGAGTCTTTGTTGGTGTAATTCTCCTCGGGACGGAACGTCTGCACAGTCACAGCCATGGTGTCGGCGGCAACGAACATCAGTCCCTTCCCGGCGGCATCGGTCAGCGCCATCCAGCGCACACCCTCCTTGTTGCCTGTTTCCTGCGGCACGATGTACATGGTGCTCTGCTCGGCGACGCTCCCCGAGTACACCCCTTCGAGGCATGCCTCTTTGCGGTCGAGGTAGCTCTCCCACGGGCCTCGACCGAACCATGTGAAGCGGTCATACTCCGAGGGCATCTCGGTGCGGAATCCCAGCTTCGGCAACACGATGTTTTCCGTCGACGGGGTGATGGTGCTGTTGACAATGATCACGCCATCGGCGCATACCTTATACGACATCGCCACATCAAATTCTATGCCGGTGCCCTTGTAGGTGTTGGTGACGGTGACATCGGCCGAACCGCCGTCGGCAGCTTTCGCCACCTTCATGTCGCCGGCCTTCACGCTCAGGTTGCGCAGTCCGAGTTTATCCCATTGCGATGTGCGTGCTTTGTCGTTGTCGGTAGGGAGGCGGAACGCATTGAATTTCAACGGAGAGTCGATAATAGTCTTGCCGTCGGCATCATAGCGCGACAGTGTGCCCGCAGTCTTGGAGAAAGCGGCGCTGAATCCATCCCCGTTGACGGTTATCTTGGTGCGGGTATCGGTCACTTCAAGATTGCCCTTGTCGGGAACGGCGTAGGCCGGCTTCACGGCGCAGCGCAGGCGGCACTGTTCCGACGCTACCTCATATCCCGCCTCCGCCCATGCGGTGGCACCCTTCTGTGTGGCGCTGAAGCGCACGAAATATTCGGCATTACTGCGCGGCATCTCAGGCATGACGATTGCCACATCCACACTGTCGCCGGCGGCTATCGATCCGGTCTCCAGCGTGCCTGAAGCCACGGGTGTAAGGCCGTCCTCCAGCACTGTGTATGTGATTGCATAATCGTCAGAGGGCTTGAAGGCGAGCTTGTTGGTAACGCGCACTGTCCCTTCGCCGACCATTTTGAAGTCAAGCGGCTGATAGATTTTTTTGGTGTTCCGGGTTTTGGCGCTCCACGAGCGGTCGGGGAACACCACGCCGTTGGTGCAGAAGTTACCGTCGTTGGGTTTGTCGCCGAAGTCGCCGCCGTAAGCCCAGTAATATGTATCAGCCTTCCCGGCCACCGGCATCTTCAGTCCCTGGTCCTTGAAGTCCCATATAAACTCGCCCGTCAGCGCGGGATAATGCTCGTAGAGGTTCCACAGATCGCGCACGGCTCCCATGGAGTTGCCCATGGCGTGGCTGCTCTCGCACTGGATATGCGGGCGGGGCTTCTTACCCGATGCGGCTTCCTGCGCGCGCTCCTTGCCGATGCTCTCGACACGCGACACGTTGGCATACATCGTGCTGGTGACGTCGGCCCAGGTGGAGTTGCCTTCGTAGTGGGTCAGGCGCGAGGTGTCGAGCGCCTTGATGGCCTTCTCCACCGATTCAAAGTTGGTGCCGTTGCCCGATTCGTTGCCGTAGCTCCACATGAATATCGAGGGATGGTTGCGGAAACGCTTCACCTGATTTTGCGAGCGCTCTACCATCGCCGGGAGCATGCGCTGATCATGAGAAAGGCTCAGATAGCCGTGGCACTCTACATTGGCCTCGGCCAGCACATAAAATCCCAGCTCGTCGCACAGCTCGTAGAAGTAGGGATTGTCGGGATAGTGCGATGTGCGGATGGCGTTGATGTTCATCCGCTTCATCTCCAGCAGGTCGCGCAGCGTCTCGTCGTACGATACGGTGCGGCCGGTCTCCTCGCAAAATTCATGCCGGTTCACTCCCCGGAACAGCACGCGCTTACCGTTGATGGTCAGCGCGCCATCCTGCCTTACCGCTATGTCGCGAAATCCTATCCGGCATCCGCGCATATCCTGCACTACGCCGTCGGCATCCTTGAGGGTCACCACAAGGTCATAAAGCTCGGGAGTCTCGGCAGTCCACAGGCGCGGATTGCTGACCGTGGCAGTGAGGTTGTAGCTGTTGTCCGATGTCACATCCGTATCCATGGTCGCCACTTCGGTGCCGTGGTCGAGTATGCGCGCCTCCAGCTTGCCCCCTTCGGGCAGCGACCCTTCGGTGGTCACTGTCACACGGGCGCGGGCCTGACTATTATTGTTAATCTGATTTGAAGTGAAGAAGAAGTCGCGAATCTGTCCCTTGGGAGCCGACCATAGCGACACGTAGCGCATGATGCCGGTCAGGCGCCAGTAGTCCTGACATTCGAGCAGCGAACCGGAGGTGAAGCGGTACACCTGCACGGCGATGGTGTTGCGTCCCTCATGCAGAGCATCGGTGATTCGAAATTCCGCCGGCAGATAACTATCCTCGCTGTAGCCGATATACTGTCCGTTGACCCATAGGTAAAATCCGTGACCGGTGCCGTTGAAGCGCGCATACACCTCGCGCCCGTCCCATGCGGCGGGGATCTCAAAGTCGCGGCGATAGCATCCCACCGGATTTTTCATAGCCTCGCCGTAGGTATAGTCCCCGGGCCGGGTGGCCATCACGCTGAGCGTCTCTCTGTCGAAAGCGAAGGGGTAGGTATAATTGGAATACAGCGGTTTGTCCCACGACTTGCCGTTCCTCACGCCGTACACCTGCCAGGGATAAGGCACGGTGATGTCGTCCCATCCCTCCACGCTGTATGTGTCGTTCTGAAATCCTGCGGGCGCCTGCGAGGGCACCGGCGACCAGTGAAATTTCCATGTCCCGTTGAGCGACATGTAGTAGGGAGATTCCGACTGCCCTTTGGGGGCGATAATCTGCGACACATCCATGATAGGAATCGCCATTTCTACTGCCGGCTCGCGGTTGACGCTCGTCACCGACACATCGTCCCATTCGGTCATCGTCTGTCCCCGGGAGGGTATCGCCGCAGCTCCTAAAGCCAGGGCAATCCACATCCCCCTTCTCGCTTTCGCTTTCATATACTATCCTTTAGTTTTTAATTTAAGGTTTTTCACTGTTCCTTCAGACTGCGTCCTCAGCACTGTGATGAGGACACAGCCCCAAGTTATCCCCCCTATTTTTTCCAGAATCCCGGCGCAAAAAGCACCAGCACTGTGAATATCTCAAGTCGGCCGGTGAGCATCAGCCCCGACAGCACCCATTTCCCGGCATCGGGTATCGTGCTGAAATCACCGCCGTATCCGGTGATCTGCGCGTCAAGTCCGGTGTTGCTCACACACGAAAATGCCGAGAAAAAGCTGTCAACCAGCGACACATCCATCAGTGTCAACAGCGCACCGCCGGCCACAATCACCAATATATACAGCACTATAAACACCAGCACCTTGTTCATCACCTCGGGGGTGATAATTTTGCCGTTGACATTCACGGCAAGCACATGGTTGGGATAGATGCACCGGTAAAGCTCGTTGCGCGAGTTTTTCCAGATATACAGCGCGCGGTCAAGCTTGGCGCCGCCCGAGGTGCTTCCGGCGCACGCTCCGAAAAACATCATCACGAACACTAAGCTCAGGATGAACACTCCCCAGTGGCCAAGCTGAGCCACCGTATATCCCGTCGACGACATCGTCGACACTATCTGAAACAGCGGATCTATCGTAAACGTCTCCCACGTGTGCTCTATGGCATCGTTAAGCAGCAGCGACAGGTCAAACATCACCAGCAGCACTGCAATCACCTTCACATACAGTCGGAACACCTCGTTATGCCACACGCTGCGCACGTCGCCGGTCGACGCCTTGAATATCAGAGCGAAGTTTATGCCGCCAATAAACATAAACACTATGGTCACCACCTTGACATACAGCGAGTTCCACGCCCCTACTGACTCCTGACGGGTGGAAAATCCTCCGGTCGACATCGTGGAGAAGGCGTGGCACACGGAGTCGAAGCCGTCCATCGGCCCGACCCAATAGAGCGCTATCAGCGCTATTGTCAGCAGGGCATACACTATCCACAGCCGCTTGGCGGTGGAGCTGACGCGCGGGCGCAGCTTCTCATGGGTAATACCGGTCACCTCGGCGTTGAACATCTGCATGCCGCCCGACGAGTTGAGCATCGGCAGCACGGCAAGGGTGAAAAGGATGATTCCCATACCCCCTATCCACTGCATCAGCGAACGCCACATGTGGATGGCATGCGGCAGGCTGTCAATGTTTTCCAGCGTGGAGACGCCGGTGGTGGTGAATCCCGACATCGCCTCGAAAAAGGCGCCCGACACATTGAGCGGCACGTCGCTTATGATAAACGGGATCATCCCGAAAAACGAGAAGATCACCCACACCATCGCAGTCAGCAGGAATCCTTCGCGCTTCCCCATCTCCGACCGCCGCGGGCGCGACAGAAAGGTCATGGCGCTGCCGGTCACAGCCGTCACGGCCACACCTATGCCAAACGCCGCGGCATCATCCTCGCCGTAGATCAGCGCCGTCACCAGAGGCACTGCCATAAACACTGCCTCTATCATCACGAGCCACCCGGTCACCCTCAGCAGCATGCGGTAGTTGATACGCGATAAAGTTGCCATGCCCCTGCGTCAGATAAAATATTTCTCCACTTTGTGGATATGCCCCGACAGGCAGAACACCACCACATGGTCGCCCGCCTGGATGCGGGTGCGACCTTCCACGAGCATCCCTTTCCCGTCGCGTATCAGCCCTGCAAGGGTCATCTCCCGGATCAGTTTCAGATCCTTCACGGGCGCTTTGGTGATCTTCGATCCGGGCCGGGCCTCTATCTCGGCTACCTCGGCGTCGGCAAGAGCCATAAATTTCGACGAACTTTCGTCGGCATCGAGCAGCAGCTGGAATATCTTGCTCGAAGCTAAGAGTTTCTTATTGATCACTGTGCCTATGTTCAGTCCCTCGGCCTCGGAGATAAACTGTATATTCTCCACCTCGGCTATCGTCTTGCTCACATGATACTCTTTGGCGGTCATGCAGGCCAGGATGTTGGCCTCGGAGTATTCGGTCAGCGCCACGAAGGCATCCATGTCGCTGATCCCCTCTTCGGCGAGCAACTCGTTGTTGCGGGCGTCGCCGTGGATGATATGCACCGGACATCCGTTGCACTTTTCGGGCAACTTGCGGCACACCTCCATATCGTCGTCGATGATGGTGAGGGTCCATTTCCCCTTGGCCAGGTGGGCAAGACGCACAGCAATGCGGCCTCCGCCCATCACCATCACGTTGCGCACCTTGTAGTCGCGCTTGCCGCAGAGGGTGCGGATATCGTCGATATAGTCGCGGGTGGTGGTGAAATAGAGTATGTCGCCGTCGCATATCACATCGTCGCCGCGGGGTATGATGGTCTCGTGGCGCCGCTTGATGGCCGACACGTGATAGTTGTGCTGTCCGTAGGTGATGTCTCGCAGCCGGCGACCTATCAGCGAGGCGTTGTCGCGGATCTTCACACCCACCACTATCAGCTCGCCGGAGTGCAGCTCAAACCAGTTGCGCACCCATGGGCGCCCCAACGCGGTGGCAATCTCCTGGGCGGCAAGCACTTCGGGATAGATCAGATGATCTACCCCGAGGGTCACGAACATCTCGCGGTTTTCGGGCGACAGAAATTCGTAGTTGTCGATGCGCGCCACGGTCTTGCGCGCTCCGAGCCGCTTGGCTATCTCACACGAGATCAGATTGGTATTCTCGAAGGGGGTGACGGCGATGAAGAGGTCGCAGGTGTCGTCGACGCCGGCTGCGCGGAGGTTGTCGAGCGAGGTGGGACTCCCCACCATCGTCATCAGATTATAGTTGGAGTCAAGCCTCGACAGTTTCGCTCTGTCACTGTCTATCAGTATTATATCCTGCTCTTCGCGCGAGAGTAGCTTGGCTAAATGCGAGCCTACTTCACCGGCTCCGGCTATCACTATTCTCATGGCTCAGAGGGTCTTAGATTGAGTAGCGAGTATCCTGCGGGCGCACTTGGCAATCGAGGCGGCATCCATGCCGCACAGCGCCTTGAGCTGTGCCACGGTGCCATGCTCCACAAAGCCGTCGGGCATCCCTGTCTTAGTGATTTCCGCGCCTGAGTAGCCATGCTCGGCCATCCAGTCGGTCACTGCAGTGCCCAGGCCGCCGTTGACGGTGCCGTCCTCCACTGTCACTATCGGACACCCCATGGCGGCCACTTCGCGCAACAGTCCGCTGTCGAGCGGCTTCACAAAGGTCATGTCGTAGTGGGCGGCGCTTATCCCCTCTTCGCGCAACTTACCCACAGCCTCGGCCACTTCGGCCGCTATGGTGCCGGTGGAGATGAAGGCGATGTCGGTGCCGGCGGTGAGCCGCTCACCCTTACCTATCTCCACAAGTCGCATGGGGGTATGCCAGTCGGCTTCATTCCCTTTGCCGCGCGGATAGCGGATAGCCATCGGAGAGGCGGTGCGGTGGGCGGCGGTGTACATCAGGTTGCGCAGCATGCGCTCGTCGCGCGGTGCGGCAATTATCATGCCGGGGATGGTGCGCAGATACGCCATGTCGAAGGCGCCGTGGTGCGTCACTCCGTCCTCACCTACTATCCCCGCGCGGTCTATGCAGAAGGTCACGGGCAGATTCTGTATCGCCACATCGTGGATCATCTCGTCGAATCCGCGCTGCAGGAAGGAGGAATATATGGCCACAAAAGGCTTCACGCCCTCTTTGGCAAGACCGCCGGCAAAGGTCACGGCGTGCTCCTCGGAGATTCCCACGTCGAACACCTGTGCGGGCAACTCGTCTTTCACTATGCTCATCGAGGTGCCCGACAGCATCGCGGCGGTGATTCCCACTATTTTCTTATCCTCGCGGGCGAGCTCCAGCAGCGTCTTGCCGAATACTTCCTGATATTTCACCGGATGCGGCTTCCCGTCGTCGGGGGCCTTGACTATCTCGCCGGTGGCGGGATTGAAGCGGCCGGGGGCATGCCATGTCGAGGGGTCCTTCTCGGCGGGTGCGTACCCTTTCCCTTTCTTGGTCTTGATATGCAGTATCCTCGGACCCTTCATATCCTTGATGTCGCGGAGCACTTTCACAAGGGTGCCCACGTCGTGCCCGTCGATCGGACCGAAATAGCGGATGTTGAGCCCCTCAAAGATGTTCTGCTCGCGCGATAGAAACGATTTCAGACTGTTGTTGAGCCTCAGTATCGCGCCCTTGCGCTGATCCGACACCAGATGGAGCTTGCGGAAGAGGCGGAACAGGCTGTAGCGCAGGTCGTTGTACCCCTTCGAGGTGGTGATGTGGGCCAGATAGCTGTGCAGCGACCCGGTGTTGGGGTCGATGCTCATATTGTTGTCGTTGAGGATGATAAGCAGGTTGTTGGGAGTGTTGGCGGCATTGTTGATCCCCTCGAAGGCCAGTCCGCCGCTGATGGAGGCGTCACCGATCACGGCCACCACATTGCGCCGCGGCTCTTCGTGATTGATTTCGGTGGCTACGGCCATCCCGAGCGCCGCCGAGATGGAGTTGGAGGCATGCCCGGCGGTAAAGGTGTCGTATTCGCTCTCGGCCGGATTGGGGAAACCGCTCAGACCGCCCAGGGTGCGGTTGGTGGCGAATCGCTCGCGGCGCCCGGTGAGCAGTTTGTGGCCGTAGGCCTGATGGCCCACATCCCACACTATCCTGTCGTAAGGCGTATTAAACACATAGTGAAGCGCCACCGTAAGCTCCACCGCGCCCATCGACGAGGCGAAGTGGCCCGGATTGCGGCTCAGAGAGTCTATCAAGAATGCACGTATGTCGGCGCATACCTCCGGCAACTGAGCCACAGACAGGCGCCGCAGATCGGCAGGCGAGTTGATACTGGCAAGCAGCGTCCCGGCTGACGAAGTACTATCGTTTGTTTGAATCGGTTTTTCCACCATTCTTCACATACTTCTTATAAAGCGGGACAAACACGATGAATGCCGAAGCTATCACCGGAAACAGCGACATCAGTGTCATAGGCGTCCCTGCGGCATGTATTCTCACCACATACCACACGCACGTCCCGAGCCACAGCAGCCCTATTATCACGAATCGCACTATCGTCGCGGCTTTCATCGTCTTTTTATCGTCCGTTTATCGTTTTTTTCACATCCGGCCATCTCCCCGCTCTCCCCCTTCCTTGAGTTCTTTCCCCCGCTCTCTCCTTCAAGTTTTACCCCGGTTTCCCCTTTTTCGCGTCCGTTTCCTCCTCTCCCCCTTCCGCGGGTTCGTCTTCCCCTTTCTCTTCCTTCCCGAGCATATGTCCGGACAATGCAAAATTAATAATAATTCTTTGCATTTCAAAAACTCCCTCCGCTCTTTCCTTCGCTACCGCCTCCCCTCCTCCCGCTAATCTCCCATGCGCAACTCTTAGCTCTTAGCTCTCAGATCTAAGAACTACCATCGGTCAGTGGTCCTCGTCACCAGGCTGTCCCCCTCGGCCGATATTATCATCGCCTCCACCCCCTCGGCGCTCTCGATCATCGCCAGGGCCGCAGCCACATCGCCCGTGGCCATGCAGGCCGTGGCCCATCCGTCGGCCTCGCCGCAGGTGGGCGCTATCACCGTGGCCGACAGCACTTCCCCCTTTATCGGATACCCGCTCACAGGGTCGATGGTGTGCCCCACACGCCCGTATTTGCGGGTGTCGTGAAAGTTGCGGTAGTTGCCCGAGGTGGCCACGCCGCAGTCCTGCAGCGCTATTATCCCCATGCCGTGGTGAGTGGGGAGGCCGTCGGTCTCCTCGGGGCGGTCTACCTGAATCTGCCACGGCTGTCCCCTCATATTTTTGCCCCGGGCGGCTATCTCCCCGCCGATTTCCACCATGTAATCTTCCACGCCGTTGCGCTGCAGCATCTCGCCAACCTTGTCGCATCCCATCCCCTTGGTGATGGAGCTGAAATTGAACGTCGTCTCCGCGTGTTTCTTTACCATCTTCCCGTCGACAAGGATGCGGCACTCGCCTATCCCCACAAGGCTCAGGGCGCTGTCTATCGCCTCCTGCGGCAAGCTGTAGTCGCCGCTCTCTATCCTCCGGCGGCTGAGGCTGTCGGTCCCGAACCCCCAGAGGTCGACCAGAGGCGCCACTGTCGGGTCAAACCGCCCCGCAGATGCCCGGTTAATCCGCTGTGCTATCCCGAACGCCTCGGCTATCAGCGCGTCGGTGCTGTCGGTCTCGTTGCGGTTGATGCGCGATATCAGCGACCCCTCCTTAAAGGGCGACAGCGACTGCTCCACCTCGTTGAGCACCTCCACTATCGAGTCGCTCAGCGATTCCGCCCCGTAATACACTATCCTGTAGGTGGTATGCCACACCGCGCCCTCGTCGGTCTGCCACTCTTTCGCCCGGCTGCAGCTGCTCGCCGTCACAAACACAAAGGCGACAACCATCGCCGCTGCTCCCGCGCCCGCTATCTTTTTTTTATGCTTTATCATCAGATCTGCTGGTTTTCGTTGTTGCAAATGTTTTCGCAGCCACAAAGTTAGCAATTATTCATCGTCCCCCCTCGTTTACTATCTTTAATTTTGGTGCGGGCGAAAGCTTCAGCTTCGTCCCGTCTAATCAAAAAATGCGACCGGGGCCAACAGGGGGCCCGGTCGCTTCATATCGCCTCTTTATGAAAAATTTATATTGTATCTCGGAGCTATTTCATTGATTCAATGACGTTTAATTCCGCTTTAGGATACCGGTCGGCATCGGTGATCCGCAGCATGTAGATGCGGTTGGATTTGCTGTCGCGGGTGGTGAGCATCAGCGTGGTGATCCCATCCTCCTGCTTCGACGAGTAGTCTCCCGACTTTTTCTCGGCTTCAAATGTCTCGCGCAGTTTTTTGCACCCCTCCCCTTCCATGGTGAGGCGCTTCACCACTTTCTTGATCTTGCGGGTGTTGCTGTCGCGCTCCACGGCCGAGGTGAAGGTGCTGTTGCCCACGGTGGAGAAGTTGTCGATAGCGCGGTCTATGCTGTTTTGGGCATTTACGGCTAAAGCCAAGGCAACGAGCATGCATATGAGTGAAATAATACGTTTCATATCGTATCTCGGTTTCAGTTTAACAATTCTTCAATCTCGGCACGCTGCCCGGGGTCGGTGATATGCGAGAGCAGGTCGGCCTCCATGTCGTCGGCTGTAGGCTGTGTGGCGGTTGTCTGACTTTTGCCGACTGTGCCGATGAGTGCGAATATGGCTACAGCCGCAATGCTGATGAGTCTGTTGGTTTTCATTTCCACTGTCGATTAATTTGTGAATCTATTCAGTATACGCCGCAATTCCCGGTTTGTGACATTTTCGCTGAAAAAAAATTTCTTGTCTCTGCTACAAACGCGTCAAGGCGGCGGGTCAAAACCGTCGGTCTTGACCCACCGCCTTTATTCATTTGCGGATCAGTGTCAGCGCGTCTGTCACTTTGCTGCCGAAAGGACCTCCAGAGCCTCTTTGTATTTCGGCTCCTCGGTGATCTCGCGCACCAGGTCGCGATAGATGATCTTCCGGTCTTCGTCCACGATGATCACGGCGCGAGCCAGCAGCCCGGCCAGCGGTCCGTCGACGATCTGCAGACCGAAGCGCTCGGCAAACATCGGCGAACGGAAAGCCGATGCGGCTGTCACATTCTTTATCCCCTCGGCCTCGCAGAAGCGCCCGGCAGCAAACGGAAGGTCCATCGACACGCACAGCACTACGGTGTTGTCGAGCTTGGCGGCCTCTTCGTTAAATCTTCTCACCGAGGCGGCGCATACAGGGGTGTCAAGGCTCGGAAACACATTGAGCACCACGCGCTTGCCGCGATATTCCTCGCAGTGGATCTCCTTCAGCTCGGGGGTCACAAGATTGAAGCACGGCGCTTTTTCACCCACTTCGGGCACCTCCCCGTAGGTGTGACATTCTATGCCTTTGAAATAGATCGTTTCCATATTCTATCGTTATTTTTTATTGTCAGTAGTTTATATCATCCGCCTCGCGGTCAGATGCCGCTTTCGGCATGTGTTAACGATTCTATAACGTCTGAAACCAGCCTGCGGTTTACACCAAGATACACATTCGCCACTTTGCCCGACTGCGTCACCACTATCACGGTGGGAAACACTTCCGTGCCGCAATCGCGGGCCAGCGACCGTGCGGAGATCAGCAGGTGCTCGTTGGGCTGCGGCTCGCCGGCTATCGCCTCTACTTCATCGGTGTTGGTGCCGGTAAAGGCTAAGATCAACTCTCTGCCTCCCACGGCTTTACGCAGGTCGGCCACTGTCTCCCCGGCCGACTCTGCCGCCGGATCTATGATGGCTATCACGGCCGCTCCGCTGAAGGGCTCGTCTTTCTGGCGGGTATATCGGCTGCCGTCGGTGGCGGGCAGCGAGAAGCCGGGCAGAGGGAGTCCGCGCATATGCTCTATGCGGTTGCCGTTTTCGCGATATTTACTGAATATTTCGGGGTATCTCGCTTGCAGATCACCCTCGCTTTCGGGCGCTTTCAGCGTGTTATCCTCTGAATAGCTGTATCTTGCACGGTTGCTCTGCTCGCTCACCTCCCCGGGGTTGTATTCGTTGGACACCTCCACGGGCAAGCCGCTCAGCATGTCGGCTACCACCACAAATCGCCGCCCTACATGGTCGTTGACGGTCTGGATGGCGGTCAGCGCCACGCGGCGCCCGTTGGCCACCAGCGTGTCGGGTGTAAAATGCACGGCAAAATTGCTGTCGGTCAGCATTTTCCCTATCTCGGCGCTCAGGCTTTGCGGCAGAAGGTTTACAAACTGCCCTGTGGCCTGCACTCCCCCATTGGAGGTCTCAAATGGCGTAGGATCGGCATAATAGTGATATTCCTGAAGCCGGTAGTCGCGGTAGCGGTAGTGGTTTCCGTCGAAATATGCCACAAATCCCTCCGAGTCAGCGCCGTTATAGTTCAGCCGCCAGTCTATCAAGTAGTTGCACGGCATCAGGCGGTCGGTTTTCGTCCCCTGAGAGGCCAATTGCAGGGTGTATACGATCTCGTCGGAGCTCATCGGCAGCGTCACGTCGTAATCTACCGTGGCGGCAAATGGCCCGCACTCCCCCATCTTCTGCGCCAGCTCCGCAGCGCCGGATATGGCGCCTTCCGGCAGTTTTCCCCCTTTCTTTTTCTTCTTCTTTTTCTCCTTCTTAGCTTTCTTTGAAGCCGTCGCCGAGGCGCCTGAGGCTGCCTCCGCCGTGGCTGTTATTTGGCTATGGGCAACAACAGGTATCCTCCGCCCATTCAAGTCCGGAGGATACATTACTGCTATCACCATTAAAATTCCTATAATCCCTTTCATAAAAACTCAAATAGTTGCTACGTCTGATTTTATAACCTCTCTGAGGCCCCGATAGTTCACCGGTTTAGATTATTTTTTCAATCTTTTTCCCTCTCGCCGAGCATTGCCACC
>ULVC01058261.1_pt1 | contig 13246 bp, 19 predicted proteins | sample 1958821 | NCBI WGS metagenome assembly ULVC01 (sample SAMEA4835769, study PRJEB28245) | human gut metagenome | biome: gut microbiome; material: fecal sample | place: Denmark | collected 2008 | reverse complement strand
CCCCTACCGTATCTTGTTGCAACGAATCGGCAGGAAGCCCCTTTCCCCCTTGCAGGGAGTCTCCCATCTGCAAACTATCCCCTACCTGCAACGTGTCTGTCCGCTGAATATTCGGAGGCGCGACCTTCGCTCTACGGCGCTGAGAAGCAGCCCCACCGGAGAGAAGAAGCAAGACGAATAGTAGTATGAATGATATGAATGTATTTGCTTTCAATGGCGTCATTAACTAATAGTTTACGCTTGGAGGGGCAAAAGTACATAATTTATACGGATAATCTCCCTTTTTAAAGAAATTTAGATTGCTACAAGAACTGTTCGCACCAATTATCAAAGCGCCGTACCCCTTCTTCACCATAACGTTCCAAACTTTTACGGGCTTTTTCTACACTTTTCTCCTTTTCCAAATGAGTTTTTGAATAAAACTTATCGGCAAAACAGATAGCTTGTTCTTCCAAGCTGACCGGAACCATTTCACGATGCGGTACGGGCAAATCCTGCGCAATGATTCCCTCCAATGAAAGTCCGGCACCCGTATGGCGTTCACAAACCAAAGCATGGCGGGGATAGCCTTCGCCGCGTATCAGGTCGGCTCCCAAATAACCGTGACAGATATAAGGCTTGTCGCCAAAACAATGGATACCTGCCGCATCTGTAAGAAAAATGCCTATATCGTGCAGCATGGCAGCCTCGTACAGAAAATCCTTATCCAATGAAAGTTCCGGATGGCGGTCGGCAATCCATAACGACTTGTCGGCTACGGAACGGCTGTGCGTCAACAGTATATGCCGCAACTCATTCTCTTCCGGATAATATTTGTTAATGATATCTATCGGATTCATTTTAAGTTATGAGTTATGAGTTATAAATTATGGGTTATGAATGTCAATCGCCCTAAATTTATACATGCAGATTTCATTACGCATATCACAACTGCGTCTGTCTGTACGGAATATCTTTTCCAGATGATACGTCTGTTCCAGCTCTCCCAACATATTCTCCTCCTCCTTTACGGGAACCAACAAATAGCCCTCCCCGCTGGACGGACGTTCCTTTTCAATGTGCCGCATGCGGTCTTTCAGATAGAAGTTAACACCATAGAAACTCATTTTCGAGTAAGAATAGACCACACCTTCCGGAACATACGTATTGACCCTTTCAGCCAAATGTTTATCTGATTTCACAGCCAGCACCGTGGGCTGATAAACCGAATCCAATGATACGAAAAGACAAAGCATACATCCTGCTATACCATATAATAATGACCGGCTATCCGCACGCTTTACCACCATACATAATGTGCAGACAGCGGCTACTACGGGAAGCGCTACCAGGAGCCACTTGGGAACAGACAAAGCCACATCCTCCAACGCATGCATAAAGGCTACATTCTCAGCGGCATGGCGTCCGCTTCCAAAAACGCTGTCGGGAACCAGGCCGAGACGAACTACGACAAAAACAAGCGTAAGCAACAAGCCCAAAGAAGCAAAGATGATTGCACAAATCCTGAAAACTCGTGCCCCCTTTTGTACCAAAGCCAACAGATACTCAGCTATCAGCACTGCCATAAACGGATAGATGGGAAGCAGATAAACGCTCCGCTTACTCTTGGGGATGCAGTAGAAGACAAAGATTATCAGAATGACCAGCCACGTGAACAATTGTACCGGAGACTGGTTGCGGAAAGCAGTCCAGCCCTTCTTCAACCGCAACAGCAGGGTCTCCCCTTCCGGCAGACAACGCATGTTTTTCCACTTCAAGCCAAACAAGGAAATTACCAGAACCAACGTCCAGGGAATCCATCCCCAAATCAAAGTCAGGAAATTATACCATATAGGATTTTCATGGGACTCGTAGGACATTTTGCCCATAAACCGCCCGGTATTCTCCTCCAGAACCAAATCGAGGAACGGTTGTCCACCTTGTCTGTAAGCTATGTATACCCAAGCTAAATAAGGAACAAAAGAAAGCAAGCCGATACCTACCAACGAGAAAAACGCTTTCCAGAAAGAACGTCCGCGCAACAACTGATACACACCGATACACGCGCAAGGGAATATGGAGCCTACCGGCCCTTTGGTCAACGTGGCACATCCCATCAGCAACACCGCAAGCCAGGGCACTCCGCGGCATCCCTTCTCATCCCAGCGGAACAGCAGACAAAGGGAAATAACGATAAAGGCAACCTGAACCATATCGACCCGACAAGCGACAGCCGCCCGATGCACCTCGAAAGAAGACAAAAGAAGAATAGAGGCCAGAAACGCCGTTTGAACGTTTTTACGTTTTGCCACAAAGGCAAAGAACATTAACTGCATGGCTAAAAAAGCCAATGCAGACGGGAAACGGGCAGAAAACTCCGTCACCTCTCCAAAAAGGGAAGAGACGGCGGCTATTGACCAGTAGAAGAAAGGGGGTTTATAAGCAATATCAGTACCATAGTTCACCGGAAGTATCCAGTTTCCACTTTCCAGCATAGAAAGGGCAACAATCGCCTCCCGCGGTTCCCCCTTGGAATAAAAAATGGTTTCTCCCAGAAAGGGAACAACCACAAGCACACTCAGCAGCGCAATAAACCAGAACGCCTTCTTTCTGTCCGACATACCTTATTTGTTTTTTATGTTTTCTGGACGCAAAGATAGCGCAAACCGAAAGCAGATGCAAATTTATTTGCAATTTGCTGAGATGCAGCTTAATTTCGCAAAGCAAAATTACAAATAATTCTGAAACAATGCCTAACTTTGCCGCCCCAATGATAATGGCAACAGAGAGTAGATATTTAATGTTAAGATGAAGCGGCTGAAACAACTACCGGAATTTGTACGCTTCGTAATGGTGGGCATCTTTGCGACAGCTCTGCACTACGGATTGTATTTTGTATTACAACGGGTTATCAATGTAAACATAGCCTATACACTGGGATATGCTCTCAGCTTCATCGCCAATTTCTATCTGACTGCTTACTTTACCTTCGGCCGAAAGCCCTCATGGAGAAAAGCCTTCGGATTTGGAGGAGCACACTTATGCAGCTATCTGCTACACATGGGGTTGCTGAACCTCTCTCTCTGGATGGGCATCCCCAAACCTCTGGCCCCCATTCCGGTTTTCGCCATCGCCATTCCGGTCAACTTCTTACTCGTACGTTTCGTTTTCAAAAGAAAAGAGTGATAATTTGTTTTTCTCCCGATTTCTTACGAATATTGCAAAAAGATTTGTTCTATGATGGAAAACTCTCCCATACTCGCCGTTGTCGTACCTTGCTACAAAGAAGAGGCAGTGCTGCATGAAACCCATAAACGATTGAGCCAATTATTCGACCGGCTGATACAAGCCCGGCAAATTTCCCCGGAAAGCTATATATTATATGTAAACGACGGAAGCACCGACCAGACATGGGCTATCATCAAAGAACTGCACCAAAATACGGCCTATGCCTGCGGACTGAACCTGGCAGGAAACGTAGGACACCAGAATGCCCTGCTGGCAGGACTCAATGCAGTAAAAGACCGTTGCGAGATAGCCATTTCCATTGATGCAGACTTGCAAGATGACATCCAGGTGATTCCGGACATGATAAACAGCTATAAAGCGGGCAATGACATCGTTTATGGCGTACGTAAAGAACGGAAGACCGACACTTTCTTCAAACGCAACACCGCTTTGGTCTTTTATCGGCTGATGAAGGCAATGGGGGTAAAATCCGTCTACAATCATGCCGACTACCGCCTGATGAGCCAGCGGGCTGTACAACACCTATGCCGCTTCCGCGAGCGCAACCTTTTTCTTCGGGGACTGGTTCCCCTCATCGGCTACCAGACGGACAGCGTGTACTACAATCGTGACAAGCGTTTTGCCGGAGAATCAAAGTATCCTTTCCGGAAGATGCTTAATTTTGCCATCGACGGTATCACTTCCTTTTCCGTCAAACCGGTCCGTATGATTTTTTGGATAGGCTGCATCTTTATTCTTGTGGCACTGTGTGTCACCGGATGGACACTTCACTCTTACACACAGCATAACGCCGTCCCCGGATGGTCATCACTGATGATTTCTGTCTGGCTGGTAGGAGGTGTGATACTTGTGTCGCTGGGGATTGTAGGCGAATACATCGGCAAAATATACATTGAGGTGAAGGACCGACCGCGCTACAATGAAGAAGAACTGCTGATGCCGTCCGGCAAAACAGAATAAAAGAAGCCCATCATCATTCTACACAAAAGTTTTAAAAAGGAAAAACACTTCTCACACTATCACACTATAATAAAGGTATAGGGAACAGTGTGTGTCTTTCTTGCCGACAAGTTGGCAAGATTTTGCCACCCTATTGGCAAGACTTTGCCATAGGCATGGCAAAAGTTTGCCAAAAGCATGACAATGGGTTGGCAAAATTACTCTCTGGCAGACAATGAGTTAACATAACTATCAAAATCGTATCGTCACATCAGTTTATATCAAAAAACACAAAATCGCTTGCGAAAGCGACATAAATGCCGTATCTTAGTACACGTGCAAGCAAACCATTTTGCTTACACATGATAAAAATCTGCTTATGGGAACATTAGGCTGCATCAATGACATGCTACAAAGGGATAAAGAGAACCGTGCTCTCCGCAAGTTGAGCAGAGGACGGATGCGGGAGCACTACAAATACCTTGTAAAAAGGAAAGGTCCTGAGAGAGCCGATGTAACCATTGAGGAAATAGAAAAAATCCGAAGAAATACTACTGAAAAGGAATTGTCAGATAAAGAACATCTATTCAGGGCAAAGACGATTCTTGCAGCATGTGCTTTAGTCTTGCTTTTATTGGGAGTACTTTGTTATAAATTGTTCTTATAAGCAGGTCTGAAACCAATTGGTAAGAAATCTACCCGGTTAAATTCATCAGCCATTGGCTGGCGATTGAAAGCAGATTCCCATGCTTCATAAAAATTCGCATACTTTTTATATTCGAAGCAGAGAATCAACAACTTGATTTTCCTAAACCAATAAATTAGAAATGAAAAGATTATCTTTGCAAACACAATAAATACATTGAAAGACTTTCTGTTAGAACATGGAACATCTAAAAGCATACATTTTAGCACTTAAAAACATGAATACAGATTTTACAATTAGAATTGCCCAACAGCCTGATGCCCTTGAACTTATGAGTTTGTTTCAAGAGACAGTCCTCCATATAAACAAACGTGACTATTCAGAAGCAGAAGTGGCAGATTGGGCATCGTGCGGAAACGACCTCTCCCACATAAAAGACATGATTAAGACACATTATTTTATTGTGGCAACCAATCAACAGTCACAGATTGTCGGCTTTTCATCCATTACCCACCAAGGATATTTGCATTCTATGTTTGTTCATAAAGATTTTCAAGGTAAAGGCATTGCTACCATACTTCTAAATGAGATAGAACGGTATGCAACCGCAAGAGGAATCATGCGAATTACATCAGAAGTAAGCCTGACAGCCCGTCCATTCTTTGAGAAAAGAGGCTATATAGTAGAAGTGGAACAGAAACGCAAAGCCAACCAACTTTATCTCACCAATTTTTGGATGGCGAAAAGGCTGGCTGAATGAAATCGTATAACGGACGTATTCCTGCTTGTGGTGTCTTTTGTGGTGGTTGTCCCATATACACAAGAGAAAAAAGTCCCTGCAAAGGAGCAGAACAGAATGGTTCTCGCTGTGAAAAATGTAAAACATTCCATTTATGTTGCTTGGAAAAAAGAATAACACATTGTTTCCAATGTTCTGATTTCCCATGTACTAAATTCAAAAGATTTACCAAACGTTGGCTAAAATACGGACAAAACTTCATTGAAAACCAAAAGCTTTTAAAAAACGTAGGTGAAGTTAAATTTTTAAAGTATTATAATGAGAGAGTCCACGACCAGCTTACCAACAATGACAGAAAATCAGGAATAAAACAATAATTTTGTACCTTTCGAAAAACATGTGTTGTAAATGACAGATTTTAATTCATACATGGGCAATATAGACACTGACTTTTTTAGGGAACTGTGTTTAAGAAACGGAGAACTACGGTATTATAAAAGAAATGAGTTTATCCTCCGAGAGGGAGAAGTCGGTTCTTTCTTCGGGTTTATTGTATCCGGTGTAATCAAATATACCTGCATCAACCAAACTGAAAACAAAACATATAATGTAGGTTTTTCTTTTGCCAATGAATTTATCTCTGATTATCCCAATTGTTTATACGACATAAAATCTGAATTGAATATACAAGCAATAACCCCATGTAGAATCTACATCTGTTCTTCCGAATTACTTCTACAAGAATTTGAAGAGAACAAAGAAAATCAACGAATAGCCCGCATTGCAGCCGAACAATTATTTTTTCAGTCGTATTCACGTTACTTGGATTTGTTCAGATTTACATCGGAAGAACGCTATCTCCAACTTCTTAAAAAATGTCCAGAAATCCTACAAATGGTACCCCTAAAAGAAATTGCGTCTTACTTGAAAATAACCCCTATTCACATGAGCCGCATCAGACACAAACAGAGTTTTGACAGCAAAGAATAAACATAGGTTTAGAAATTCAATCATTTAACAATATTCCAAGACAATATTGATTCTGTCAGGAAGTTCTCTTTTATTTTTGCCCTATCCTTTGGCTGATTCAGCGAAAGGCAGGAATGAAAGGAGTTAAACATAGAGTCCTATATATGAGAACAAGAAAAGTATTTAGAATGCCACTTGATAAAATTCTTTGTTTATCAGCCAATGCTATATTAACCATTATTGCACTATGGAGTATTGCATCAGTCTTTTTCGAAAACGCCACAATTGATTCTATAATAGCCCGTTTCAGCGTGGCTTCTGCCTGCATGGCCAACCTATTTTCAAAACATCGTCTTATCCGGATAATATTCCTCATTATGGCATTTGTACTGATAATTGTTGCAACCGCCCTCTATGTCCATAAAGCAAATAAGATGTAAAATACTCAGCAGTTATTCCGTCTCATTTTTCCTTTTCTTCCACAGCTGATAACTATTGATTATATTCTGCCACATATTATATATTAATAGGTGTATCAATTTGATTATCAGTAAAGAAGCCCACCTATTACTAACAGTGGGTAACAAAATAGTAACAAAAAAAACGAAGAAATTCGCTTAGTGGTGGGCTTCATTTGCAAAGGTAACAAAAGCCCTCTCAACCACAAAAATAAAGCTGGCGAAAAGAAAAGATTGTTTCTCTTTTCGCCAACATCTATTTAGAGGTATACACAAACAGGTTTAGTCCGTTTTGGATACCTATACAAAGAGATAAACTGAAACTCAATTTTCACCTACCCGAAAAAATATCCGATTTCATTTTGCTATTTAAAATATTGTTCGTAGTTTTGCGAACAACAAACAAGAAAGGAGAATTGAAGTGAAAGAAAAACAGTACACAACAGAGCAGGAACAGATTGCTCGTTTTGCCAAAGCAATGGGACATCCGGCACGGATGGCTATTCTTGCTTTCTTAGCAAAACAGGAAAGTTGCTTCTTCGGTGATATTCACGAAGAACTGCCTATCGCTAAAGCAACCGTTTCGCAGCATTTGAAAGAACTGAAAGAAGCTGGTTTAATACAGGGAGAAATAGAAACGCCGAAAGTCCGGTATTGCATCAACCGGGAAAACTGGGAACTCGCCCGAAAGTTATTTGTCGCTTTTTTAGGAGATTGCCAATGTAAAGGTACATCGTGCTGTGAATAACAGCACCTTTTTTTGAAATTATTGTTCGTAGTTCTACGAACTACGATTATTATATTAACTTTAAAGTAGAATGAGAAATGGAAATCAAAGTATTAGGAACTGGTTGTTCAAGCTGTAAAGCATTGTACGAAACCACTAAACAAGCTATTTCAGAATTAGGCTGCAACGCAACACTAATCAAGGAAGAAGATTTATTGAAAATCATGGAGTACAACATTTTAGGTCTCCCAGCTTTGGTGATTGACGGAAAAGTTGTATCAGTCGGAAAAAGATTATCCCTTTCGGAAGTAAAAGAGTTGATAACCAAATAAAAAATGAACTATGAGAAAGTTATTTTATCTACTGATTGTAACGCTGGTCTTAGTTTCCTGTGGAAATGCTTCAAAGAAAAAGACCGAAGAAAACAAAACGGAAGAAGTGCAGTCTAACCGCATTGAGGTTCTTTATTTTCATGGGGTGCAACGCTGTATCACTTGCCGGGCGATTGAAGCCAATACGGTAGCCCTTTTGGATAGTCTTTATCCGAAAGAAAAAGCAGGCGGCAAAATTATCTACAAGGTAATAGATATTTCAAAGAAAGAGAACGAAGAGATTGCAGACAAGTACGAAGTAACATGGTCGTCTCTGTTTGTGAACGGCTGGAAAGACGGAAAAGAGAGTGTAAACAACATGACTGAGTTTAGTTTTTCCAATGCGAGAAATGCACCGGACAAGTTTAAAGAGGGAATTAAAAACAAGATTGACGAATTGTTAAAACAGTTGTAAGATGGACTTTCTTCAATCATTATTAGATAACAGTTCTGTTCCTGCTATTACAGCTTTTATATTGGGAATTTTAACGGCAGTTAGTCCGTGCCCGCTGGCTACCAATATAACGGCGATAGGATTTATAAGCAAGGACATAGAAAATCACCACCGGATATTTATAAACGGGTTGCTCTACACTTTCGGCAGAATAGTGACCTATACAGTTCTTGGCTTTATCCTTATTCCTATTCTTCGTGAGGGCGCAAGTATGTTTATGGTACAAAAAGCTGTAAGCAAATACGGGGAAATGCTAATTGCTCCGATGTTAATCATCATTGGAATATTTATGCTCGATATAATAAAAATCAATTTGCCGAAAATAAACATCGGTGGCGAAAGTTTGAAAAAGAGAACTAAAGGAGGTTGGGGAGCTATGCTATTGGGTATTTTATTCGCCCTTGCTTTTTGTCCTACCAGTGGAGTATTTTATTTCGGCATGCTTATGCCCCTGTCGGCAGCAGAAACAGGCGGGTATCTTTTGCCTGTAATCTACGCTATTGCTACGGGATTACCCGTAATCCTCGTTGCATGGGTTTTAGCATACAGCGTTGCAGGGCTGGGCAAGTTTTACAACCGAATACAGACATTTGAGAAATGGTTTCGCAAAATAGTTGCTATTCTCTTTATCGCAGTTGGAATTTATTACGCAATAGTATTTTATCTATAAATAAACATTAAGTATCATTTTAAATAAAAACAGTATGAAAAAGATAGAAATCTTCGACCCGGCAATGTGTTGCCCTACGGGTCTTTGTGGAACAAACATCAATCCCGAATTAATGCGTATTGCGGTCGTTATCGAAACATTGAAGAAACAAGGTATCATCGTTACCCGCCACAATCTGCGTGACGAACCGCAAGTGTATGTAAGTAATAAGACGGTAAACGACTTCCTCCAAAAACATGGAGCGGACGCACTGCCTATTACTTTAGTGGACGGCGAAGTCGCTGTTTCACAAACCTATCCTACCACCAAGCAAATGAGTGAATGGACGGGTGTTAATTTAGATTTTATGCCAGTAAAATAAGTACTCACCCATTAATTACGTATAAAAATGAAAACATTTAATTTATCAGACATAGATTTGACGAAATACCTTTTCTTCACCGGAAAAGGCGGTGTAGGTAAAACTTCGATTGCCTGTGCCACGGCGGTAGGTTTGGCAGATAATGGGAAGAAAATACTTCTTATAAGTACCGACCCGGCTTCAAACCTGCAAGATGTCTTTAATCAAACATTGAACGGACACGGTACGGAGATTCAAGAAGTGCCCGGCTTAACTGTCGTTAATCTCGACCCGGAACAAGCCGCTGCCGAATACAGGGAAAGCGTTATTGCTCCTTTCCGGGGGAAATTGCCTGACAGCGTTATCCAAAATATGGAAGAACAACTTTCAGGGTCTTGTACGGTAGAAATTGCAGCTTTCAATCAGTTTTCCGATTTTATCACGGATGCTGATAAAGCAAAAGAATACGACCATATCATCTTTGATACAGCCCCAACAGGACACACGTTGCGAATGCTACAACTTCCATCAGCATGGAGTACGTTTATTAGCGAAAGTACGCACGGTGCATCATGCTTAGGGCAGTTGTCCGGTTTGGAAGAACGGAAAGGCATCTATAAGCAAGCTGTTGAAACACTTTCGGATGCAAATGCAACCCGCTTGGTGTTGGTAAGCCGTCCCGAAATCGCACCTTTGAAAGAAGCTGCCCGTTCTTCGCATGAATTACAATTACTGGGAATTAATAACCAGCTATTAGTAATCAACGGACTTTTGCTGCAATTGGATGAAGCCGACAGCGTATCGAAACAAATATACGACAGACAGCAAACCGCCTTGAAACAAACTCCTGTGGAACTGCTGGAATACCCCTCTTATTCTGTTCCTTTACGGTCGTACAATCTATCTAACATTGCAAATATTCGCCGGATGCTATACGATGATAACTTAGCAGACAATGCGGATTATCAACGGATTACTGACGCAAAAGGTATAGACGAATTGGTTGATGACCTCTATCAGTCAGGGAAAAGGGTTGTATTTACTATGGGAAAGGGTGGCGTAGGTAAAACAACTTTAGCCACGGAGATAGCCCTGAAATTAACCAAACTGGGCGCAAAGGTGCATCTTACCACCACTGACCCGGCAAACCACTTGAATTATAACCTTGCTATTCAGGCAGGTATTACAGTAAGCCGTATTGATGAAGCGGAAGTACTGGAAGCCTACAAAAACGAGGTTCGCAGTAAAGCTGCGGAAACAATGACTGCCGAAGATATGGAATATATAGAGGAAGATTTGCGTTCACCATGTACGCAAGAAATCGCAATCTTCCGGGCTTTTGCCGAAATCGTAGATAAAGCGGAAAACGAAATCGTTGTGATTGATACCGCACCTACCGGGCACACCTTGTTACTGCTGGATGCAACGGAAAGCTACCACAAGGAAGTACAACGCACGCATGGCAATTCCCCTGCTTCGGTAAGAAAATTATTGCCACGTTTAAGGAACCAGCAAGAAACGGAAGTCGTTATCGTGACCCTGCCCGAAGCAACGCCCGTATTTGAAGCCGAACGCTTGCAAATGGATTTACAACGTGCCGGAATCAATAATAAATGGTGGGTTGTGAATGCTTGCTTGTCATTAACCGACACCGAAAATTCTTTCTTGCGGGCAAAGGCGCAAAATGAATTGACTTGGATTAAGAGAGTAGAAGAATTGTCAAACGAAAACGCAGCCCTGATAGCTTGGAAAAATAACTAAGAATATGAGAATTTTAATCCTTTGTACAGGCAATAGTTGCCGTAGCCAAATGGCACACGGCTTCTTACAATCATTTGACAGTCAACTGGAAGTCTTTTCAGCAGGAACAAAACCTGCTGAAAAAGTTAATCCGATGGCAGTAAAGGTTATGACTGAAACAGGTATAGATTTAACCCACCATACCCCTAAAAGCGTAAATTTATATGTAGGGGAAAAATGGGATTATGTTATTACGGTTTGTGGCGGTGCTAACGAAAGCTGTCCTATGTTTACTGGCGAAGTAAAAAACAGATTGCATATCGGGTTTGACGACCCCTCGGAAGCAACCGGAACACCGGAGTTTATCGACAGTGAATTTCATCGGGTACGGGATGAAATAAAAGCCCGTTTCTATGATTTCTACTTGAACGAATTAAAACCGCAATTAAACTAAATAGTTGTTGTTATGAAAAAGAAACAAGGAATTGGTTTTTTTGAAAAATACTTAACCATTTGGGTTGCCTTGTGCATTATTGTCGGAATTGCTGTGGGGCAATGGCTCCCGGCAATCCCACAAACATTAAGCAAGTTTGAATACGCCAACGTGTCTATACCCGTAGCCATACTGATTTGGTTAATGATTTACCCGATGATGCTAAAAGTGGATTTTCAAAGCGTTAAGAATGTCGGTAAACGTCCGAAAGGAATAATAGTTACCTGTGTTACAAATTGGCTGATAAAGCCGTTTACAATGTTCGGGACAGCTTATTTGTTCTTCTATGTCATATTCAAGACTTTTATACCTGCCGGATTAGCAGAAGAATATTTAGCCGGGGCAGTACTATTGGGGGCTGCGCCTTGCACGGCTATGGTGTTCGTGTGGAGTTACCTCACAAAAGGGGATGCCGCTTATACGTTGGTGCAAGTGGCGGTGAACGACTTAATCATACTGGTAGCGTTTGCCCCTATCGTTGCTTTTCTGCTGGGAGTTGGCGGCGTATCTATTCCATGGGACACTTTGCTGCTGTCCGTGTGCTTGTTTGTTGTGATACCGCTTGCCGCCGGGGTCATTACGCGTATAACGGTTATCCGCCGCAAAGGGGTGGATTATTTCAATAACGTATTCGTCAAGAAGTTTGATAATTACACGGTGGGCGGGCTGCTATTAACGCTTATCATCCTGTTTTCATTTCAGGGAGAAACGATACTGAACAATCCCTTGCATATCGTATTGATTGCCGTTCCGCTTGTATTGCAAACTGTTCTGATATTCTTTGTTGCCTACGGTTGGGCGAAATGGTGGAAATTACCCCATAATGTTGCCGCACCTGCCGGAATGATTGGAGCAAGTAATTTCTTTGAATTGGCGGTTGCTGTGGCTATCTCTCTATTCGGTTTACAATCCGGGGCTGCATTGGCTACGGTGGTAGGCGTGCTGGTTGAAGTTCCGGTTATGTTGATGTTGGTAAGGATTGCAAATCGCACTCGCTATTTATTTAATTAAAATAAACAAATCCCTATATACAAGATTTCTTATTATAGGGATTTGTTACTTTGTATTTACAACTTCATTCCTTTTTTGATGGTAGGGTGGGGCGATTGTTTCAAGTTATGATAGAGTTTGTAAAACTGTTCCTTAAACCAGTCAAAAATATTCTTCCCATTAATATGTAGGACAAAACGCTGCTTTTTATCTTCTTGTACTATCTTTATTTGAGCAGTAGCATTTGTAACGGACAAACTACGTCTGTATTCTTCCGAATATAGATTTCCGCTATATTCCAACGGTCTGAAAGTAAAAAGGCGGTCTGTTTGTTCCATAGTAAAACCAGCCGCAAGACAAAGTTTCTCCATGCGGAATGCATCATCGAAAAGCGGAAACCATCTGCAAGCACGATTTATCCATTTCTTCATGACGTTTGTTTCTGGAAAATCCAGTGTAAGCTGCCCCCTAAAACCAAGCGA
>ULVC01033428.1_pt1 | contig 13441 bp, 8 predicted proteins | sample 1958821 | NCBI WGS metagenome assembly ULVC01 (sample SAMEA4835769, study PRJEB28245) | human gut metagenome | biome: gut microbiome; material: fecal sample | place: Denmark | collected 2008 | reverse complement strand
GATGAGCCTTTGAGTTTTAGCGGACAGCAATAAATGATAATAGTTTCTTCATGCTTCTTTTTGTTAGTTAGAATACATGCAGAGGTTTCAGGTCGCTGTGCTTTCAGGTTTGAGGTTGTGAGGTGGGATTACCATGAAGGCATTCATCACCTTGAGACCTCACAACCTTAAGACCTAAAAACCTTAATACCTTATTTCACTATTACTTTCTTCACGCTGTCGGCCGTGCGGATGATATACATTCCAGGCTTGCCCATGCTCTGCACCTTGCGTCCGCTGATGTCGAAGATTCCGAGCGTGCGGTTTGTAGACGGCTTGTCAACCTGCGGTTTCTCTATCGCCGTCACGCTGTCCTTGTCGCGCCACAGGAAGATGTTGTCAATCTGAACCTCACTTGCTGCCTGTCCGTTTGTGTGGATGCTCAAGATGTTACCTGTGTAGTTGTTGATAGCACCAGGGAACACGTTGGTTGTGAGTTTCTTGAGTTCATTATAAGGGATATCGAAGCTGTACCACTCGCCATTTCGCTCGTAGTTGCCAAGTACAATGGCGTTACCGAACCTCTCGGTACCAATTGTAAATGCCGCATTACCAAAGTCAATGCCAATGTTCGAGTCAGTCTCGCCACGCATAGCGAAGTGGAGATACCATTCACCCTCTTCCAATGCAGAAAGATCGGCACCCATATCATTGATTAATCCACATCCGGCCCAGTCCTGAGTTCCTACCGGCACGAGGTCAATCCAGCCTTCGTCACCACCGAATGAATCGTTAGTAGTGCCAGATTCTTGTCCAGCTTCAAATGTCAATCCACCAATAAACTCGTAGCTCCAGATGTTAAGGGCAGTACCTTCTACGTCAGGGCTGTATGCGACGATGATATTGTCCTCGCCCATCTGTGCCGTTACGCTGCCGTTTCCTGTAAAGTTAATGAAGTCCTTACCCTCAAAGTCAAAGTATGAGTTGCCTGTATCGTCAAGGCTCTTTGTCGTCCATTCGCCAAGCGGATTGCTCACTACAGGCTCGTCATCAATCTTCTGGTAGAAGAAGATGTTGCCAACGGAGAATCCTGCACCTGTATACTGTGTATCACCTGTAGATATTGTATATAGGTAGTCTACAACGTTAGCACCCTCCGGATAGAGTGTACCATATTTCTTTATCTGACTTACAGGTATGTCGAAAGCGTACCACTCACCGTCGCGACCGAAATCTGCAAATATAGTCTTGGTGCTATATTTTCCAAAAGTGAGTTTCACGTCTGTATCCTTGCTACCCAAGCCGATTGTCACAGGAACGTGAGCCAGAGCTGCGTCAGAGAGTAACTCAATGTGCAGGTAATAGCTGTTGTCTATCATAGACATATCCTTAGATGTTCCTGTAACAGGAACGGCACCCATACCATTCCATGTTTCCGTCGGACTGTCAAACCATTTAGTTATACCCTGCTGTGCACCGGTCCATGTCTCCTGTCCGAAAGCATTTTTCTTGTTTACCACTTCACTGTTCAAAGACTGGTTGCCCCATACATAGTAGTTATTGCCCTGTGTATAGTCTTTGTCTATTGATGTTACAAGGTTCTCGTCTGCATTGTATGAACCGTTGCCTGTAAATACTTGCCATGTTGTATTGTCGAGAGCCAGAGGGATAACGTTCTTTACGGTCTCGATGTTGAATTCCTTAACAGGGTTTCCGTCCTCGTCAAGGGTCTTGTAGCCATATTTGCCCAAATCGGCATTTGAGTCAGAATAGGTAGGTATCTCACCCTCAACCTTTGTATAGAAGAATACATTGTCGTAGCACAACTCAGCACCGACCTTGTCTGTTGAGCCGAAGGTCATGAACGAACCGCTGAAGTTTTTGGTGTCACCATTAAACAAAGGAGTGGCAAGTCCTTTAAGCGCCTTAACCGGAATGTCAAAGTAATACCATTCGCCATCACGCTTGTAGTCACCGATAGATGTCAGTTTGCCGTTGCTCTGACCGACAGAAAACTCTGCGTTACCAATAGCAATACGCTGCGAGCTGTGAACGGCAGGGTCGTCTCCGCGCATCGCGAAGTGCAGCCAATAGCTGTCGTCAATCATTGAAATGTCCTGACCTTCAAAACGCAGAGCCTGTCCTGCCCATGTCACCGGGTTGATAACGGTGTATTTGGTGTATCCCTCACCCCAGCCAAAAGAGTTTGTTCCACCTGCTACATTGAGTCCTTCGTATATTGCCGGTTTTTCCGGCAACCAGTCAAGCCCCCAAATGTCAAGGAAGCGAGTCTCGTTGTTTACGTTCAAATCTACAAAGTTGTTCTCGTCTTGTCCTACGGCATCCCACAAGTGTCCGCGCACTCCGTCGCTTGTCATTACAAGCACAACCTTACCCACATTATTGAAATCGAAGGTAGATTCTTTATTCTCGTCAAGTGCCTTTGTTGCAAAATCAGAGAGCTGAGTAGTGTTGTCGGGACCTATTTCCGGGTCTGCCGTCTCTTCATAGTTAGCCACAACCTCACCGTTCTCGTCTACAAAACGGTATTGCGACTCCTCGTCTGCCTCTTCCTGATATACCTTCACGAAGTCTACATACATCTTCGCTTCGTCACCGGCATTTGGCAGTGCGGTAATCCTTGCTGGGTCGGTAATGCCCGGATACCATCCGCCAACAGCGAGGTTGAAAAGGAAAAAGAACGGCTTATGGAAGTATTTGCCGACAGCATAGTCGTCATCTGAAGTCGTTATAGACGTTGAAAAGAACATCTTCTTTGACATCACGACAGGCTCGTTTGCTTCCCATTCCTCCATGGTAATGTCGTAATACATCTCAAGGATGTCACCATTCCAATATACTAATATGTCATGATAGTTACCGTCTGTTATTGCTGCCATGTCTGCAGGAACGGTATATTCCTGAGACAGTTGCTGGTGTCCAGCCTGAGAAGCAGACGGACCATAGTGAAGCGTTCCACCAAAATAGCGGTCTTGCGTTCCATTGGCAATACCCTTGGCGTGTCCAAGCTCCACGATGTCCATCTCGCCGCAGCGTGGCCAGCCTACGCGCCTCATGTCGTTACCCATCATCCAGTATGCGGGCCACAGTCCGTCTTTTGTGCTTGGGAACTTAATGCGGGCCTGCAACAGTCCGTGCTTGAACGCAGCTTTGTTCTGTGTGTTTACACGACCTGATGTGAACTGCTTTCCACCGTAATTCTCACGTCTTGCTGTAAGAACGAGTTTGCCGTCAGCAACAGCAACATTCTCACGGCGATAGTATTGCAACTCCTGATTACCACCACCATCACCGTTTACCTCTATGTTCCAATTGTTCTCGTCCAACTGGTCACCATCGAAGTTATCCTGCCATACCAACTTATAGCCCCCGGGGATATAATCGCTTTGTGCATATCCCAATAGTGGGGAAACTGCTAATAAAGCGGATATAAATATTTTCTGTATTTTCATAACTATCGTTTTACTTCAATATTACTTTCTTTGTTCCTTTTGCTGTCTTTACAACGTAAACGCCGTTAGAAGGATTCTCAACGCGACGACCAGAGAGGTCATACACTGCCTGAATGTCATTATTAATGTTCTCAGAAGTCTGGATGTCATTGATGCCATTCGATGTGTCTTTCTTATAGAAGAAAAAAGAATCAAAGCCAAGGGCAGACTGCAGATTCGTAACGTCATAAGTTTTTACTTCTGCACCTGGTTCAAGGATACTTGACACTGTAGATTTAGTTCCGGCAATGGCAAATGTGAAGAAATTCTCTTCTTTTGCCCCTTTGGTTAACTCAATCTTAGGGAAGTTCTTCTTTAAATCGGCAACTGAGATCTCAATGTATTTCCAAGCTGCTTTTGACGGAGCTGTTGCAATAGCCGGAACAGCACTGACCTTTAATGCGCCTGATGTTGCACGATTGATGACCTGAAGTTTTGCGCCACGGAATGCGAATTCGTATGAAGTACTTGTCTTTACACCACTATTGCAGAAACCAATATGAAGGATGTGGTCGTCGTCAAGCATTGAAAGGTCGAATATTTGGGTAATACCACGGAAACAAGCTGTTCCTGAGCCTCCCCAAAGTCCTGTTGGGGTAACATTAAAGAGGACATCGCTTCCCCAAGAGTTCTTCAGACCGCTCTCTGCATTGCATAAACTCAAATCTGGATTATTTCCCCAATAATCGCAAGTGCTTATTTTGCTTTCTGGGTCAAGGCATTGGTTGCTCTTGATTTTTGCGCCCATTCTTGTGATAATGTCTTGTGGCGCATAGAAAACAACGTAATCTTTGCCGCCATTGATGTCAAATCCGTTAGCAGGCGCATCAGTTGTGTACTGTGCGTAGCTTGTTGTTCCGAGCAGCGCCATTGCTGCCATAAGTAATAATTTCTTCATAATGAAAGTTGTTTTATAGTTAATAATAAGTTATTAGTCAGATTGTCATTGTCTCCGCAACATTATGCGGAATTGGTTTTCGATTGCAAATATAGTCGCACAATTGATATAAAACAAGTATATAAACTCGCAAAAACCTCACAACCCAAGAAAAAACACCTCACAAAAACATCACGGAGGAAACTGACAAACCGCACGAAAGAATCGGTAAAACTGGCAAAATATCACGATTTCACCGACATTTCACCTCACAAAACAACGCGCAAGCGCACCTCACTTTGCCATTTCTGCACAATAATAACACTATTAAATAAAAAAAACATGAGCTAATGCCTTGATAATATGTATTTTTTTCTATTTTTGCATAGTAAAAAGCATATTACGAACCATGAAGAAAATCATTACTCTACTATCATTATTGTGCATAACGATAAACCTGAACTCGCAAATTCCCATATTGCAGAACTTCTCAAATGTGGAATATAGAGGCGGAACGCAGAACTGGGGCGTGGACATAACTCCCGACAACAGGGTCGTTTTTGCCAACAACAACGGTCTGCTGATATACGACAGCGACCGGTGGAGCATACACACCGTGCCGAATTACACCAACGTCCGCTCAACGCTTTTCAGCAAGAAAGACAACGTCATCTATGCCGGCGCAACCAACGAATTTGGATTTTTCAAGGGCAACGACTGTTTTCACGGTATCAGCTACCATTCCCTTTCCAGCAAACTGCCACAGAAATACCGGATTTTCGGCGAAATATGGAAAATCCTACGCATCGACGACGAAATAGCTTTTCAATCGAAAAACGCCGTGTTCATACTGCATCCGAACGGTAAAATCACTACTCACAGCTTCAAATTCGACATTGAGAACGCCACGGCCATCGACAACAGGCTCTATATCTCGGGCAAGGAGAGCATCTTAGTATATCAAGGCGGGCGCATCTTCAGGCTGCCAGGCTCCGAAACACTCGCGGGCAAGGCGGTGGCGGCAGTGCTTCCCTTCCGCAAGGGCCAGCTTTTCCTCACCGTCACCGACGGCATATATATGTATGAGAACGGCAAGATGACGCCTTACACGCTCGATATCACGCCCATGCTCATGTCGCAACAGGTGTTCTGTGCCAAAATTCACGACGACTATTTAGCCATCGGTACGGTGCGCGGCGGACTGGTGGTGAAGAACCTGCGTACCGGGCGCAACACGTTCACCAACACGCTGACAGGCCTTCAGAACAACACGATACTATCGATGCACTTCGATGAAATCGGCAATTTATGGCTCGGACTCGACAACGGTATCGCCTACGTGATGCTGAACACGCCCTTCTACAACTTATATGGTATAAGCAACAACATCGGAACGGGTTATGCCTCGCTGCGCGACAATGCCAATCTGTATCTGGCTACCAACCAGGGGCTCTTCCTCATGGCGTTGCCACTGCCCAACAACTCGGCCACGCCGCCACAGACGCAACCCGTAAGCGGGATAAACGGGCAGGTATGGAGCTGTCGGAAAATAGGCAACGACGTACTGGTGGGCGCAAACGACGGCGCATTTACCGTGAAGGGAACTGCGGCAACACGTATTCCGGGATTGCGCGGCACGTGGGGATTCATCCCGTTGCGAGGCCATGACGGACTTGTGTTAGGCTGCGACTACAACGGACTCGTCATCGCCGAGGGCGCAAACGGCAGTTACAAGGTGCGCAACCGCATCGCCGGAGGCAACATCTCCACGGGGCTGTTCCTGCAAGACGCCGACGGTTCGATATGGCTGAGCCACTGGAAGAACGGCATCTACCGCATCATGCTGAGCGGCGACCTGACGAAAGTAACGAAAAAACAGGTGTTCAACAAAGGCACGGGGCTGCCGCTCGACAACGACAACCTGATATGCAAGATACGCGGACGGATATACGTGTCGTCGGTTGACGGCTTCCGGCAGTACAACAGCAAAACAGGCAAGCTCGAAAAGTGCGACCGGCTGAACAAGATTTTCAACACCTATGGTATGTCTCTGCGCATAATAGAAACGCCATCGGGCAATCTGTGGGCATACAAACCCGACTATCTCGCCATCGCCGAACGCAAGAAGAACGGCTCATACGCGGTGAAACAGCTGGAATACACCAACATCGTGAAGCGCCTTCAAATGAGTCTCGGCCACATCGGTTTCCTCGACAACGACCACACCCTGCTCAACTACGACAACGGTTTCTACATAGTGGGCAGCAGTCTGCAAGAAGACAAGAACCAGAAACACTCCAACAAGCTCATAATAAGGGAAATTCACAGCACAAACAGCAAAGACACGCTGATATATGCATCGCACTACGCGCAGAAGACGGACGAAATCACCGTGCCACACAGCCTCAACTCACTGCGCATAGAGTTTGTCATGCCAGAATACCGCGATCAGGACGGCGTGGAATACTCATGCTATATGGAGAACTACGACAAGCAATGGGTGGGACCGCAACTGGGTACGACAAAGGAATACACGCAACTGAGCAAAGGCACATACATCTTCCACGTGAAGGCGCGCAACCTCATGGACGGCACGGAGCGCGAGACATCCATCAGCATCAGAGTGCTACCGGCATGGTATGAGACGTGGTGGGCATACATTATATATATAGTGGCTGTCGTGATATTGGGCCGTATGCTGATAAAACGCATGAAAGAAAATGCGGAGAAAGAGCTGAAGCGCGTGAAAAAAGAGCAGGAACGCCAAATGCGCGAGCAGGAGCAACAGTTGCGCGAACAGCAGTTGCAGTTCAAGGTGGACGAGGAACAGCGCGAGAATGAAATCATAAAACTGCGCAACGGGCAACTCGAAATAGAGCTGAAACACAAATCGGGCGAGTTGGCCGACAACGCCATCAATCTGGTGCGCAAGAACGATATGCTGCAAGCCATCGACACTGAGATGGAGGAACTGTATAAGAGTGTGCGCACAGATGCTGACACAAGCGCAATAAAGAAGAAGGTGTCGGACATCCGCCGCAACATCCGCACGCACATGACAGACGACAGCAACTGGGATAAGTTTGAGGAGAACTTTAACCTCGTGTACGACAACTTCACACAGAAGCTGATGGAGCAATTCCCCGACCTGAAGAAGAATGACCTGAAGCTGTGCGTGTATCTGCGTATGGGTCTCAGCAGCAAGGAGATGGCGTCGCTTCTGAACACGAGCGTGCGCAGCATAGAGACCGCGCGCTACCGCCTGCGCAAGAAACTGAACATCGGCAGCGGCGACAATCTATTGGAGTTTATCAGCGAAATAGACAAGAAATAGGCTCAGGTCGGGGCGTGGTTTTGTTACCGGGACGTGGTAAAACGATTACCGAGGCCTTGTAATCAGAACAACTTAGAACTTTCATCCTAAAACCGACAGATAACGCTCTAAAGAACTTTTCTCGGCCCGAGCAACCACAATTTGAAAATCAAGCGGACAATGGGTCGTGTGCGATTTTTCCAAAGCCTTATAATAGCTTATCTTATCATCGTTGCTGCCTTTAAGATTTACGATAGTGTAGCCATAACGAAGCAAATACAGGTTCATAAGCAAGCGGGATGCACGTCCGTTACCGTCAATAAACGGATGGATGCGCACAAGTTCATCGTGCAGATAAGCGGCAATGAGGACTGGATGGACTTTCTGTGCCTCCATTTCACGGAACTTTAGCATAAAATCCTCCATGAGTTTATCCAGCAGATAAGGCTGCGGTGGCGTATGGGTGCTTCCTGAAATCATCACGGGAACATTTCTGTATCGCCCTGCGTTCTCTCGGTCTATGCCGTGTAACACAAGTGCGTGTATTTCTTTTATTGTCCGCTCAGAAAGTTCTACCCCACTCTTTGCAAAATCTTTTATATAGTCGATGGCCTCGGCGTGGTTGATAGCTTCGAGATGCTCGCGCATGGACTTGCCGGCTATGGTAACGCCCTCGTTCACTACAAGTTCGGTCTCTTGCAGTGTAAGCGTGTTGCCCTCTATGCGATTGCTCTCGTATGTGTACTCGATGGCAAACGCCTCCTCTATCTTTTTCAATGCCTCCACAGGCAGGGGGCGCAATTCAGACAAGCGCACTTTCAGCGTGTCGCACTCTTGCAGCAGGGCCTTTATTTCTTCGCTCATACTAATTTCCAAGTTGTTTTGTTGGCATAAAAGTAATAATAATATTCAGGATTAAAGGCATCGGTTTGACTAATAAATATTAAAACAGTGGAAAAACGGGGTTCACCCGATAAATACAGGGGGCACCTATTTCGGTTGAACAGCATAGTACTATGGCGCAATACTCGAGTAATTTGGGCACAATACTCAAGTAATTTGGGCGCAGTACTCGAGTAATTCCGGCCTGATTACTCAAGTATTTTGGCTTCAGTACTGAAGTAATTCAGCCTTAAATACTCTGAGCATGGCGTAAAGGTGTGCAAAGGCGCGACATAATATCTAATAAAAGACTTCCCCTATATTTATCGGGTGAGCCAAAAACAGGGCATAACAAAAAAGTGCTGACTACTTGTAAAAAGTAATCAGCACTTAAATTTATGCGCTCCAGGATGGGCTTGAACCAACGACCCCCTGATTAACAGTCAGGTGCTCTAACCAACTGAGCTACTGAAGCAGTTCTTTTGTTTTTGCGGTTGCAAAGGTAAGACGTTTTTTCGACACTGCCAAAACTTTTACGAAAAAAAATAAGTAAAAAGCAAAAAAAATGTGCCTATGGTGTTATTTTTATGTAATGCCGCGATTTTTTCTATACAAAACGGGAGGAATATAATTATAATAATGTACTTTTGCAGGAAATAATATTACCAAAAGATGAAGAAACTGATAATTGTTCTGCTCACCATAATAAGCGCTATTCCTGCAATGGCGCAGGGCAAAGACAAAGACCATAATTTCAAGGTGGCGAAAAACCTCGATGTCTTTAACGCTATATACAAGCAGCTTGACATGATGTATGTAGACACGATAGACGCCGACGAGGTGGTGGGATATGCCGTCAGGGCTATGCTCGGTTCGCTGGACCCGTACACGGAGTACTATCCGGAGGACAGGCAGAGCGACCTGAAGATGATGATGAGCGGAAAATACGCGGGCATCGGAGCGATGATCAGATATAACATGGCGCTGAACAATGCCGTGATAGACGAACCTTACGAAGGCATGCCGGCTGCGGAAGCGGGCCTGAAAAAGGGCGACATCATCGTGAGCATAGGCGACTCGCTGATGGCGGGCAAGGACGTTAGCTATGTGAGCGAGCGCCTGCGCGGCGAGCCAGGTACGACATTGCTGCTGAAAGTGAAGCGTCCGACAACGGGAAAGACTCTGAAATTCAAGATAAAACGCCGGTCCATACAGCTCCCGGTGGTAACATACTACGGACTGCAGGAGAACGGCATCGGATATATCTCACTCAGTTCGTTCACGGGCGACAGTCCGGCTAAGGAGGTGAGACGGGCATTCCTCGACATGAAGGGCAAGGGAATGACTAAACTGGTGCTCGACCTGCGCAACAACGGTGGCGGCGTGATAAACGAGGCGGTGGACATCGTGAATATGTTTGTGCCGAAAGACATCACCATCGTGAGTACAAGGGGCAAGCTGGAAAGGGCAAACAATGACTATAAGACTTCGGTGGAGCCGCTTGATACGGTGATGCCGATGGTGGTATTGGTAAACGGGAACTCGGCAAGCGCAAGCGAGATAACGTGCGGCAGCCTGCAAGACCTGGACCGTGCGGTGATAATGGGTACGCGCACTTACGGCAAGGGACTGGTGCAGTTGCCTAACCTGCCGCTGCCATACAACGGCAATCTGAAACTGACGACGGGCAAATATTATATTCCGAGTGGCCGCTGCATACAGGCTATTAACTACGGACACGCGCGCGGAGGCTACCGCGAGCATATTCCCGATTCGCTGACAAAGGTATTTTACACGGCCAACGGACGCGAGGTGCGCGACGGAGGAGGAATAAAGCCTGACGTGGAGGTGAAGGCCGACTCGTTAGCAAACATCGCTCTGTATCTTGCCTCATCCGGACATGACTCTACGGAGGTGATGCTGACATGGGAACTGAAGTTCATGAAGAACCATCCGACGATTGCGCCGGCAAAGGATTTCGAGATAAGCGATGCAGATTATGAAGACTTCAAGAAGGCTGTGATAAAAAGCGGATTCAAGTATGACCGCGAGAGCAGCAAGTACTTGGAGACGCTTGTGAAGATAGCTAAGTTTGAAGGCTATTATGACGAGGCCAAACCAGAGTTTGACGCATTGGAAAAGAAGTTCAGTCATAACATAGAGAGAGACCTCGACTATAATAAGGAATCTATAAAACAACTGCTCGCTGCCGACCTTGTTGCAGTGTATTATTATCAGCGCGGTGCGGTGGAAAACAGCCTGCGCACGGACAAACAGTGGAAAGAGGCGGTGAAGTTGCTGAATGACGAGGAGAGATATAAGAGTATCTTGAAGGGCAAAGCCTCACTCTAATTCAGAAGACAGGAGTTCGGGGGGACTTCATTTTTTCAATCTTTCCCCTTATATATTCCTTGAAATCATCACTGGAAAGAATTTCTATGTCCTCGAAAAGCCCGAGGACAAAACGGCCTATGCCACGGAAATCGCACACTTCAAGATTTAGAATCCAATGATTTTCATCGTCCGGGGTAATGTTTTTCCCTCCTGCCGGATATTCCTCCAAGAACACGTTGTGGGACAAACGGCCCATGCGGATGCTCACCGGACGATGTTCTTCGCCGCTGAACATGAAGATGTCGGTGAACAGTTGGCGGTGTCTTGCCTCATGGCTCCACTTCAAATCTACCGGCTCAATATCATCCATGCGCGACAGGCGGAAAGTCTTACAACTGTCTGAAAGGATTTCGTAGCAGCGCACATCATTGTTGTTGTTCATCAGCAGGAACGGCTCTACAAAGCGATCGGACTGCGAATGACTGTGAGGCGAGGAATAGCCGACAATCTTTATCACCTTCTTGGCCTTTATGGCTTCGTATATCGTGTTCACCATCTTTGCCGTCTTGCGACGCATCTCCACATCGGAAAGGATATTGAAATCGTAGAATCTATCGAGCTTATACTTCAAATTGTTTATTATCGAGTTTGATGTACCTGCCATATCAAGCAACTTCCGCATCGTAACGGCCTCGTCTTCGGTGAACTGCAATAGATGGAGCAGCTTGTTAAGAAAAGGCGAACGCTGGTCTATATGATAGCAGGAATTGCGTTTATACACGATGAAACCGGCGTTTTTTAGCAATTCTATGTAATAATAGAAGTTGCGGCGGGAGAAGTTCAGGCTCTCGCAAATTTCCTTAACGGTATAGTCCTCGGTGTCGGCAAGCATCAGGACGAGGTCCAGTTCTCTGCCAAATCTCTCATGTCGCATAATCACTTAAAGTCTAAAGTAAGCTCCTCGGGAGGGAGAAGAGTGAATGATTTCCGATGAAATGGGGTAATTCCGAACGATTTTATCGCCTCACGATGTTTTTTTGTGGGATAGCCTTTATTGCTTTTCCAGTCGTATTGAGGATATTTTTCGGCGAGACCGTCCATGTAATCATCGCGGTATGTCTTTGCAAGAATCGAGGCGGCGGCGATGGACAGATACTTCCCGTCGCCTTTGACAATGGTAGAATAAGGCAGGTTTTGGTAGGGTTTGAACCTGTTTCCGTCGACAATTACAGCCTCGGGACGTACTTTCAGCAGGTCGAGAGCGCGGTGCATGGCGAGAATCGAGGCGTTGAGAATATTCATCTTGTCTATCTCCTCGGGCGTAACGATACCCACAGCCCATGCCAAAGCGTCGCGTTCCACAATCTCACGAAGCATATAGCGCTTCTTTGCCGATAGCTGCTTGGAGTCATTCAACAGGGCGTTTTCGTAGTCTTTCGGAAAGATTACGGCTGCGGCATAGACGCTTCCGGCAAGACATCCGCGTCCGGCCTCATCACATCCTGCTTCTATCACATTGTCATAAAAATGGTTTGCTAACATCTCTTTATTAGATATGTATGTCGGTTTATATCTCCTTAGAAGGTCATATTTCGGTTAAGACTTGTTAAACAGACGACAACTTTAACCTCGCCGCATTTGGAGTGAACACTCATTGCACATATTCCAATTAATTTTGCAGCAGAATTAAAAACATAATCAATATGAAAAAGAATATGGCATTACCGGTAAACAGTCCGCTGAACAGCAATCTATCAAACCCTATGAGCTGCATTTCAAAGTATTTCGCTGCTATCGCGGAATCTATCTCCAACGTTTCGACGGCGCTGAAGATGCCTGTTGAATATCTACGCAGGTACTTCTCTTGCTGTGTGGAACATGAGGTGAGCATCAGTCAGACGTGGCTTGTAATACGCACACAACTTGCTTTCATCCTCACCGTATTCCCGATAGAATGCAGTTTTCTTCTTAGAACAGCCTTTGCGGCATGGTTTCTCATCGCCGTATTGAAGTGTAAGGACAGCGGGTTATAAGTCCCGCGGACGACTCTCAACAACACATAAATACATATCCGGCTGCTTTATCCGGCCGGCCGGGCTTTCTTTTCAGAACATCCGGGCTACGCGGCGAACGCCTTCCACAAGTGCATCGACCTCCTCAAAGGTGTTGTATATGGCGAATGAGGCGCGAACGGTGCCCTGGATGCCGAGCCTGTCCATGAGCGGCTGGGCGCAATGGTGGCCTGTGCGCACGGCAATGCCGAGGCGGTCGAGCAGCGTTCCCATGTCGAGATGGTGGATGTCGCCGACGAGGAAGCTCACAACGGCGTCCTTACCCGGCGCTTCACCAAATAGGCGGATGCCGTCGATGGTACGCATCTGCTCCATACAATAGTCGGTCAGAGCGCGCTCGTGAGCCGAGATATTGTCTATTCCCACCTTATTTATATAGTCTATCGCTGTGGCGAGGCCGTGAGTGGCCACATAATCGGGGGTTCCGGCCTCGAACTTGAACGGCAGACGCTCGAAAACAGTACGTTCGAAG
>ULVC01068520.1_pt1 | contig 13491 bp, 10 predicted proteins | sample 1958821 | NCBI WGS metagenome assembly ULVC01 (sample SAMEA4835769, study PRJEB28245) | human gut metagenome | biome: gut microbiome; material: fecal sample | place: Denmark | collected 2008 | reverse complement strand
AACAATTGAAAATCAGCTGGGACTAAGTGCCCAGCAGTGTTATCCATTATCAATTTTCAATTATGAAAACCATTACTTACACCCGCCGTTCCCTAGCCTGCCAGTATTTCCCCGATGCCGAGCCCGAGCAGGCTGTTCGCCGTCTCACCTCCTGGATCCGCCGCTGCCGTCCGCTCTATGCCGAGCTGACGCGGGGCGGTACTCCTTTCGACAAGCGCCGCTACCTCACCGTCCGCGAGGCCCGTCTCATCATGGAGTACCTGGGCGAACCCTAGACGGACTTAGTATCTGAAAATGAGGAAGAAACGGATTGATTTGGTTTTCAGTCGGTTTTTGCTGGATTTTAAGACGTCGTCTATGTCTACATCTCCTTCCCAATCGCTGTCATCTCCTTCCTCGTCGATAGAGAACGAGTTGTATTTGGCTTTTCCCCAGCGCGATTCGATGCCCAATGAGATGACCTTATAGGCTATGGCACCGCCCACTGCGAAGTTGGATACATAATTGACGTTGGCTTCGTCATTCATGATGACAACCGATGCCGAAGGGATGAAATGGAAATATCCGCTTAATTTGAGATGGTCCACAGGGTTGAGCGTGATGGAAGGCCCTACATGCATTCCCAGTTCCAACTGGTGTACACCCAAGTCAATCTCTTCTTCTTCATAGCCTTCGTCGGGATATACCGGTTCGGAGGGCAGTTTCACCCATCCTTCGGCATCGCCATATTTCGCATAGGAGAGGTCGAACCAGGTAGCGTCCAGCCCGAATTTCAGCATGTTGAACAGCGGCTTCTTATGCAAGTAGAAGGTACGTCCTGCCCCGATCGAGAGTCCGAAATCGCTTTTCCAGTTCAGGCCGGGTACGTCCTGGTGGGTCAGCGTCTGGTTCAGGTAGCCGAAGTGGAAGTATCTGCTCCGGTCGTTCCAGACGGCTTCCTGGCGTTTCTCTTCTTTGTCAAGTTGGTAGGCGTCGTTGTCGTCCGTAGGCGTCAGCAGCGTGTCTTCGTTGCATTCCAGATTGTCGGAAGGTACGTCTTGTGCACAAACCGCCTGTGGGCTGGTCCATGCAAGGGTCAGCGTAAAAATACAAGTTAGCATGCTTTTCTGAAGCGTACCGGAAACAGTAGATAAATTTTTCATTGTAGTTCTTATAGTCTTTTCAGCCCTCCTAAAAGACATTTTTTTATACTTGTACATCGCACAAAACGTGGGGCAATAAACGTTGTGCTCGTTCTATTCTGCCGAAAAAAGTAGTTAAAAGGTTTTATAAATAATATTCTTTTTAGTGTATTTCTTCATTGTTTTTTTATGGAAATGGTATGACGTCCTGTTTTGGGGAAGAGTTGTTTCATTCGTTTGTCCAGGTACGTATCTTTCCTGTCGTGACGCTGTGCTTCGTCATCCCCTGAAGCAGTGCTTCCTGGGGGCGTCATGCTGTGCTTCGTGACAGTCTCAGGAAGTGCTGCGTTGTCCTGTAAGGCAGCACTTTGTCGGACTGTATGGTGGCGTGCTGTGGGGGAGGGGACATGTCATGTGACGGGCGGTACGCCTATCTCGATGGATGCCATCGACGAGGTGCAGGTGGTGGTGACTCCGTTCGACGTGCGCCAGACCAACTTCATCGGCGGCGGTATCAACGCCGTGACCAAGTCCGGTACGAACACCTTCAAGGGGACGGCCTACGTCTATCACAACAACGAGAACATGCACGGTAACCGCATTGACAATGCCGACCTGGGCGAACGCGGTACGAACCGCAATACGACCTATGGTTTCACCTTGGGTGGCCCGATCGTGAAGAACAAGCTCTTCTTCTTCGCTAATGCCGAGTATGCCAAGATCCCGTCGGTCATCAACCGCTGGCGTGCGTCGGAAGACGGCGTGGCCGATCCGGACAACTACATCTCCCGCACCACCGTGGCCGACATGCAGCGCGTGCGCGACTTCATGATGGAGCGCTACGGCTACGACACGGGCTCCTTCACGGACTTCCCCGCCGACGAGAGTAACCTGAAGCTGCTGGGACGCATCGACTGGAACATCAACGACGACCATCGTCTGGCCGTACGCTACAACTATACGAAGAATACGGCCTGGAATCCCGTGAACGGGAGCTCTACTGATGCTGTTTCTCGCCTTCCCTATAATCGCCTGTCACAATATTCTATGGCCTTTGCCAACTCTATGTATGCTCAGGATAATAAGGTGAGTACTGTTTCGGCTGACTTGAACAGCCGTTTTGGCAACAAGATTTCCAACCAGTTGTTGTTCACCTATACGAACATCGATGACGTGCGCGGCTCCAACTCTTCGCCCTTCCCCTTCATCGACATCATGGGCGGCTACGAGACGGCTGCCGACGGTACGGTGACCCAGAGCCTGACGCCCTACATGAGCTTGGGCTACGAGCTGTTCTCTCACAACAACCGCGTGCAGAACAAGGTGTTCACCGTGACCGACAACTTTACCTACTATGCCGGCGAGCACAAGATCACCGCGGGCTTCAGCTACGAGCACCAGCTGGCCAACAACGCCTACATGCGTGGCGGTACGGGTTATTACCGCTACCGTTCGCTGGACGACTTCCTGAACGGTGCGGCTCCCGAGACTGTAGGTCTGGCTTACGGCTACGGCGGCGAGACCAACCCGAACGCTGAAGTGGTGTTCAACCAGTACGGCCTTTATGCCCAGGACGAATGGAACATCCTGGAGAACCTGAAACTGACGGGCGGTATCCGTTTCGACATGATCGCCTTCAACGACGACGACCTGATGCGCAACAACGCCATCTATGACCTGGACTTCGGCGGCCGCCACATCGACACCGGCGCCTGGCCCGACGGCAACGTGCAGATTTCGCCGCGTATCGGTTTCACCTGGGACGTCTTCGGCGACAAGAGCCTGAAGGTGCGCGGCGGTACGGGACTTTTTGCCGGTCGTCTGCCGTTGGTATTCTTCACCAACATGCCGACTAATTCGGGTATGGTGCAGAACCTGGTGCATGCCGATACTTATTATTCGTCGAATGGTGTTGTGACCTCGTCTGACCCTCGTTTGCAGAATTTTGCCGGCGGACTGGTGACGGATGTCAACAAGATCCGCGAGCTGCTCGGTGCGCCCGAATCGATCAGCCCCGACCAGGGTACGGTGCCCAGCGAGATTGCCGGTGTGGACAAGAACTTCAAGATGCCGCAGGTATGGAAGTCGTCGCTGGCCGTTGACTACCAGCTTCCTGTGACCTTCCCGTTGACCGTGACCGGCGAGTTCACCTATACGAAGAACGTGAACGCCGTCATCCTGGACAACTACAACATCAAGCCCATCGACGGCAGCTGGGAACAGCTGAAGGGTGCCGACAACCGTTACATTTATCCGAGCGACTACCGCTACTATAAGGACTTCAGCAACGCCTGCGTGCTGACCAACACGCATAAGGGCTACGGCTGGACTCTGAATCTGACGGCCACTGCCGAACCGGTGAAGAACCTGCAGTTGATGGCTGCCTACACGCATACGGTGATGAAGGAAATGTCCGGCATGCCGGGCAGCAACGCCACCTCGGCATGGGGAAATCTGTATACTGTGAATGGTCCCAACAATGTGGAGCTTCATAACTCCCAGTATGTTATCCCCGATCGTGTGATTGCTTCCGTCAGCTATACTTATCACAAAGACCACTTTAGCCTGTTCTATACCGGCTATCGGGGCGCGGGCTACAGCTTCATTTATGCCAGCGATATTAATGGAGACGGTCGTACTACGGACCTGATGTACATCCCCCGGAATGACAGCGAAATCCACTTCACCAACGAGAGCGACCGTCAGCTCTTCTGGGATTTTGTCAACCAGGACAGCTACCTGAAGAACCATAAGGGCGAGTATGCCGAGGCTTACAGCGCCTTCGCTCCCTGGGTACACCGCTTCGACTTCCGCTGGGCCCACGACTTCGACCTGAAGCTAGGCAAGACCACCAACAAGCTGCAGCTGAGCGTGGACATCATGAACGTGGGCAACCTCTTCAACTCCAAGTGGGGCGTAGAGAAGAACATGAGCAACTGCAACAACGGCGCCATCCTGAAGGTGGACAAGGTAGAGAACGGAACTCCCTACTTCTCCATGTATAAGAACAGCGACGGTTCGCCGCTCACCAGCTGGACGTTCAACCGCAACTACGACCAGTGCTGGAAGATGCAGATCGGTGTGAAGTACTACTTCAATTAATGGAGAATGGAAAATTGATAATTGAGAATTGAAAAGAGGGCGGCAAGGCCGGCATACCTGGATGAAAAAAAGGGGCCGGTTTGCCGCTCTTTCTTTCTTTTTATATCTTTGCCCCATGAGAAAATTTGTACTGTTTATATTCCTGTTTGTCGCCCTCGGCCTGTATGCCGGCGGGCATACGACGGTCATCGTGTCGCTCGACGGCTTCCGCTGGGACTATCCGCAGATGTACGACACGCCGTTTCTCGACTCCCTGGGTCGTCGGGGTGTCCGCGCGGTGATGCGTCCCTCGTTCCCCTCGAAAACGTTCCCCAACCACTACACGCTGGCCACCGGCCTGGTGCCCGACCATCACGGTATCATCGCCAACAAGTTTTACGACGTAGCCTCGGGCCGCACCTTCAGCATCGGAGATAAGGTGACGGGTAAGGATGGCTCGTTCTACGGCGGCGAGCCCATCTGGCTGACGGCTCGCCGACAGGGTGTCAAGGTGGGTGTAGTCTATTGGCCCGGTTCCGATGTAGCCATCCGGGGACAGTATCCCGACTATTATCAGGACTATGCCAAGAAGCCCTTGCTGACCTTTGAACAACGCTTCGACGAAGCCGAACGGTTGCTGACTCTACCCGACTGCCTGCGTCCGCAGCTTGTCATGGTCTACTTCGAAGAACCCGATTATAGCGGGCATGTTTATGGTCCGGCTTCCCACGAGACCCGTCGTGCCGTCGAGGAACTGGACTCGCTGCTGGCCGGTTTTTACGCTCGGCTGCGTGCCTTGCCCGGAGGTGGGGACATCAATTTCATCGTCACTTCGGACCACGGCATGGCTCCCACCTCGCCCCAACGTATCATCCGCCTCTCGGACTATCTGCAACCCGACTGGTGCGAACGTGTGTTGGCCGACCTGCCCACCTTGATTTTCCCCAAGGCCGGACACGAGGACGACATTCTGAAAGCTCTGGAGCGGGTGCCCCACCTGCGCGTGTGGCGTCGGGAGGACGTGCCTGCCTACCTGCGTTACGGATCCAATCCTAACGTGGCTCCCATCGTGGCGCTGCCTGACAATGGCTGGCTGGTGTCCGAGGACGGACGGGTGAAGCTTGGTAACCACGGCTTCGATCCCACGGCTTCGGACCTCTGCGTGCCCTTCCGTGCCGAAGGTCCTGACTTCAAGCACGGATATGTACGCACTGAGCTGTTCGACAATACCTGCATCTATCCGCTTCTGGCCCATCTGCTGGGTATTGACCCTGCGCCATGCGATGGCAGTGTCAGTCAGATCGTTGATCTGCTGGAACATTAGGAATGCTTTCCGCCTGGAAAAAGGAGTGTGTCAGACTGAAACAGAAGTTCATATCTCTGTCTGATACACTCCTTCCTTTTTACTCCTTTTATTACCGTCCCTTATCGACATGCATCGCCCATGAGCTCGGGCGTATGTACTAACTTTGTAGCAGGAAAAGGGGAGAGGCGCCCTCCCCGTTTACCGCTGAGAATTTATCTGCGTATTAACCTGCTAAAAGTAAAAAACTATGCCAACTGCTTACAAAGTAATGAAACGCGTCATCCAGTTGGGTGACCGTAGGGGTGAGACCGTCTACAACGTGGCTCCTGTGTGCTATGGCACGCTGACTACCGACGACGTGGCTCGCCAGATTGCCGCCGAGTCCACCGCCAGTCCCGGCGACGTGAAGAACGTACTCGACCGCTATGCCTATTATGTGTCCGAGAACCTGAAGAAAGGTTATGCCATCGAACTCCTGGGTTTCGGCAAACTTTACCTGCGTTTTGTCAACGGCAAGAGCGTCAGTGCCGAGAAGGATGCGACTGCCGCGCTGGTGAAAGCGCTTGTGCCCGGCTTCCGTCCCTCGTTTACGATGGTGAACAACAGCCGTATCTACGACCTTATTCCCGACAAGATCAGTCTCGTGAAGTATACCGGTACAACCGTACCTGCCGGCGAGGACGATACTTCGGGCGGTGAAGACCAGGGCGGAGAAGAAGAGGGAGGCAGTCCGCTGTAAAGTCCTTACACCTTCACAGTCATTCATTATTAACTTCTAATCTGTTATCAACATGAACACAACTTCCAATTCTTCGAAAATCACCTGGGCCTCTATTGTGAAGGCCATTATCCAGGCAGCCATTGCTGCTCTGACGGCGCTCGGTATTACCAGTTGTACACCTTTTATTCCTTTCCTGGCATGACCGACGACCGTTATCCCCTGACTGTTGGTGGCGAGGAGGTGCCGGGCGAACAGGCCCTCCTCGCCCGTGTGGAGGACGGCGAGCTGATGAGCGGACCAGACAGTGTCCGCTACCTCGTCCTTCACTGTTCTGCCACCCGCTGTACGCAGGATTACACTGCCGAACAGCTTCTGCACGACCATCGTGCCCGTGGTTTCCGCACCGTGGGCTATCACTTCTACGTCCGCCGCGACGGCAGCCTGACCCAACATCGCGGCCTGCTCGAGGTAGGGGCTCACTGCCGTCCCTATAATCGCTGCTCTATCGGTATCTGCTACGAGGGTGGACTCGACGCCCAGGGTCGTCCGGCCGACACCCGTACGCCGGCACAGACTGAACGCCTGATAGATCTCTTTGCCCGCTTGCGGCGCCTCTTTCCCCAGGCTGTAGTCTGTGGTCATCGCGATCTGCCCGGGACTTCGCCCAAGGCTTGCCCTTGTCTGGATGCAGGGGCGGTATTTGGCTGACAGGTCAGGTCGTTGTCTGCAGATGATGGATTTGTATATTGTCGGACGGGAGGTATATACATATATTTTATATCCATGTATTTGTTTCTTTCTTCCTTTTTTCTAATCTTTGCAAAAATAAAAAGGATAATGCTTTAGAATACAGTTGCTTTCTCCCCTTTTGCTCTTTATTCAGCATAATCCGGTAGAATTCGAAAACTATGGAGAAAAGAATCACTTGTCGACTGCTGATGCTATGGGTATCGGCATGTCTGGTCACCAGTTTGCTGCTGGCCCAGGAATCGACACCGGTACGTATTGTTCCCCGTCCGGTAGAAATTGCTACTGTATCGGGAACGTTTCATATTACTTCGTCAACTGTGGTGTCGGTGGGTGATGAAGGATTGAAACCGCTGGCCGAATATTTCAGTTCGCTTTTTGTACGTCCGGCGGGCTTTTCGCTGAAAGTATGTGTGGGCGGTCAGGGGAATATCCGTCTGGAACGGGTAGATGATTTGTCTGCTGAGGCTTATCGACTGCACGTGGATAGTAACGGAGTGCTTATTGAGGCGGGTGGATATGCTGGGGGCTTCTATGCCTTGCAGACGCTTCGGCTGACTTTGCCTGCGGCTATAGAGTCTTTCTCACCAGTCGAAGGTGTCGATTGGACGATACCTGCCATGCACGTGGTTGATAGTCCTCGTTTTGCATATCGTGGGTTGATGCTGGACGTGTCGCGTTATTTTATTCCCAAGGAAAATGTGCTTCAGATTATTGACTGCATGGCGATGCTTAAACTGAACAAACTTCACCTCCATCTGACGGACGATAATGGCTGGCGGTTGGAGATCAAACGTTATCCTCGTTTGACGGAGGTTGGTAGTCGGAGGGTGAATCGTAATGGCGTGCCCTTTCCCGACCGTCGGAATCCTTTGCCCGGCGAATCTACTTCGGTCGGTGGCTACTATACGCAGGACGACATGCGTGAAATCATTGCTTATGCACAGGCGCGGCAGGTGGAGATTATTCCGGAAATAGACATGCCCGCTCACTCGAACGCTGCACTGGCAGCTTATCCGGAATTGGCTTGTCCGGTGGTGGACAAGTATATCGGTGTCTTGCCCGGGCTGGGCGGCGACCATGCCGATATCATTTATTGTGCGGGTAACGAGCAGACGTTCCATTTCCTGGAAGGCGTGATAGACGAAGTGGCTGCCCTTTTCCCCTCGAAATACATTCACTTGGGTGGCGATGAAGCCTGGAAAACCTACTGGAAGAAATGTCCCCTGTGCCAGCAGCGTATGAAGGATGAGAATCTGCCGGACGAAGAGGAACTGCAGAGTTACTTCATGCGCCGCATGAGCCGCTACGTGCAGAGCAAGGGGAAGGAAGTGATGGGATGGGACGAGCTGACGAACGGAACCTTGCCTGAGGGTGCGATCATCTTCGGCTGGCAAGGCTTTGGTAATGCAGCTTTGAAGGCAGCTGCGCAGGGACACCGTTTCGTCATGACGCCTGCCCGTCTGCTCTACCTCATCCGTTATCAGGGTCCGCAATGGTTTGAACCGCTTACCTATTTTGGCAACAATACGCTGAAAGATGTCTATAATTACGAGCCGATACAGGATAATTGGAAACCGGAGTATGAGCCATTATTGATGGGTGTACAGGGGTCCATGTGGACGGAATTCTGCAACCATCCTTCTGACGTGACCTATCAGGTGTTTCCCCGCTTGGTGGCCGTGGCTGAAGTCGCTTGGTCGCCCAAAAGTAGCAAGGACTGGCCGACGTTTGTCGAGGCGCTGGACGGCTATCTGGCACATTTACAGGCTAAAGGTATTCAGTATGCCCATTCTATGTATAATATCCAGCATACGGTGACGCCGGTTGATGGTAAACTAAAGGTGGATCTTATGTGTGAACGTCCTGATGTGGAGATACGTTATACGACTGATGGCATGGAGCCGGGAGTAGAATCTGCATTGTATGAAAGCTCGTTGATACTGAACGGTGATGCTGTGATAAAGTGTGCTACTTTTTGTGATGGAAAGAAAATGGGAAAAACTTTGGAGTTGCCATTGGATTGGAATCTGGCTACAGCGAAACCTTTATTGGGACTTCCAGATCCGGCGAATATTTTGGTGAATGGTCTTCGTGGTAGTTTGAAACAAACGGATTTTGAATGGTACACGGGAGATATGAACCGTCCGTTGACTTTTACGGTGGACCTGCTGAAAAGTTATGAATTGACGGAATGTGCAGTGGGTTGCATTACCAATTATGGGATGGGCTGCCACAAGCCGCGGGTGATGACGGTAGAGGCGTCGGACGATAATGAGGTATTTGTTCCTGTGGGTAGCCTGAGTTTTTCTGACGCGGAGATTTTTAAGGAAGGCACTTTTATTGAGGATTTGAAGTTGAAGGTGGATGTGAAGGCCCGCTACGTGCGTTTTATACTTGATGGGCCGGGAAACTGTCCATCAGACCACGTGCGTCCCGGACAGCTTTCACGCATTTACGTGGATGAAGTAGTTATTCGCTGAGGATATTGAGACGGTTTGTTTCAGATTTGGTAAATCTGGTACAAACCGTTAACTTTGTGGCATAAACCTAAAATGCAATAGAAATCATGGACAATCAGGAAATTAACAACAATGGACAAATACAGATCGAATTGAAGGAAGATGTGGCACAGGGAACTTATGCCAATCTGGCTATCATTACTCACTCCAGCTCAGAATTTATTCTCGATTTTATCAAAATGCTGCCGGGCATGCCGAAGGCTAGTGTCCAGTCGCGTATCGTTCTTGTGCCCGAGCATGCTAAACGTTTGCTGCGTGCATTGGAAGAGAATATCGAGAAGTATGAACGGGCTTTCGGACCGATCCGTATGAAGGACGAGATGGATTTTCCACCTTTGACAAACGTGAAAGGAGAGGCATAATGTAGGCTGTTTGTAACAGGGTATAGACGAGCTAGTGGGCTGAAAATCAAAAAAAATATAGATGATCATTGGTTATTCAAATATTATTCGTATCTTTGCAGCCCGAAAAAGTGTATGCTTGAAAATTAATACAACAATATAATAACTAAAAACAATTAAAATGCCTACAATTCAGCAATTAGTAAGAAAAGGACGCCAGGTATTGGTTGACAAGAGTAAGTCGCCTGCCTTGGATTCTTGTCCTCAAAGACGTGGCGTTTGCGTGAGAGTGTATACAACCACTCCGAAAAAACCGAATTCAGCTATGCGTAAGGTAGCTCGTGTGCGTTTGACTAACGGTAAGGAGGTGAACTCCTATATTCCGGGTGAAGGTCATAACTTGCAGGAACACTCTATTGTACTGGTACGTGGCGGTCGTGTGAAAGACCTTCCGGGTGTACGTTATCACATCGTTCGTGGTACGTTGGATACCGCCGGTGTTGCCGGTCGTACTCAGAGACGTTCCAAGTATGGCGCTAAGCGTCCGAAGCCGGGTCAGGCAGCTCCCGCAAAAAAGAAATAAACTGTAAAAATAGAAAGTAAGTAAAGTAAAGATTTACGTTTTAGTTTGCTTGGATAGATGCTACAGGTTGAGTAAATCTGCCGGAGGGCGGGTTGAAGAAGACAGAAGTAAACAACCAAGAACGAAAACATTATTCATTTAAAGAAAAATGAGAAAAGCAAAACCAAAAAAACGCGTTATCCTGCCGGATCCCGTGTTCAATGATGTGAAAGTGTCCAAGTTTGTGAACCACTTGATGTACGACGGAAAGAAAAATACCTCTTATGAGATTTTCTATGCCGCTTTGGATGTAGTTAAGAACAAAATGCAGAATGAAGAAAAATCTGCATTGGAGATTTGGAAAAAGGCTTTGGATAATGTAACTCCTCAAGTTGAAGTAAAATCCCGCCGTGTAGGTGGTGCTACTTTCCAGGTTCCGACTGAAATTCGTCCTGATCGTAAAGAGTCCATTTCGATGAAGAACTTGATTATCTTTGCTCGTAAACGTGGTGGTAAGTCTATGGCTGACAAGCTGGCGGCTGAAATTATGGATGCCTACAACGAACAGGGTGGTGCATTCAAACGTAAGGAAGATATGCATAGAATGGCTGAGGCTAACCGTGCGTTCGCTCATTTCCGTTTCTGATACTGCAAGCGTAACCTGAAAGATTAAAAACTTAAAGTAAAAGGAATTAAGAAAATGGCAAAGCAAGATTTACATTTGACACGTAATATCGGTATCATGGCTCATATCGATGCCGGTAAAACTACAACTTCTGAACGTATCCTGTTCTATACCGGTCTGACTCACAAGATCGGTGAGGTTCACGATGGTGCTGCCACAATGGACTGGATGGAGCAGGAGCAGGAACGTGGTATCACGATTACTTCTGCTGCTACGACTACCCGCTGGAAATATGCCGGTAATACTTATAAGATCAACTTGATTGACACTCCGGGGCACGTGGACTTTACTGCTGAGGTAGAGCGTTCACTGCGTGTATTGGACGGTGCTGTTGCTGCTTACTGTGCAGTAGGTGGTGTGGAGCCCCAGTCTGAAACCGTATGGCGTCAGGCTGACAAATACAACGTTCCCCGTATCGGTTACGTGAACAAGATGGACCGTTCGGGCGCTGACTTCTTTGAAGTAGTTCGCCAGATGAAGGATGTGCTGGGCGCTAATCCGTGTCCGGTTGTAATTCCTATCGGCGCTGAAGAAAACTTCAAGGGTGTGGTTGACCTGATCAAGATGAAGGCTATCCTGTGGCACGACGAGACAATGGGTGCCGACTATGATGTAGAGGAAATTCCCGCCAACCTGAAGGACGAAGCTGAAGAATGGCGCGGCAAGATGCTGGAAACAGTGGCCGAATACGACGACGCTTTGATGGAGAAGTTCTTCGACGATCCTTCGACCATCACTGAAGAGGAAATCCTCCGTGGCCTGCGTGCCGCTACCCTGAAGATGGACGTTGTGCCGATGTTGTGCGGTTCGTCTTTCAAGAACAAGGGTGTGCAGACACTGCTCGACTACGTTTGCGCCTTCCTGCCTTCTCCGCTGGATACTCCGAACATCGTGGGTACCAACCCCAGCACAGGTGAAGAAGAAGACCGCAAGCCGAGCGAGGACGAAAAGACTGCCGCTTTGGCGTTCAAGATTGCTACTGACCCCTACGTTGGTCGTCTGACTTTCTTCCGTGTATATTCCGGTAAGGTAGAAGCCGGTTCCTATATCTACAACAGCCGTTCCGGCAAGAAGGAACGCGTTTCCCGTCTGTTCCAGATGCACTCCAACAAGCAGAACCCCGTTGAAGTTGTTTCTGCAGGTGATATCGGTGCAGGTGTAGGTTTCAAGGATATCCGTACGGGTGATACGCTTTGCGACGAAGAAGCTCCGATTGTACTCGAGTCTATGGACTTCCCCGATCCCGTTATCGGTATCGCTGTTGAGCCCAAGACTCAGAAGGATATGGACAAGCTGTCCAACGGTCTGGCCAAGCTGGCTGAAGAAGACCCGACCTTCACCGTTCGTACCGACGAGCAGACTGGTCAGACAGTTATCTCCGGTATGGGTGAGCTTCACCTGGATATCATCATCGACCGTCTGAAACGTGAGTTCAAGGTTGAATGTAACCAGGGTAAGCCTCAGGTTAACTACAAGGAAGCCATCACGAAGACTGTCAACCTCCGCGAGGTTTACAAGAAGCAGTCGGGTGGTCGCGGTAAGTTCGCCGACATCATCGTAAACGTTGGTCCGGTGGATGAAGATTTCAAGGAAGGCGGATTGCAGTTCATCAATGAAGTTACCGGTGGTAACATTCCTAAGGAATTCATCCCCTCTGTACAGAAGGGCTTCCAGACTGCCATGAAGAATGGTGTATTGGCTGGCTTCCCGATGGACAGCATGAAGGTGACGCTGCTTGACGGTTCGTTCCACCCGGTTGACTCCGACCAGCTGTCGTTCGAAATCTGTGCCATCCAGGCTTACAAGAACGCTTGCTCCAAGGCAGGTCCTGTTCTGATGGAGCCCATCATGAAGCTGGAAGTTGTAACTCCGGAAGAAAACATGGGTGACGTTATCGGTGACTTGAACAAGCGTCGTGGCCAGGTGGAAGGTATGGAATCCAGCCGTTCCGGTGCACGTATCGTGAAGGCAATGGTTCCGCTGGCAGAAATGTTCGGTTACGTAACAGCTCTGCGTACCATCACTTCCGGCCGTGCCACTTCATCCATGAGTTACGATCACCATGCTCAGGTATCGACTTCTATCGCGAAGGCTGTACTCGAGGAAGTGAAAGGTCACTCAGAATTACTCTAAAAAATCCAGAAGCCCGCAGGTTAGCGTATGACTCTTAACCTGCGGCGCTTCTCCATTTAATAACTTGTTTAATCAAAAACACTAATGAGTCAAAAAATTAGAATCAAATTGAAATCTTACGACCACAACTTGGTTGACAAGTCAGCTGAGAAGATTGTAAGAACAGTGAAGACGACGGGCGCTATCGTTAGCGGTCCTATTCCTCTTCCTACGCATAAGCGTATCTTTACTGTGAACCGTTCGACTTTCGTTAACAAGAAGTCGCGTGAACA